>Ga0308162_1000674_pt1 | contig 33108 bp, 43 predicted proteins | sample PhySR2_FD_201370 | JGI IMG/M metagenome (GOLD analysis project Ga0308162, IMG submission 201370) | Phyllosphere microbial communities from UC Gill Tract Community Farm, Albany, California, United States - DLSLS.R2 | ecosystem: Host-associated > Plants > Phyllosphere > Unclassified | place: USA... | reverse complement strand
AGCCAGCCAGAGCTTTGCTGATCAATTAATTCAGTCAGTTCCCTCATGCATTATCCTTTATCGCACTTAGCCTCTTTAGCTGATATATCGGACGGCTAACCGATAACCTGAACATGGTCACTTACATTCTCCTTTAAATACACACAGCATTAGGTTAGCAATGTCCGCTTCTGGCACAAAGCGGACATCAGCACTATATCCAGCGTTAAGCGTATTTCACCTTTGTAATAAAAGTAATGAAGGGAGATAAAACGCCAAGGTAAGTTTATCTGCTCTGTAGTCTACTTTTTCATCGAACCAATTCGCCGCTTTCATATTGCTCATCACCTTACCCAACCCTGCCGCCTTCACGAAGTTTAAGACGCTCCAGCCGACGGGTTTTTCGCGCCGAAATTACCATCGCTACAACAAATACCAATGCAAACAATACAACGATGGTCGGCGCAGGCGCGCTGTCGATAAAGAACGATAAATAAACTCCGCTTAACGACACCAGCACCGATACCAGGACCGCCACCAGCAGCGCATGTGAAAAACGTCGGGTAAGCAGTACCGCGATAGCACCGGGCGCAATAAGCAGAGAGATCGACAGGATGATCCCTACTGCTTTCAGAGTCGCAACAATAGTCAGCGAGACCATGCAGAGCAGCCCGTAATGCAGCAGGCGTGCAGGTACGCCAGAGACCTGTGCCTGCTGCGGATCAAAACTAAATAGCATAAAGTCACGCCACTTTACCGCAATCACAATGACGATCACGGCTGCGATCAATGATGTCTGAATAATGTCCGCGCCGGTAATGCCTAGCATGTCGCCAAACAGAATGTGATCGAGATGCACTTCAGGTTTTACGGCAATGTAGAGGATCAGTCCCACTGCAAACATGCCGGAGAAAACAATGCCCAGCACAGTGTCCTGCTTGATGCGGCTGTTATCCTGCAAAAATCCACTGGCGACTGCGCAGAACAAACCGGCGACAAACGCGCCCACTGCCAGCGGCAACCCCACCATCCAGGCAAGCACAATGCCAGGAAAGACCGCATGGCTCATAGCATCGCCCATCAGCGCCCAGCCTTTCAGCACCAGGAAGACTGAAAGTAGAGCACAGGGGATCGCCACCACCAGCGCGATGAGCAAGGCGCTATTCATAAACGCGAACTCGAAAGGTTCAAAGATCCACATCAGCCAGGCTCCTTTTCGGGTTGCTGACGGCCACGACGCCGGTTAGCCAGAAGGCCATGTTTCGGTGCAAAGACAAACGCCAGCAGGAACAGCAACGTCTGCGCCACCACAATGATCCCGCCCGTTGCGCCATCCAGGTAGTAACTTGCCCAGGCACCAAGAAAACTGGTGATGCTGCCAATGGCGACGGCAATCATCAGCAGACGCGGAAAGCGATCGGTCAGCAGCCAGGCCGTCGCGCCGGGCGTGACCACCAGACATATCACCAGAAACGCGCCGACGGTTTGCAGCGCCGCCACGGTTGAGACCGCCAGCAGAGTAAAGAACAGAATTTTCAGGCGTTCAGGCCGCAGACCGATGGCGCGTGCATGATTTTCATCAAAGAAGGTGACCATCAGATCTTTCCACTTAAACAGCAGAATGATGATCGACAGCCCGCCAATCAGGGCCAGCTGGAGAATATCGGCGGGTGCAATCGCCAGAATATTGCCGAGTACGATGGTCTGAATGTTCACTGCAGTCGGATTGAGCGACACCATAAACAGGCCCAGACCAAAGAAAGAGGAGAAGATCAGCCCGATAATCGCATCCTCTTTTAAGCGCGTGCGCTGATTGAGCAGCAGCATACTACCCGCCGCCAGCCCACCTGACAGAAACGCCCCCAGAGCAAACGGCAAACCCAGCATGTAAGCACCCGCCACACCCGGTACGATGGCGTGCGACAGCGCATCGCCGATCAACGACCAGCCTTTGAGCATCAGGTAACAGGAGAGAAATGCGCAGAGGCCGCCTACCATGGCGGAGACCCACATCGCGTTGAGCATGTAGTGATAACCGAAAGGTTCCAGTAACAGTTCCATGATTAACTGCCCTCTTCGGGTGCCGCGCGAGGCGCAATAAAAGGTCGTTCATCATCGGTGATAATCTGATCGTCCAGCCCTTTCACCATCACATGGTGCAGCACGCCGCTGAACACACGCTCAAGATTGGCGGCGGTAAAGGTGGTCCGGGTCGGGCCGCTGGCCAGAACGGTGCCTTTTACCATCACCGTGTAATCACAGAACTCCGTGACCGATCCCAGGTTATGGGTTGAGACCAGCATGGTCTTGCCTTCACCGCGCAGCTCACCCAGCAGGCTGATGATTCTGGCCTCGGTCTGGACATCCACGCCGGTAAATGGCTCGTCCAGCAGGATGACGCGGCCCTGCTGAGCAATGGCGCGCGCCAGAAATACCCTTTTCTTCTGTCCGCCGGAGAGTTCACCGATTTGACGGTGGCGGTAATCCAGCATATCGACCCGCGCCAGCGCCTCACTGACGACCTGCTGGTCGTGCGGTTTAGGCCGGCGCAGCAGGCCCATGTGACCATAGCGCCCCATCATCACCACATCTTCCACCAGCACCGGAAACGACCAATCCACTTCTTCCGACTGAGGCACATAAGCGACCAGACTCTGGCGCAGCGCCTGACGCGTCGGCATACCCAGCACCGAGATGCTGCCGCTGGCCAGCCGGACAAATCCCATTAACGCTTTGAACAGGGTGGACTTGCCTGAGCCATTCACGCCCACCAGTGCCGCAATCGATCCGCCTGGCACGCTAAAACTGGCGTCATGCAGCGCGGTATGCCCGTTGCGATAGGTTACGGTGACACCGGAAACCACGATGGTGTCTGTCATTGCGCTTTCTCCCCCGCTTTGATGCCCTGCACCAGCGTCTCTGTGGTGACTTTGAGCAGGTCAAGATAGGTCGGTACCGGTCCCTGCGCGTTGCTTAACGAGTCAACGTAGAGCACACCACCGTAATGTGCACTGGTCTCCCGTGCGACCTGACGGGCGGGCTTGTCCGAAACCGTGCTTTCACTGAACACTGCCGGAATGGCATTTTTTTTCACCTGATCGATCACTTTTCTTACCTGCTGCGGCGTGCCCTGCTGGTCAGCATTGATCGGCCATAGATAAAGCTCTTTCATGCCCAGGTCACGAGCCAGATAAGAGAAGGCACCTTCACTGGTTACCATCCAGCGTTTATCCTCCGGGATGTCGGCAATCTGCTGACGTAACGGATCCAGCGCGGCGGTGATTTTTTGCTTATAAGCCGCGGCGTTCTGACGATAGGTTTCCGCATGAGCCGGGTCATATTTCACCAGCGCATCACGAATGTTATCAACATAGATCAGCGCATTATCCGGTGACATCCAGGCGTGCGGGTTTGGTTTACCGTTGTAAGGCCCCTCACCAATGCCCATTGGTTTTATCCCGGCAGAGACCACCACTTCCGGTACCCCTTCCAGGTGCTGATAAAAGCGCTGAAACCAGCGTTCGAGATTCAGCCCGTTCGCCATAATCAACTGCGCGCCCTGCGCCCGCTTAATATCGCTAGGTGTCGGCTGGTATTCGTGTATTTCAGCCCCCGGTTTAGTAATGGAGGTAACCTCTGCAGCATCGCCCGCCACGTTCTTTGCCATGTCAGCAATCACGGTAAAGGTCGTCACTACCTTAAATTTTTCTGTTGCGTAGCTGCTGGCTGTCATCAGGGTTGTCAGTAACGCACTAAGTAAGAGAGTGGTGATTTTAGTTATCGGGACCATCGGGCAATCTCCAGAGGTGATTAAAAAGAGAACATAAATAGCATATGCTATTTTTTATAGCACAGGCTATACCTTTGGGACAGCACTGGGTTGTGAAGTTTCTTCAGCGTTACGGACCGAGTGTGAACATTTGTAAATAGGCTTACTTAGTTATTGATGTATAACGGTTTAAACTTAACAGCGGAGAGCTTATTGAAAAGGCGCCACACAGTGACGAGCGGATTTTTCCAGCACTCTCATCCCGGTTCGTGTGAAGTGGAATGCAGAAAAAGGATTACAAAAACAGACTCACCACGATTTTTCGTTTACAGATTGGAATGTGAAACCAGACTGCACTAACGTCAGTCGCACAAAAGTTCGACAATTAAAATAATCTTATTGATAGGTTGAATTGATTAAGCTTCTTGAATTTTTTTGCTACAGTTAATGTTACTTACCGCAATCACCCAGGAGGATAATTTGTATTTTTCCAGCGACGAAAAAGCGAATGTCATCATTGGCGAAGCCGCAATGAACCTGTTTAATGCTGGTCAGGAAGTTAATGTTGAACTGCTGATTAAAGAGTTACAGGTCATGGCAGAGTCTGAAGTAAATGAGCATCGCCTTGAGCAGATGCAAAATGCGCGTCAATGGCTGATGGGCTTTAAAACGATCAGTTCGCGTACAACCGCCCCGGCAAACTGGCTTTCCAGTACTCTGGGGAAAGAGCCCGCGGTTCCCGTCTCTGCTGATGACATTTTTTTCAAACACTGATGCAACTGTTAACCCCCCTGCTGGCCTTAATATCCAGGCTTGAGCGCTAGCGGGGTGTTAATGATACAAGAATATGGTACAATTTTTTCCTCGCTTCAAAACCCTCGTAACATCCTGTTTTACAAGTCATAGCATTTTTTGCAAAAAATTAATTCTTCCAAAAATCCAAAATCTTGTACAACTTTTTGGAAAGATGTATAACTTGCGTGCTTAGTGATGTATAACTTGCGCAGCCAGCATGCATACATTTAAACCACCTGAGGACAACAACATGCGTCAGAACGGACAAGCCCCGGAACCTATCAGCGATATTGCCCGTTATTTCAATCAGGCCAACTCACCTTCACAACAGGAGACGCTGGGTTCGGTTGTGGTCGAAATTCTGCGCGCAGGTCATAGCCTTAGTCGTAAAACGATTTGCAGTAAGCTCTTGAGTCGTCTTGAACTTGCCGCTACCCCTGAAGAAGAGAGCCATCTGCAGGAATTAATCGCGATGCTCTTTCGCCGCGAGGATTGATTCCATTTACGGTCGCAGGTGTTAATGAGTACGCTGTTTCAGCCTTTACCCAGGAAGATCTACCGTAGTAAAAAAGCCCAGTACTGCTTCCCGTATAAGGTGTGCTAAGTCGCACCCGTTCAGGTATACGGACCCGCAGCATGGCCATTGATTCGCAATCAGAGAAGCCAGTATGTACAGAAGTGAAGATGAGAAACTGACAGATGTCATGATCGGTGAAGCCGTTCTGACATTACTTAAGTCAGACAAACCCGTTTCCAGTAATGCCTTAATCGCACAGCTCGAACTGATGGCCGCTGATGCCGATGACGACGTGAAAGTGTCTGTTATTCGCAAAGCTATCACTGAAGTCCGAAATGGCATGGTAGCCGCGCGCAAACGCGTGCAGGCTGACGGTACTGAACGTGATAAAAACACTCATCGTATGAACAGTGATGGCCCGCCTGACGGTTCGAAAAAGCACTGATTAAGCGCAATGCGTACCTGATATACGCGGCTAACGTTAAGCGAAGCGGCAGATACAGATAGAATTATTTAAAGCGGGCTGGGCAAAGCGATAACAGCATCTACACTCGTTTTGACTTCAACCATTGCATCTGACTCATTTTCCTCAGAGAAAGAAAAATCATGCAGCATTCTTCATCAGATATTTCAATCATTGACTATTTTCGCAGTGCAGGCGATCAGCTTGCGCCGGAAACCGAACTGCTGGGTGCAGTGATTCGTGACATTGTTGCTGATCAGGGGCGTGTAACCAACAAATCCATCATCCTGTATCTAATCGCGGAACTGGAATGCACTTCAGATGTGGTCAGGCTGGATGTGTTGCGCAAAACGCTGGAAATCGTGGTTGGTCGTACGCCAGACGATACCGGCATTTGATATCCCATCCTGCGTTATTGCGTTTAACGCAGGATACCCTACCCGCCTCGACCCCTTTTAATCTGCCCTTGTTTTAGCTGAAAACGCTGTAGGCCACCTAAAAAATTCGGATTAGAAAATTATCCTGCCCTTACATGAGCTGGAAACCGTTTTATTCTGGCAATAATGCTTTTATACAAATCTTTCAGGTGATAATCATTAAGGCTTAATAATCGTGGCTATTGAAATCAGGCTTTTCTTAATCTGAAATCCGCGTCTGACAATCAACAATCAGCAGAAAGTTCTGACTGAATTTTTTATTCAGATTTTAAACTGACGTGCTGAATAAAAAAGAAACAACAGACTGACAGAAAAGCCCTTTTCAAGCTGCCACCCTTATTCAATCCCTCTGTTCTTGCCGATAGAAAAAGGTTGCCTGGCAGACTGTGTGTTCCCAACAGTAATCCTATCAACCTTAATGCATCTTGCGGGTAAAAAAGCTTATCGCTTCCTGACACAGTGCTTTCAGCCTGCTGTCACGGGTCTCTTCGCTCAGGCGAAACAAGGCGCCCGTAATATCGTGAAAATGAACCGGCTCTCCCGCCTTGATCAAATCACTGACTACCGCACCAACCAGCGCGCGGATTTCATTATCGTTGTCGTACTTCACACGACCTCCCGACGGTGTATGCATATACAGTCTATCATCAGCAGGAGGTAAAAAACAAAAAAGCTGTAATGACAGAAATATAAGCGAAGCGGCAAAGAGATTATTAATTATACAAACCCGGGATATTATCTGGCTTTATTTTTGCCTGGGATAGCCCTGAACCTGTAAATGGCTAAAACGGGGTTAATACCGCTGCAATCTATTTCCTACCTAATCTGGCAGTAATCGGATTTCTATATCCTGGAAGCAGAAACCTGGCTAAGAGTATTTATTACTGTCTTTCGATGACCGTTTATCCCCGGTCACCTGCGCGCAAGCTCTACGGTCTGATAGGTTCTAACCTGCCGTTGTCAAATGATCATCAGACAATGGCCAGCACTATGATAAAACTATCTTCATTCACTGGTATCACGAGTAGCATATGGCTAAATTCACCCTGAAACAGATTGCAGCCCAGTCGGGACTCAGCCTGGCCACCATCGATCGTGCCCTGCATCAGCGCGGCAACGTGCATGCCCGGACACAGCATCGAATCCAGCAGGCGATAGGGGATCTGGAACTGATGCAAAAAGCAGGGCTCGCGAGAGGAAGAACGATCTATTTCGACGTGATCATGCATACACCTGACCGCTTTCAGCCACTGATACGTGAGGCACTCAGCAGTCAGATCGCCAGTTTCTCCGCCTTTAAACTTCAGTTGCGTTTTCATTTCGGCGCGAATTTCACGGCGGAAGTGATTAATGCGCTGTTGAACAAAAAAGCGAGTCACAGTCACGGCGTCATTCTTAAGGCGGCCTGTTCTGAAGAGCTGAACCCCACCCTCGTATCACTGCTAAAACAACGCGTTCCGGTGGTTACCATGATGAGCGATTTACCTGGCAGCGCGCGTCTGCGCTATATCGGCATGGATAATTTTGATGCCGGTAAGGTGGCGGCATTTCTGATGTCAAAATGGCTGCGGGTTAGCCGATCCCATATCGTGGCGGTAACCGGCAGCCGCGATTTTATTGGCGAACAGGAGAGGATCCAGGGATTTCAGCGAGCGATGCAGCAGTTTGCGCCCCAGCATCAGGTGAGCGTAGTTGCAGGCGGGTATGGCATTGATGACCGGATGCATCATTCGGTGACTCAGTTTTTGCAGCACCATCCCGATGCAGACGCGGTTTACACTGTCGGCGGCGGCAATCCAGGGATACTGCGCGCGTTTGCTGAACAAAAGCGCCAGGTGAATGCCTTTATCGGTCACGATCTCGATCAGGAGAATTGTGCCCTGCTGCAGGCCGGTAAAATTGATGCACTGATTGAGCATAATTTACAGCTCGATGCGCTGCATGCCTTCAGAACGCTACTGGAGTTTCATGGATTTCTGCCAGCGTCCGCACCGCCTGCGCCTTACTCTAAAATCAACATCATTACCCGATACAACATGACGGCCTGAAATGCTTTCTTATCAATAAGCCTTGCTTATAGCCCTATGCGCACAGCGCGGGCTAATCACCCTCCGATCCACAGGTTATACTTTAACTCACCCTTAACAGCAGGAGTCAGTTATGAAAATTATCGCCAGCGGATCCCAACCTTCGCGCAAAGGGCCAGCAGACTATTTTACCGGCACAGTCCGGATTGATGCGCCATTTCAGGCAACCGAACCTGCCCGCGTGGGCGGTGCGACGGTGACCTTTGAACCGGGCGCCCGCACCGCATGGCATACCCATCCCTTGGGGCAAACCCTGATCGTCACGCAGGGACAGGGCTGGATCCAGTGTGAAGGTGAAGCCATTCAGGTGATAAATACCGGGGATATCGTCTGGATACCGGAAAATGTGAAGCACTGGCACGGTGCAACGCCGGATAACGCCATGACACACATTGCTATCGCTGAGTCATTGAATGGCTCGCCGGTTGACTGGCTGGAGCACGTCAGCGATCAGCAGTATCAGCGCTGATTAACAGGGCATTCCGCCCTCCTCAGAGCCTGACGTGATCGATCAGCGCCCTAAGCTTGGGGGCCAGGTTTTTGCGGCTGGGAAAATAGAGATAAAACCCGGCGAAGGCAGGCAGCCACTCATCGAGTAAGGTCACCAGTTCGCCACGCGCGATGTAAGGCTGGAAGGTCTCTTCCATACCAAAACTAATGCCGCCTCCCGCGCAGGCGGTGCGAATCATCACCCCCATGTCATTGGTAGTAAGCTGAGGATTGACGGCGACATCAAATTCTCGTCCCTGCTCAGCAAACTCCCAGCGATAAGGTGCCAGGCCCGGACCTTTTCGCCAGCCGATGCAGCGATGATTCACCAGCTCCTGGGGATGTTGCGGCGTTCCTGCGCGCACCAGATAGGCGGGCGACGCCACCGCGACCTGACGCTGTGCGGTAGAGACCGGCACCGCAATCATATCCTGCGCAATTATCTCCCCCAGCCGCACACCGGCGTCATAGCTCTGGCCGACAATATCAAACTCCTCATCGGTGACGGTGATATCCAGCTCCACCTGCGGGTAAGCGGTAATGAAGCTCGCCAGCAGTTCTCCCCCCAGCATCCGCTCTGCAATTGAGGAGATTGCCAGCCGCAGCTGGCCGCGCGGCTCAGCCGCCAGTTCGGCGATATCAGTGACGGCGCGGTTAAGCTGGTTAATCGCCGGAGCCACCTCAACATAGAGCCGCTGTCCGGCTTCGGTCAGCTGCACCGAGCGCGTGGTGCGCTGCATCAGCGTGATGTTAAGCCGATCCTCCAGCCGCCGCAGACTCTGGCTGATCGCCGGACGCGTAACACCCAGCCGTTCGGCTGCCTGTCGAAAATTTCGTGTCTGCGCCACAATTACAAAAACCTCGAGGGCATTTTTATCAGCATTCATTGGTTATATTCAGTTACCAGTCAGTAAAGCGCTTGGTGGATTATCTTTATAATCCAGCCCCCGTATGATCGCCAGTGACAACCTGACTGGAGAAACACAATGACTCAAAAAGTGATTTTAATTACCGGTGCATCAAGCGGCATTGGTGCCGGGATCGCACGTGAACTGGCTAAAACAGACGCCATTCTGCTGCTGGGCGCGCGACGCGAAAGTCGCCTGGCCGAGCTGGCTGAAGAGTTACAGTTCAATGGCGCGGAGGTGGCGATCAAGGCACTCGATGTTACGCGCCGCGACGATGTGGCGCAGTTCGTGGATTATGCTCTGGAGACATGGGGCCGGGTCGATGTGATGATCAACAACGCCGGTATTATGCCCCTGTCACCCATGGCATCGCTGAGGGTGGAAGAGTGGGAGCAGATGATCGATGTGAACATCAAAGGGGTGCTGTATGGCATCGCGGCGGTGCTGCCGACTATGCTCACCCACCAGCGGGGCCACATCATCAACATCGCTTCCATAGGTGCACTGACTGTGTCGCCCACTGCGGCAGTCTATTGCGCCACCAAGTTTGCGGTGCGGGCGATTTCCGACGGACTACGGCAGGAGAACAGCCAGTTGCGGGTGACCTGTGTTCATCCCGGCGTGGTCGAGAGCGAACTGGCGTCCACCATCACAGATCCAACAGCCGCCGAGGCGATGCAGCACTATCGCGCTATTGCCCTGCAGCCGGAAGCCATTGGTCGCGCCGTGCGCTATGCCATTGAGCAGCCTGAAGAGGTGGATGTGAATGAAATCGTGGTACGGCCAACCCGCACGCAACAATAAGTAAACGGCCCGATGCGCAATGCATCGGGCCGCACGATCAGTAGAGGCTTCGACGGGTGCGCTGGACGGTGACGGCGATGGCCGTCAGTGCCACGAGCATCAGAAACACGCCAAGGCCAACCATCGCGTTAAAGCCATAGGCTTTAAACAACAGCAGACCGGCAATACAGCCGCTCAGGAAAGAGAATACGGTTGTCAGATGGGTATGAAGGACCTTCTGGAAGAAGCGGCGATCGTCAGTTTCAAGATGCACTGCGTGTGACGTGTGGGCAAAGATCCAGGAACCCAGCGCAATGCCCGCATCGGTCAGGGTACCGGTAATATGCGTCGACCTGACGCGGCCATTGGAAAGCTGCGTCGAGGTCGCATTGTGAATGCCCATTAAAAAGCCCAGCATCAGCAGCACTTCCCCATTGAAACTAGGTCGGTAGAAGACGATCTCAAAGATCGATGCCGCCGTGAGTGCTGCCCCTTCGGCCAGAATGATCAGACAGAAAATGGTGCGCAACTTATGTCTGATCCCCACCACCACCGCCAGCCGGGCAACGGTACAGCCCAGCACAAAGGCAATAATCAGTGCCATTAAAAACAGCATAGTGTGAAGGTCGCTGGTGGTCACTTCCTGGGATATCTGCGAGGTATTACCCGTCATATGCGACGGGAAAAATCCAAACGCGCCCAGCGCCATAGCATTCAGGATGCCGGCGGTAGTGGCCAGCACCAGCGCCAGCAGTCGGTCTTCGGTATGCGAACGAACTTTCTTCTTTTTTATCAGCACAGGCTTCCCCACATCAGGTGAATGCAAAACGGTCTTATAAGGCTTCAAGCATACAACCTGAGGGAAATTATTCCTGTCAGAACCAGATAACTCTGATGAAATAAGCTATTAATTTTGCTGATTTTTATAAAGCAGATTCAGTTTACTTTTAAAAGTGTCAACGACGCGATGATTCACCAGCAGACGACCACAAAAGAGGCGGCTAGCAAACTTAGTCAACGATAAAGAGCTGCGCGCCGGTGGGGGTAAACGAACGATGCGGTTCAGCATCGTCCGCCACCTGATAACTGACGCCAGGTGTCAGTACGAAACGGCGTCCATCGGCCAGTTCAGTGTGAAGCTCGCCCGCCATGCAGAGTAAAACATGGCCCTTAGTGCACCAGTGATCGGCCACATAGCCCGGCGAATAGTCGACCATGCGAACCCGGATATCGTTAAATTTTACGGTTCGCCACGTCGCCTTTCCCTGCTCGCCTGGATGAATCGTCTCTTCAACCTGATCCCATTGCGTCAGGCCAAACGGCAGATTGTCTATTTTCATGCGATTTCCTTATTGAGGATAAACGTTAAGACAGAGCCTGGATCACCGCCTCTTCCGCGTGGATCAGCGTGGTATCAAACAGTGGTACGCTGGCATCAGTGACATCAACCAGCAGTGTGATTTCAGTGCAGCCCAGAATAATGGCCTCGGCCCCCTGCGCCACCAGCTTCTGCATGATCTCCCTGTAACGACGTCGCGAGACGGGATTGATTTCGCCCAGACAAAGTTCCTGGTAAATCACCTCATGCACAAACAGACGGTCGGCTTCATCTGGTGTGATTACCTCAAGGCCAGACTGCTGCTGAAGTCGCCCGCGATAGAAATCCTGTTCCATGGTGAATCGCGTTGCCAGTAACCCGGCCTTACGTACGCCAGCCTGCTGAATGCGGCGTCCGGTGGCGTCGGCGATATGCAGCAGCGGGATGTCTGTAGCAGCGGTGATTTGCGCGGCCACTTTATGCATAGTGTTGGTACAGAGTACGATGAACTGCGCGCCAGCCCGCTCCAGATTACGTGCCGCTTCAGCCAGAATCTCGCCCGCCTGCTGCCATTCACCCGCTGCCTGAAGCTGTTCGATATGCTGAAAATCAATGCTGTAGAGCACCAGCTCCGCCGAGTGCAGGCCGCCCAGCCGCTTTTTAACCTGCTGATTCAGAATGCGGTAATAGAGCGCGGTAGACTCCCACGACATGCCGCCTAACAGACCAATGACTTTCACAATGCACTCCGGGTTGAGGGATTTCATTTCAGCATGCCAGATCGGCCGTGTTCGGCAACGGCTTTATTCAGGCAGCCCTGATCTAAGGTCTGAAGCGCCAGGCCATCACCATCAATACCACCACGCCAGCGCTCATAATCAGCCAGGCCTGGTTCAGTGACGCACCGCTATCACGCACCCAGCCCGCCACCAGCGGCATCAGCGCCGCAATCAGGTATCCGCCACCCTGTACCCTGGACAGCAAAATTCCCGCTTCTCTGGCGCTTCGCGCATGGTCCAGCGTCACAATCAGCGACAGCGGAAAAAGTGCGCCGATGCCTGTACCCAGCAACAGCGCAGAGAAAACCGGCATCGTGTCCGGATAAACCACCAGACTCAGCAGCCCCGTCAGCAGCAGGACCAGCACGCCGAGCAGCAGCGGGCGACGATCGGGAAAGCGATGTAATACCGCCGAGACGATGAATCCTGCCACCACTTCGGTTAACGTCAGCGCGGCGAGCAGATAACCACTGTGGCGCGCACTCCAGCCCAGTTGAATATAGAATGGCGGCAGCCAGGCCAGCACCAGCGTGTAGGCTCCCGTGCCAATACCGAAAAATAGTGTCAGCAGCAGGGTCCGCTGCACAGGCAACGTCCCCCTATCTGCAGCCAGACTCACCTGCGTTGCCCGCCTGACCGTGGTCAGCCAGATCAGCAGCGTTACCAGCGCTAATCCCCCGGAGATTGCCAGCGCGGGTTGCAGGCCCAGCCATGAGAACAGCGGTTCGGCACTGGCAGCGGTCAGTGCCGCGCCCGCCATAATGCCGGTGCTGAACAGTGCCATCAGCGTCGCCGCGACTTCAGCAAAGCGTTGCCGGATCAGGGCGGGCATCAGCGCCTGTATCACGCCAATCCCTGCGCCTCCCGCCAGCGCAGTTAGCATCAGCTGAGCGGAGGTCAGGTTAACACCGCGCCACAGGCAGGCAGCCGCCAGACAGAGCAACCCGACGGCGATGCCCGTTACCGGTCCCATGCGGGCGATGAGCCACGGGCCGGAGAGTGCCGCCAGGCCCATCATCGCTACCGGCAGCGTAGTCAGCAGGCTGAACGCGGTGGCTGACAGCCCGGCCTGCTGTTGCAACACCGGAAACAACGGGCCGATAATAGCCAGCATCGGGCGCAGGTTCAGCCCGATCAGGAAAGCGATTGCGGCAAACAAAGTGGGGAATAAGAGTTTATTTTTCATCATCGATGCCCTGACAGAGGATTGACGATGACAGCACCGGGCCGCCACCATTTATCTTAACGTTAAGATAGATTTCGTCCACTGTTAAGAGGGTGAGCACAACCCGACAAAATAACCCCAACATCTACAGGTGATTTATGCATGACCATATTGATTTCGTTGTCAGCCAGTGGGACAACGCGATGCCCGATCTTGATGCCTCTTCCATGCGCATCTTCGGCAGATTGCTGCGTCTGATGAAACATCTGGCCAAAGCGCGCAGTCAGGCACTGGAGCCGTTTGGTTTTCAGGAGGGGGAATTTGATGTGATGGCGACACTGCGACGGGCGGGATCACCTTATCGCCTGTCACCTACTCAGCTCTACCAGGCTCTACTGGTGACCTCCGGCGCGATGACAAATCGCCTGAATCGGCTGGAGCAGCAGCATCTGATTGAACGTGTCGCCGCGCCGGATGATAAGCGCAGCATGCTGGTGGGGCTGACGCCGCGCGGACAGCAGCAGATTGAGGATGCACTCCGCGTTCATACTGCCACGCAGGAGGCGGTGCTGGCCCCGCTGGCCGCGTCAGAGCGCGCTGAACTGGAGAGACTGCTGAAAACCCTGCTGCTGGCGTTTCCCGGCGAAGCAGCAGTCGCCGAGTAACGCCTTCAGCGCTGAAGTTCGGCCACTGTCATGGTGAAGATAACCGGCTGGTGATCGGCACTGGCATAGGCGTGCGGTATATCGGTACGCGCAACAGCAGCACAGCCCTGCTGCACCACCAGGGTCTGCTCACCCACTGTTAGTGCCAGCGTGCCCTGCTCAACGTGCAGCAGTTCGAGCGTGCCCGAAGAATGGCCGGTTGAACTGAATACTTCGCCCGCAAACATCAGCCAGCGCCATAGCTCGATCATATCCGGCCCACGTGTTCCTGCCAGCAGCTGCGCACTGCCTCCCTGCTCGCCCTGCCACAGCACAGGCATTTCGCTGTTTTCTATCAGCCAGGCATCCGGCGCATGCGAAACGTTAACGATATCGGCCACCGAGACGCCCAGCGCGGCAGCCACTTTACAGAGAATGGCAATGCTGGGATTGGCAGCGCCTTTTTCTATCTCGACCAGCATCCCTTTACTGACGCCTGCGCGTCGGGATAACTCGTCCAGCGAGAGTTTCTGGCTTTTACGCCAGCTTTTGATGCTATCTGAGACAGCCTGATTGACGCTGGCAACATCGGCGCCCGCATCGGTCGTTATATTGACTTTATTGGTCATCGGTCATTACTATGAAATAAATTAGTCACTGAGAGAGTATCCGATGTTATCTGTTCATCCGTCAATCGATCCTGCCGTTTACACGCTCGCCCCAGGCTTTCGTGCCATGAGTATTGTGGTGGAAGCGACACCTATTATCCGACCTGAAATCGCCAGCGAAGCACTGAAGAGTGCATGCCAACAGGTATTAAATGATGATGCGGTCTGGGCAGATGCGCATCTTGCCGCCTGGGCTGAGGTATTCAAAGCCTTTGGTGCCAAAGCGAAACGCACGCCCTGCTCTGCTGAAGCATTGCGCAAGCGCGTGCTGCGGGATGGCGCATTGCCTGCTATCGATCCGGTTGTCGATCTCTATAACGCCATCAGCATTCGTTACGCCCTGCCGGTCGGCGGTGAAAATATCGCGGCTTACGCTGGCGAGCCACGTCTGGTGATCGCTGACGGCAGTGAACGTTTCGATACCGTCAAAGAGGGCGAGGTAGTTTACGAGTCACCGGAACCCGGCGAAGTGATCTGGCGTGATGATGAGGGCGTGACCTGCCGCCGCTGGAACTGGCGTCAGGGTGTACGAACCCGACTGGATGCCAGCGCGCGTCAGATGTGGTTCATTCTGGAAAGCCTGCCCGCTATGCCACTCACAGCGCTGCAACAGGCCAGCGACGATTTGGTCTCGGGATTACAGCAGATGATTCCGGATGCGCAGATCACTGCGACGCTGGTTGAAGCGCCCGTAGTCTGAACATTGCCTTACGGGGTTAACGGTGAGTGTAATCTGTGGCAGGATACGCGCCCTGTGTCTGGCCATCTCCGGCTGACTTAACTGCCCACAACCGGTGACTCCGATGGCTAAAGTAAAATACATCCTGCCCCTGCTGCTGATCCTCGCTCTGGCTGCCTGGTGGTTTATCCCGCACGATAGTGAGGAAGATAAAGCGTATTACGTCGCGGTGTTCTGCGCGATTGATCAAAACAGTACGCAACCGCTGGATCAGCAGATGCAAAACGTCATTGAAGGCGGCAACTCTGACTATGCGCTGCAGAAAATTGCCTATAAACCGGGGCTGGGTCGCAGTGTCATTAGCCGCTGGCAGCAACTGACAACTGATGAGCAACAGCGCGCCGCGCAGGATAACCTCGCTTGTCAACAATTGATGACGCGCTGATTTCTGCGGAGCGTGTTTATCGGATCCTTCATATCATTTCGCGCTGGCCATCATTATGGCCGTGCCCGTCCCTGCTTATGCCCCCGCACCTGAAATCACCGTAGATTTTCCGTTTACGGCTGAAAGAGAGGCATTGAAAATCGTGTCAGACGCTATTGATGGCGCTGAAAGCAGTATCGTTATGATGGCATACAGCTTCACCAGTCATCCGACTGCGGCTGCACTGGTGTACGCGAAAAATTGCGGTGTAACTGTCCAGTTAAGTGCCGATGAAAAAGTCAGCAGCGACCCGTTACACCGCCGTGACCTTTCTGACAGATCTGGGTGTGACAGTGCGACTAAATAGCTGTTACGCCATCATGCAAAATACATCCATGGTGATTGACGTTAACCTCCTCAAGACAAATTGTTTAAATTACACTTCATCTGCTGAGAAGCGTAATGCCGGGAATGCACTGGTCATCATAAATAACTCATTCCTGAGTAAGAAATATCAGAATGAATTTAACCGGCTTTGGGCAGAGTCATCGCCCTTACAGTACAATTATTCATGATCAACACGCGAAATATAAACTGCTTAGCGGACTGTATATGACAAAGAAAAAGGTTTATCCGATCAGCTCTCGCTTTATTCCGCTTGATTCCGGCTATGAGGGAGCTGTGGAAGAAAAACTGTGGCAGGAAAAACGCGCTTTTATCAAGCCTCTGCGCTACGACGGTGAGGAAGATGTCTTTCCGGATTTTGTGCTCAAAGATGTTGCCGATATCAGTTTCAATTCGGTCAGACTGTACAATGCCATCGCCCGCGGGGAGGATAAGATATGGTAGATGACACCCAGGCACGCGTAATGGCACTCACTGAGCCGTGGAACGGCCGCTCCCTGCTTACGTTCCGGAAAAAAACACTCACGCCAGAAATGTCGCTCAATCTGGACATGAAGCTGGACCCGGAGGATGCTGCGGAATGCCTTCAGAACGTCTTCGATGCGTTTGCAATGGATTCTGACCAGGTGACTTTCAGCCTCTACTATCCCAAAAACCCGCGTGAGTCCATCCCTCTGACTATCGGTATGCTGATCGAGTCAGCCCGAGCCAGGCGATGGTGCTATGACTGATACGTAAGACGAAAAAAGGCAAAGGTAGATATCGCAGGCATACGCTCACATGCGTTACCTAAAAATCACAAACTGTTGGCAACCATGATGCTCATTGCTACGTAATTGGTTATCTGCACTAAATGTACGCTGCAATTACTTAATGCCATGGGCCAATTAACTATTAAAGATGTGACGCTGATAAACTTTTAATGCTTTTGCTGATTTAGTTAATACACAACGTAAAATTCATTTAATTACCAGAGCCTATATTGAAATTGCTGCGGTGAATCCCCCTGTACGGTGGGCCTTAAGCCAAAAGTGCAGAATACGAAGCGGGTTAGTTTTGGCTTTTCTGACTCACATGGAGGCACCCGGCATCGCAGCTCCTCCTGAAAGGTTATTATTTAATTTTTGGCCCAGCTATTTGCTGGGCTTTAAGAGCATTATCTGATTTCAGGTCTCCACATCAAAACTTACCCCATTGGTCACTTGTCGCATTCGTCGGAACGATGCACCTAACGTGTAGCAGGGGAGTACTTCATGTAATGTGTGAAGACAGGTTGCGCCTACTTTTACAATCATCATGCGCCAGAAAAAAATATATATATCTGATAACCTGGAACTGTAAAAACATTCTAAAACCTGTCATCAACAAAATTAGTTTTGTATATAAAGTTCAACATATTATAAACGAGAGAGTTGATAATAGTGTTAGGTTTGTTATATAAGATCGTGGGAATTGTATTTCACCCGGCTTTAAGGAACCCCCGAAGCGAAAGATTAACTCACTAAAAACAATAGTTTAAATGAATTATTTTTCTAAAAGGATGGTCGTTAATTTTATTCGTAAACCATTAAATTGATCAATGTCAATTTATGAGATTTCAGTGAGGCTTGAACAAATTAATGCCGCAATTATAATGGCGGCCAACAAATGAGTAAGTTTATTTATTCCTTTTAATGCTTAGGATTTTGGAGCAAGATGTTTGAGGATTAACTTAATCTGAAAATGATACTTTTATAGGCATGTCAGTTTTATTGACAGGGGTTTCTGAGCTGATATGTCACCCGCATGTGAATAAACAAAAACCGGTGGAGGGTAAATTCAATCATGCTCAGTGAAAATAAGATTAGGCTTTCTGCTCTGTCTCTTATTTTAGCGGCAGCAGGCGCTGCCGCTGATGGTGGCGTGTCCATCCAGGGAACAAGAATCATTTATGGGCAGGGTGTCAGGCAGGAAAGAATTTCTGTAAAAAACTCTTCGGCAACTGACTCTTTCTTAGTTCAGTCATGGGTCGAGGATGCGGAAGGAAAAAAAACAGATGACTTTATTGTCACTCCGCCTCTTTTTCTTAGTTCACCTAAAAATGAAAATCTGATAAGGCTGATGTATGTTGGCGGAAGCCTGCCTAAAGATAAGGAAAAGCTTTATTACTTTATCAGCAAGGAAATACCTTCTATTAATGATAATAATTACCATGATAAAAGTACCTTACTCATTTCCACTGCGAGTAAAATAAAACTTTTTGTCCGTCCGTCCGGACTGAATGTTGATGTGGAAAAAGCCAGAACCATGCTAATTTTTTCTCAAGCTGAAAGGAAAATGGATATCTATAATCCGTCTCCGTACTTCATCACGCTGACGGACATTAATTATGGCGAGCGAAAAATTAAAGATGTGATGGTTGCTCCGCTGTCTCACACGTACGAGGAACTGCCGGCCATAAAATCTCAGGTTGTATCATTCAGAACGATTAATGATTATGGTGCAGTAACAACCAAAGAAACGATGCAGATAAAATAGCGAAAATACTGTTGCTAGAGTTATGCTGTGATGCAAGCAGGAATTGTTATGTTTTTTTCTACAAAAAAAAGATACCCATTTTATTTAGTATTTAAACTGTCACCTGTTGCAGTTTCATTGTTGTATTTTCTTTCACCCAGTTCGTTTGCAGGATTACACTTTGATCCAACAATGATATCAGCAATGCCTGGTGCCGTTGCTGACTTATCAAAATTTGAAAAGTCGGGTGGTCAGTTGCCCGGTAATTATGAGGTTGAAGTCTATATTAATGGCAGATACGCTTTTACAGAAACATTACCGTTTCGTTCAGTATCTAATCTTCAGACAGATAAGAGTGCAGGAAATCGTCACGAAGTTAACCACGACGACACCGGTCTGCTCCCCGTTTTCAATCAGAGCGAAATTGTATCACTGGGCGTTAGAAAAGAAGCATTAAAGAAGGATCTTAAAGAAAATGGTAATGAACGTTATGCCATTAGCGATCTTATTCCGGATGCGTACACGTCGCTTAACTTTCAGGCCATGCGCCTTGATATCAGTATTCCGCAGGCCGCTTTACAAGCCGTTGCTCATGGATGGATCCCGCCTGAGCAATGGAATGAAGGAATAAATGCGGCATTACTTAATTATCAGTTTACTGGCAGTGAAAACAGGGGGGCTTACGGAAACAGCAGTAACCATTTCCTCAGTCTGAACAGTGGTCTCAATATTGGCGCATGGCGCTTTCGGGATGACAGTACCTGGAGTCAGTTCAAAAACAGTTACAGTCAGCACAGCAGTTGGCAGCACCTCAGAACCTACGCCCAGCGTTCGGTCATTCCATTGAAAAGTGAATTAACCATTGGGGACAGCAGCACTGACAGCGATATCTTCGAGCCTTTGTCTTACCGTGGCTTTGGTATGGCGACTGATGACAGTATGTATCCAGAAACAATGCGGGGTTTTGCTCCTGTCATTAAAGGAATTGCTAATACCAGTGCTCAAATTACGGTCCGGCAGAATAAAAATGTCATTTACCGCACTTCCGTTGCCAGTGGTGCTTTTGAGATAAAAGACCTGTATCCCGTGTCTGGAGGGGGTGATCTTGAAGTAACCATTACTGAAGCGAATGGCAGGATTAAAACATTTATAGTGCCCTATTCGTCGGTTCCCGTTTTACAGCGTGAAGGCCATCTTCGCTATACATTTACTGTAGGCCGTTATCGTAATAACAGCGCTCGTTATTCACGGCCCCTTTTTCTTCAGGGTACCCTGTTGTGGGGGCTGCCGCATAACATCACCGCCTATGGCGGGTATCAACTGTCTGAAAATTATAAAGCTGTAGCGGTAGGTACTGGTTTTAACATGGGGGCGTGGGGAGCAATCTCTCAGGATATTACGCAGGCGAACAGCATTCTTCCTGATGGGACCCATCATCAAGGGCAGTCTCTGCGGTTTCTGTATGGCAGGTCTCTGATTTCTACTGGTACGACATTCCAGCTGGCAGGGTACAGATATTCGACCAGTGGCTTTCATACTCTGGATGAAACCGCACTTAATCACATGTCAGGATGGTTAACTGATGACCTTGCCGTTGATCCTGCTGGTAAGGTGGTTAAGCAGAACTGGATAAACTATTACAATTTATACAATAACAAGCGCAATCAGTTTCAGTTAAATGTTAATCAGCGTATCGGTGATAAGACCTCCATTTACCTGACTGCTAATCATCAGACCTACTGGCGAAGCAGAAACAATACCGACTCCATTCAGATTGGTTTAAGTACCACTCAAAACGATATTGGATATAGTCTTTCTTATGGCTATAACAAAATACGTGAGCAGCCGGATGCAGATAAAACCGTATTTATTTCGGTATCCGTACCGTTGAGCAAATGGCTGAGTCACCCGGAAAACACCGTTCATAAGAACACCATCTGGGGAAGTTACAGTGCAAGTCGTGACAGTGATGGTGAAATCATCCATCAGGCAGGCGTTTCAGGTACGGCATTAAGTGATAACAATCTTGACTGGTCCGTATCGCAGGGTTATTCAGAACATAACCGTGCGTCCGGTGATCTCAGTGCAGGATACACCGGTTCTTACGGCAATATGTCTGCAGGTTATGGCTACGCCTCTGATTACCGGCAGATCCGTTATGGTGCCTCCGGCGGGGCAATATTACATGCGCAAGGGCTGACGATAGGACAGCATCTCGGCAGTACAAACGTACTGATAGCGGCCCCAGGTGCAAAAAATATAAAGATTGAAAACGGTTCTGGAGTCTATACGGACTGGCGGGGCTTCGCCGTTCTGCCTTACGCCAGAATATATTCTGAAAATCGCGTTGCCCTGGACATCTCAACGCTGAACGATAATACGGAAATCAGCAAACCTGTAGTCCGACTCATCCCGACCCGCGGGGCCATTGTCAGGGCAGATTTCATCACCAAAAATGGCGCGAAAAGATTAATTAAAATATTTTTTCACGGTGAGCCTCTGCCATTTGGCACCACAGTCAGTACGGGGGATTCCAGCGGGCTGGTTAGTGAGTCTGGCGAAGTTTATTTATCTGGATTAAAAGAAAATAATTTATTAGAAGCTAAATGGGGGAATAGCCAGGATCAACAATGCAGCGTGCACCTGATTATTCCTGAAAAAGAAATGAATAAACCACTCTCGCGGACAAAAGAAATCTGTCAGTAAATTAAATTTACTGCTGTAGCTGTGCGATCGTGTGATCGTAAAAATAAAATCAACAAAAGGAAAATGATATGTTATCAAGTGCAAAGAAAAACGGAATCTTAAGCATGGCGGCTTTAACTCTTATGGCTGCCTCCTTAGGAGCTCATGCTAAAAGTAATGTAGCCGATGCAGCCATGGCACAGGTTAATATTACCGCCACAGTTACAGGCGGTACCTGCACCCCCAGCTGGTCCTCTACATCACCGGTCGCAGTAGTTTTGGGAAAGGTCAGTGATACCGATATGGCCGGCAAAGGAGACATTGGCTCAATGAGACCGTTCACTCTGTCACTGACTAACTGCGCTTCCGGTATTAACAAAGTGTCCGTGATGTCTGTGGGTACACCTGACAGCCTGGATACATCAGCTTATGCAAACCTTTCTCCTGCAAATGCGGCTAAGGGTGTAGCGGTAACGCTGTTTGGCGGCTCAGACCAGAAGACCCAGATGAAACCTTCAGGCTCATCTGTGGACTATGCCATTAGTAATGGTGGTGCAGACATGGTTTTTCTGGCGAAACTGGAACGCACCACAGACAGCGGTACAGCTATTACCGACGGTGATTTGCAGAGTACCGCAACTTTATATATGACTTATGAGTAAAAAATTCGGCTGGGGCTGAATCTGGGAATGTTCCCGTACGGGAGCATTCCTTTTTAATCTTGCTAATCATTTTGCGTATGCAGTAAGGGTTACATTTTGAATAAATATATTTTAATGCTAACGGCTCTTTTTATCTCCCCGGTTAGTTTCTGTAGTCAGGTGACAATATCTAATACGTCCTCCTCAGATTCGGCGCAAATACAATTAGCAGGTCACCTGAACAGTTCAGCGAACGCACCTATTACATTTACAGTAAGTAAATCAGTCAATTCGCCTTATGAAACGGACAATACTGCAATTCAATGTCTGGATACCGACCTGATAATTAATGATGCTGGGAAGGTTCATCAACCAATCCATCCAGGTGATACGCTTGATGCATCAATATCAGGTGATCTTTCTGTAGATGGCACTGTAAAAAATACATGTGAGGATCATGATCTGGATACTAATCTTTGGTTGTATGACGTGGTACAGGGGACCGTAGCTGGCTATCATCACAATTTAAAACTGCCTGCTTTGTCCAGTTGCAGCGTTGTTGTGAATACGTCACCCAACTTTGATAATGTAAATTCAGATACGGACAATAATACTTTAGCCTTGACGACCGAAGGTAAAGGTACAGGAACTCTCATTTTTTCACCTGATAGTTCCAGCTCCGGCTATGGCCTGCTAAAAAATGGTCAAAGCACTATACCTTATTCGGTGACTGATACAGTGTGGGATGTGTCTAAAAGTGAGTGGACAGGCAATCTGAAAGATCATGACCTGGAACTGGGTAACATTCCGCAGGGCACGAAATCCGGAGTCTATTCCGGAAAAATGAACGTGACAATTGCATGTGAGTAGTTCAGGCGAAAAATTTCCTTCTGAATTAATTTTTAGTCCATTATCAAAAACGATATCGAAATTTTAATATGAATTTAATAATAAAATCTTGACATCTTTCAGGTAATGTTTGCCTATACGGGGTCTATATCTAGAATAATATTATTGTCCAGGGTGTAATTTACATGGGTTTTTATGTCTATTTTTAATAAAAATACGGAATAAAAACTAAATATATACATTTTGATTATACATGCATCTGATGGGCTTCTGGCAGGCTATGTTACAGGTGATTAATTCACGTGAGGTGGCCATTATGGCCGAGCTTATTTCTGGTGAGAATAACGTTGCAGAAAACGAAAAATTTCATGCTTCGGAAGGTAAAGCACCAGACCACTTATGTCTTCAACTTAAAGTTACCCAAAGATTTCTTCTTTTCATGCGTAAAAATGCAAAAAAAAAGGTTTCAATTCTCTGTCAGAATATCTTAACTACGTTATACAGATTTTTTATTTAGTAGGATCTGATAATCTTTCATGTCTAATTAACAGTAAGGTTCCGGCTATCTCTAAGAGGCGCAGTGACGTGATCTGGATAAACCTTAAGGTTGATATGAAAAACTTAACCATTATTGAAAAATATCAGGAACTGCTTGAAACTGGCACAGATGATATCGTTTTAAGGATGGTCTCTCTTAACTTGCTGCTTGATGGTATCTCTTAGACTGTTAATTGGTATCAGTTTTATCATCGGGCTGGAATTTTAAACCGGGCGAGTATCGGTGATTTTTACGCAATTTTATCCGGCCTGGATGAAGTCCATTCTTTAAAGCGTATATCAAGGAATTTTTCAAATTGTTTATTACCGTCAGTGCACCCACCCTGACCCTTTCTCCCGCGGCCGGTTCGCTGCCCTCTGCCACAGCCGGCACGGCCTGGTCGCAGACGCTGACCGTGTCAGGCGGGACAGCCCCTTACACCTGGAGCAGCACTATACTTCCGCCGGGAATCTCGCTGAATGCATCATCGGGTACGCTCTCAGGAATACCCTCTGCATCAGGCAGTTACAGCTTCCAGACCACCGCGACGGACGCTCACGGTGCTACCAGCAGCGCCAGCTACACACTGAGCGTCAGCACCGCCGCGCCTGTGGCCAGCGACAGCGCCGCAACCGTGGCGGCTAACAGCAGTGGCAATTCGCTGTCCCTCAGTCTCTCTGGCGGTTCAGCCATTTCGATCAGTATTGACACGCTTCCTGCGCACGGCAGCGCCACGGTCTCCGGCATCGGGATAACATACACGCCAGCTGCCGGTTACTCCGGCAGCGACAGTCTCACTTACACGGCCAGCAACAGCAGCGGGACATCAGCCAGCGCACGGATTTCAGTCAGCGTCTCTCCGTCACTCCTGACGCTTTCCCCGCCGGGCGGCGCGCTGCAGCCTGCAACGGCCGGGATCCGCTGGACTCAGACCCTAACCGCGGGCGGAGGAACGGCGCCTTACGGCTATACCGCTGTTAACCTGCCGGCGGGGCTTACAGTCATTAGCGCGACCGGCGAACTCTCAGGCACGCCAGCCGTTGCCGGGATCTACAGTTTTCAGGTCACGGCCTCGGACAGTCGGGGTGCCAGCGGTACTAGTAGCTATACGCTTAAGGTCAGCGCCGCTGCACAGTCTTCTCTCCAGCTGCAGCCTGCTGGCGGCCCCTTGCCTCAGGCAACAGCCGGAAAAATGTATACTCAGGCCTTAAGCGTCACGGGTGGCACAGCGCCCTACCGCTGGCAGCTCAACGGCACCCCGCCTGCCGGCCTCTCTTTTGCTGACGGCCAGCTGAGCGGCCTCCCGCAGGCTGCCGTTAACGGTTCATTCGCCATTCAGGTCACGGATGCCAGCGGAAACACAGTTCAGTCGGACTACACCCTGTCTGTTGTCGCCGCGACTCCTCAGGCCACCGACCACAGCGCCACGCTTGTCGCCGGCCAGTCGGTGACCGTGAGCCTGACCGACGGTGCAACGGGTGGGCCATTTACCAGTGCTCAGTTGCTTGATCAGCCGGACAGCAGCCTGGGATCTGCCGCAGTACGCACCACAGGCAATGATTTTCACCTGTTCTTTACCGCTGCCGGGCGGGCTAGTGGCACCATTGCCCTGCGTTATGTACTGACCGGCCCAGCCGGCACAACATCTCCGGCGCAGGTATTGCTGACTATTACGGCCCGCCCCAATCCTGCACAGGATGCTGACGTGATAGGTATGGTGAACGCGCAGTTCCGGGCTGCTCAGAACTTTGCCCGCGCGCAGTTACGCAACTTCAGTGACCGGCTTGAGCAGCTGCACAGCGGAAATAATATTGCTTCTGACATGACCGGTATCCGCTATTCGATACCCTCAGCTCGTCCGGAGTATGATGCGGACCAGAAAATGTGGGCGACCGCATGGCAACAACAGAAAGCCTTTACGAACGACATACCGGCACAGCCACTTATCCCGTCCCTGCCCTTTTCATCTGATAAGCAGGCACAGCGGCTTTCCTGGTGGACCGGCGGTTATGTGGATTTTGGTGGAGACAACAACAGTGGAATCCGCTTCAGCCATACTACCGTGGGAGTCACTACGGGCGCAGACTATCGGTTTTCCCGGGCTTTGACTGCTGGCCTGGGAATAGGTTTCGGCCGTGATGTCAGCGAGATCGGCGACAGCGGAACACGCACGAACGGACGCGCTTTCAGCTCAGCGCTTTATGGCAGCTATCATCCGAACGCGTATTACACGTTTGATTTTCTGAGACTAGCCAGCGGCAGGCACGACGGCACACTGATCATACTCCGTCAGGATGTGCAGACTAAATGGGTGACGCCAGCCGTCATCACTGAAAGCTTTTATCTGGCAGCGGAATGGGTGGAGACGGATATGGCAATCTGAAAAGATTCCTCCTGCTTCTCAAAACAGAAGGGTCGCACCTTTCAATAAACACCTTTGACTGGACGCCTGAGCATCCGGATTTTGATTTCTGGTCTGTTATTTGTCAGCATCATCACGTCTATTTTCAGGATTCACCCCGCCGCTCATCAGCCCGCTGGCTACAGCAGGTTTTTAAAGGTGAAGATCCGGGCGGCTGGCGCGGCAACGAGCGAGGAAATGACGCGTCTTGAAGCGGCCTATCCGGCAGGGAGCGTGGTGATTTGCCGCCAGGATTTGCCAGGGGATGGTATGGCGCGCCTGCCTACCCGGCTGGAGGTCCGCGGCACTGTTCTCAGCCGGGAAGTAGATCTGACCACCGGACAGGGGATCGCCACGTGGACGCCCGATGGCAACGTCAGGCCCGGTCTGTCGCATACGTTTACGGTTATGCAGAGGAAAAATGTTCTGCGCGATTGATCAAAACAGTACGCAACCGCTGGATCAGCAGATGCAAAACGTCATTGAAGGCGGCGACTCTGACTATGCGCTGCAGAAAATTGCCTATAAACCGGGGCTGGGTCGCCGTGTCATTAGCCGCTGGCAGCAACTGACGACTGATGAGCAACAGCGCGCCGCGCATGTCAAGCTGCTACGTATGATTGGATGTAAGTCTGAGTCCGCTCAGATGTTTCTAAAGGCGTGATCAGCCTTAAAATCCCCGCGTTGGAATTACTTATTTGGCCGTTCAGGTAAACCTTACCGATTAAACAGACAACCAACACCGACAGTCCAATCGCTATTCTACAAGCTGCTCAACCTGCAGTGCTCCGCTGACCTGCGTATTGAGATTGAGGCCATTTTTGCCCTTTAAATAGCAGATCGTGGTCTCTTCGCAGCTACAGCTGAAAATCTGCTGCTGCTGACCCCCGCGCCAGATAGCCGATGCGATAAACCTCCTGCTCGCCGGCGGGTCGCTGCTGTGACGCGTCAATATTTACGCCCTGCCAGCGGGTCACATCCCAGGCGCTAAATCCAGCTCTTTCAGGGAGTACCGCCAGGTCCGAATGCGCTGGAATCATCCAGCGGTTCAGCGTTATAAAACGGGCTTCGGCCAGATTCCGGAGCGGGGTCTGGGCCTCCAGTGTCAGCCAGCTTTCGATGATCGGCCAGCCAAAATCCCTGACCAGCGTTGCGAAGCCAGGACTTTGCAGGAATCGCTGCATATCTCTCGCCTCCCGCCAGAAATAGAGTGGCGCATAACGGTTTTCATGCGGTCCGCCCTCTTCGCGGCAGGCGTAAAGATACGCCTTAGCCACCAGCCCCGGAAAGCCATCAAGCCGCCCGCCGTTAAGTCGGATACGCTGTTCAATGATGCTCATGTCGTAGTCAGCGGGCAGCGTAAAACGGTAGTGCATGATAATCATAACGCCTCCTGTGCCAGCATCTGGCCGCCGTTAAAGCTCCACTCTTCGATGCTGTTGAACTGAATAATGATCATCACATCGTGAGGATTGATCGCCATCTCAATCTGAAGCGCCGAGCAGAGTGAATGGTAAAATCGTTGCTTCTGTTGCCGGGTTCGCGGTCGACCAGCCGTTACCTGAAACAGCACGAAATCATTGCTGCGCCCGCCGCTGAGATAGTGACGATCAAATACCCGCTGTCCGGCCGGCAGCATCTCAATTACCTGAAAGCAATCATGCTCAGGCACGTCAAACTCCGCCACCAGCGACTGCTGAAGCAGCGAGGAGATCTGATGCAGATCCTGCTCGCTATAGCCCTGACGCAGGGTAATTCTGGTAAAGGGCATCAGTGATTATCCTCCAGATAGCCCAGCGCGGTGACGGCGGCCGGCCAGCCTGCGTAAAAAGCCAGGTGGGTGAAGCTCTCCACCAGCTCATCCTGCGTCAGCCCATTTTGCCGGGCGAAATCGATGTGCCACGGCAGCTGCTGGACCCGCCCCAGTGCGATTAAGGTTGCCAGCGTCAGCAGGCTGCGTTCACGCGGTGAAAGCAGTTCGCGCTGCCAGATATCACCAAACAGCACCTGCTGTGTCAGTTCGGCCAGTTTTGGCGCGCGGTGCGCCAGTGTTTCCCGATCCAATGAATTTTTCATTGCACACTCCTCAGTAGTCAGAGAGAGTGTCACTCAGGGTTTCAATCCTGAAAATCAAATTAATCAGCACGCAGCATCCTTTTTTACAGGACTATAATGAATAAGGTACCAGAGTCACTTGATATGGATGCGCTACGCAGTTTCGTGGCGGGCATTGACGCGGGAAGTTTTGCTCTTGCAGCACAGCATCTGTGCCGTTCGACCTCAGCCGTCAGTGCGCAGCTTAAAAAACTTGAGCAGCAATGTGGCACGGCGCTGGTGATGAAAAAAGGGCGACATCTGCAGCTGACCCGTAGCGGTGAACAGCTGATGAGTTACGCCAGACGTTTGTTGTCGCTGAACGATGAGACATTGCGGGCTGTGAAAGGTGAGGCGTTGCAGGGTGAAATACGCATCGGGATGCAGGAGGATTTTGGCGAAGCGTTGATGCCGGCCATTCTCGGCGCGTTTAACCGTCAGCATCCGGATGTGATGCTGACCGCTCGCGTCGACAGAAATCTGCCACTGTTAACGGCGCTGGCCCGTCACGAGCTGGACCTGGCGCTGCTGTGGCAGACAGAACAGCAGGCTGGCACGCAGTTAATTGGTCAGTGTCAGTTGGTCTGGATACAGCATCAGGCGTTTGATCTGGCGGGATATCTGCAGCGCGGCGAGCCGCTGCCGCTGGTGGCGTTTGATGCGCCGTGTGTCATGCGATCGCGCGCCACCGAGGCGCTGGATAAGGCAGGTATTCCGTGGCGAGTGGTGTTCACCAGCCACAGTCTTAGCGGGATCTGGGCGGCATTACAGGCCGGACTGGGCATCACCCTGCGCACGCGCGCAGGGTTGCCGGAGACGCTGATAATTGAATCACATCGACTTCCGCTGCCCGGCTATCTGGGTATCGCGCTCGCCCGCTCAGACCAGGGTAACGATCCGGCGCGTGCGCTGTTGCTGCATCTGATCACCGAGGCCGCACTGCCCTTTGTTCAGCGCTGATTCGTGCTTAAAAGACCCGCTGAATCAGCGAAGAACAGTATTCCTCTGAGACGTCACGATCACCGAACAGAATATGAAACATCACCGGTGCCACGACCCCATCGATGATGCGGCCAACGTCAAAACCCGATTCACCGCGAGCGATGGCCCGGGTGTTGAGTGTTTCAAGATGCTGATAAGTAAACCCGCAGCATTTCTGGCTCGCCGCTTCTGCCTGACTCCCTATCACATCAGCCAGTAGCTCGCGACCAACTTTAGACGACATCTCTTCAGCATACTGCTGGATGAACGCCGTAAGATCGCCAGCCGTCGACCCGGTATCTTCCGGTTCTGCAATGGGTCGCATCCGCGCCACGGCCACATCCGCCAGCAACTGGGACAGATCCCCCCAGCGCCGATAGATCGTGGAAGGTGTTACCCCCGCCTGTTCGGCGATCATCGGCACTGTAATCGCTGAACGATCAAGCGCTTCGAGCAAGCGGTTAACGGTGTTATGCACTTCCGCCTGAATTCGTGCGCTGCGCCCCCCCTGCCGAATCATCTCCCGCGCCATCTCTTTCTCCCGCTTTCATCAGCCTCACGTCAAGGTTAAAGCAACGAAGTTGCATTAACAGATAGCGGCAGTGTACCGCATCTCAGGCTGAGCAGGCGCTAATGTGTGCTATCGGGCGATTGAGAATCAAGGCTGCAGTTTACTCAGCACCGATTTAATCGGCTCGGCCCTGAGATGTGACGAAGGGTTATCTGATGCGCCTATCCATAAAAGACTGACTGCCATGACTGCTGAAATAAAAATTGTACGAATATCCATAAAGCCTCCCCCTGATTAAGGTGACTAAAGTAATCCACACAGCGGAGTATTAATCGCGGGATAAGAGACGGTTTAAAGGGATTTGGCGCGAAAAGGTGGCGCAGTTTTCGCCACCCCTGAACCACAAACAAGAAAGATCATATTTATGCGGTAACGGTGTTGCCAGCGGCAAGCCAGTCACGTCGTGTAAGGGTGTATATCAGGCTGGGAGGAAACCCATCTGGATCATCAACCTTCTTCAGAAAAGTTAAGCCTGCTTTTTCCAGTACCCGCTGTGAAGCCAGGTGGTTCTCGCGCGTCACACCGGTGATGAGGCTCAGTCCGGCCTCCTCAAAACCGTAGCGAATGGCTCTGCGTGAAAGCTCGGTGGCATAGCCTTTTCCCCAGGCCGCTGGCTCAAACCGGTAACCAAGATTGTTGGTCTGACGGCCATCGAACTGGCTTCTGAAAACGCCCCCAAAACCAATGATTTTATCCGGACGGGCTTTTTCAAATATCGTCCAGTCGCCAAAACCCTGTTCCTGGTAGCTCTGTAATATGCGCTCCATGGCCTGAATAGCATACGCTCTGTCGGGCCACGGTCCTCGCGGGTTAAACTTATGCGTTTCGGGATCGCTGTAGATTCTGAAGAGGTCGTCGAGATCCTCAAGAAGGGTATATCTGTAGAACAACCGCTCTGATTCCCAAATCATCCTGCGCTCCTATAAGGGACTTATCCGATATCCCTTTATAACAGCCGCCTCTTCTGACTCCAACTCCTCCGGCGCTTCGGCTGACCGCTGAATGAGCGGATCAACGGGTGCGGGCACGCTGAAACAATGAGGTTAACCCATCAGCAAAAAAAACGGACGCGCCTGTGGCTCACGTCCGTTCACTTCGGTTACGCCTGGCAATCAGGCTGCGCCGTGTACCCTGAACGAATCAACCATGCCACGCAGTGCATGTGCCTGCTCTGACAGTGACAGAGACGCCGATGAGGACTCCTCCACCAGCGCGGCGTTGTTTTGTGTTACGCCATCCATCTGACTCACGGCGATGCTGACTTGCGAAATTCCCTGCATCTGTTCGGACGAGGACAGGGAAATATTGTCCATCGCCTCAGCCAGTTCGCTGACCATACCAACAATCTTAAGAATGCTCTGGCCGGTTCCGGCGGCCACCGTGACGCCCTGCTCGACTTGTCCGACAGTCTGCTCAATCAGCGATTTAATATCCCGCGCGGCGGTCGCGCTTCGCTGCGCAAGCGAACGAACTTCACCCGCCACGACGGCAAATCCACGCCCATCTTCCCCGGCTCTTGCCGCTTCAACGGCCGCGTTAAGCGCCAGAATATTGGTCTGGAAGGCGATGCCCTCAATCACGCTAGTGATGTCGCGGATTTTCGCGGCGCTAAGCGAGATGCCATTCATGGTCTCGGACATGCGATGGACATCATTTTCTCCGCGGCGCGCCAGTGAGGCGGTTTCACGGGCTGAACCCGCCGTCTGCTGCGCGCCAAGGGTATTACTCTTCACCGTGGCAGTAAGCTGCTCCATGCTAGCCGCCGTTTCCTGCAACGCCGACGCCTGCTCTTCAGTGCGCGAAGACAACTCGGTGTTACCACGGGAAATCTCATCAGCGGCCAGCGCCACGGAGCCCGCCGCCTCTTTGATGCGGGAAACCAGTTCACGCAGATTGGCCTGCATACCATCCAGCGAGGCCAGCATGCTGCGGGTATCACCACGTCGCAATGTCACTGGCGTAGTCAGGTCGCCAGCGGCGATAGCCGCAGCCAGTGCCTGAGCCTGAGCCGGTTCACCTCCCAGCTGACGCATCAGGGTGCGCACGGTAAACAGACAGGTCACCAGAGCCAGCAGGATTGAAATGCCTGCCAGAATCATCAGCATCAGACCGGTACGCGCCGATGAATCACTGCTCATCGCCACCGCCTTCTGGCTCTCATCACTCTGAATAGCTGAAAGGGAGTTAAGGGCATCAAGCAGAGTGCGCTGTGCTGGACGCGTCACGTTCAGCAGATAGGCAGTGGCTTCCTGCGCCCGGTTATCCAGACCTAACTGGCCGGCTTGCTCCAGTGAGTTCAGTGTCGCTTTCTCAACTGACAGACTTTTATTAAAGGCTTCGTGCGCAGCGGGGCTGGCATCACCCATCATGCGGGCCAGCGCCTCACGGTTGGTAAGGTAAAGCGCCTTCTGAGTCTGCAACCGTTTCCATTCCGGTTCCATCGCTTTTATATCGGTCAGCAGCGCAATATTACGCACCGCAATGCCCATATCACGCAGGCCACCCCGCATATCGAGCACCATTTGATAGCGTTTCATCTTCACACTGACCACATCGTTCATGCTATTTCGGGCATTATTGAGTGCGTGTACCGCAATACCACTACAAAGAATAAACAGCAGAATGAGCAGTCCAAAGCCAGCATATAAACGCGTTGAAATTTTCACAGGCGATTCTCATGAGGGGTTGTAATTAATTTGAAATGAATTACTGATATCGGCATAGAGTGGAAAAGATGTAGCCACCTCCGGTAATAAACTGTACGGCCGTGACAGGGAAGCGTACAGGCGGGGTGGTTGTCACAAAGTGCCGCATACTGGCTCTGACCCCGCAGCTATTGGTGTTAACCTGCTTTAAGCTGGCGCGTCGGATCCTGGCTTATCAACGTCAGCATCCCGGGATCGGATCAATGAAAGGAGGATGCAAATGGCTGAACAGAACAGCATTGTTACTGAACTAACTGAACTTGAACGTCTTTACGGCACGGTTGCCAGGCCCTCTATCGCTAAGGTGACCGATCACATTCACCCCGTCTATCGTCCGTTTATTGCCGCCTCGCCTTTTGTCGCGCTGGCAACGTCGGGGCCGGAGGGACTGGATGTGTCACCGCGCGGCGATCCGGCCGGATTTATTGAAATTGAAGATGATAAGACCCTGCTATTGCCCGACAGACGCGGCAACAACCGTATCGACAGCCTGCGTAATATTTTGCATGACAATCGTGTCGCGCTGCTTTTTCTCATTCCTGGCATTGGCGAGACGTTACGCATCAACGGCACGGCATCGATCAGCACCGACCCGGCGCTGCTTCAGCGTTTTGCCGTCAACAATCAGCTGCCCAAAACCGTGCTGTGCATCAAGGTGGAGAGCGTTTTCTTCCAGTGCAGCCGGGCAATTATTCGCTCCGGATTATGGAATGTTGAAACGCAGATCTCGCGGCAGTCGCTGCCCAGCACCGGCTCGATTCTCAAACAGATTGCGGAAATTGATGGCGACGCCTACGACAAAGCGCTGCCTGAACGATTGAAGAACTCGCTTTATTGA
>Ga0308162_1000673_pt1 | contig 33192 bp, 44 predicted proteins | sample PhySR2_FD_201370 | JGI IMG/M metagenome (GOLD analysis project Ga0308162, IMG submission 201370) | Phyllosphere microbial communities from UC Gill Tract Community Farm, Albany, California, United States - DLSLS.R2 | ecosystem: Host-associated > Plants > Phyllosphere > Unclassified | place: USA... | reverse complement strand
CAGCTTCAGCCCCTGATAGACCGAAACAATTTCCCGCGCCCACGCCAGCACACGGTCGCCCTCTGGGGTAAATCCGGCAAAGTTATTGCTGCGGTTAATCAGCGGCAGGCCCAGCTCGCGCTCAAGGTTTTTCAGGCGCATAGAGAGGGTTGGCTGCGTAACAAAACTGGCTTCCGCGGCCCGCCCGAAATGGCGTTCACGTTCCAGGTTACACAAGTAAATGAGTTGTTTAATGTCTATTATCTATACCTACCATATAGTTACGAAACTTTATTCCATGCCTCCATTTTATTATGTACTAATGGATGTACTAAATAAAATTTCGCCTCCTTTTTTTATCTTCTTCTCACATCATACTATGCCGGATAGGAGTGAGCTTCAAATCGTTGGCCTGCTTGGTTCATGCACGGACAAGACCTCGGCCGTAACCTTCCCCAGCACGATGATCCCCTCCAGCCCTTCCCCGTCGATCGCCTCACCGTCCTGCGTGATGATGCCTGTCCGGAACAACTTGCCCAGCTGCGAATAATCACCAAACTGGAATGCCACTTTATCGCCTGATTTACCCTGAACCGTCTTGTCGACGATAGCGAAGCCGACCGGCGTCTCAATCATGAACATATGGGTCGGGTGAGGCATCAGGATTTTATTCAGGTCGATGCGCGTTTCAACATAGTCCGATGCCGGTGATGGGAAGCTCATATCAGATGCCCCCGTTCGGGTTGAACTGTTTGTATGTCTTAGCTTCACCCTCCTGCGTCGATGCATCGCGGAACGTCACCGTGTTGGCCTTTATCCACTGGTTAGCCTCACGCAGGCTGAAGTGCCAGTTAAGCTTCTCCAGCTGATGAACAAACTCCTGAGTCGTTACGATTACGCCCAGCCCCGGCTCTCGCCTCATGGCAGCCATGAATGCGCCGCGTATGTCACTCTCTCTCGCCATGCTAAATCCTCCTCTGATAAATACTGTATGAATAAACAGTAATATCGATCGGTGGATTTGAGCAAGGCGAAGTGAGCCACAGATTTGTAAAGGGATTGATGGTGCAGGTTTTTTTTTGGTGCGCGCGGATGGTGACGACTAATCTCAAATATCCTATTCCGCAATCTGCTTTGGCACTAGCGAGCCCGCTATGACTCAAAATGTTTCGATCTGATAATGCTGTGGTATACAGCACTGGTTCTAAAGTGTGATAATTTCTGTGACGTAAATGATTTTCAGTAATGGTGGTGTTCATCGTTTTTATAAGATAAAACCTAGATTGGTCCGTGCATCTTAAGTAATTAAAATAGTAAAAATCAAAAAACAACTAAATTTATCTTTATTTAAAAGGAATTGTAATGAACTCTAGAAAATACGCCATAGATTTTTGCTTTGGATTGATGATGCTGGCTTTATTCGCTTACCCATGGATTACTAATCCAGTAGAGCCCAGAAATCAGGGTATGGCTGCAGTGGCATTAATTAACTGTTTTTTATATCCATTCTCTAAGCTGGCAATTGAAAGCTTAGTAGAAGCAATAGGTGGGAAAGGAGTCTGGAATACGAAGCTTTTTACCATCGATCAGATAGGTAATAGTAAGATGAGAGCACTCCACTGGATGTTTAGCTTTATTTTTGCAATTCCCATCAGTCTACTCGCATTGTTCTTCATGAAAAAATAGGCTGGGATCCACAGCCTATTTATCTTAGGTTACAGACCCAGCTTAGCGTTAATTCTGTTAATCAGCGCATCATCGATCAATGAACTGGTTAACGCCAGCATAAGTGCAACAGCGAGAATGCCTACAGGCGAAGTCGCCAGAGCGGAGAAGGTGAAAGCAACCACCACGGTAGCAACTTTTCCAGCTGTGAGCGCTTCAATTTTTACAAGCGCCGGACGCCAATTATCTGTCTGGAAAGCTTTAGCAACCTCTTTTAAAGTCTCGTATATATCAGTTGCAGTACCATAGTAGCCGAGCCCTTTACTGAACTTCGCCAGTTGCGTTGCATATGACGAATACTGAATAGAACTCAGCGCATTCGCTATTGCATTGCGGTCGGCAACGCTGAATTTTGCTCCAAGCGAGTTTTTATAATTATTAAAAGCGGCAAGCGCCTCATCTACATTACGCAGGGTTTTACCTTTAGCATTATCTGCAAATTCCTGCGCAAGTTCAGCAGCCTGCTTGCCAAACCTAGCTGTGATATCGGACATAAAGCCCGCAGTGGTCTTAATAGCATCTTCAACAGAGGTGTTTTGCTGAGTGCGCCCCTGAATCGTATAGTCAATAATCGCCAATTCTTTTTTGGCCGCTAATGTTGCCTGTTTGGCTTTATAGATTCGGTTACCGGCCTGAGTACTGGTTGCCAGAGCACGGTTGTCTGCGATGATTTTATAAAGCGCAGCAACACGAGCATCGGAGATGTCACCCTGGTAAGTAGATGTAGCGTTTGGTGTTCCTGCACCATTGCCACCATTGCCACCATTGCCACCATTGCCACCATTGCCACCAGTGGTAGGATGAGCAAAACCCAGAACTACACCATAAGCATCACCGAGGCTAAAGGTGGTAATCCCAATAACTTGACCATCCTCTCTTAAGAAATAAGCCGCAAAATCCTTCGGATTCAATCCTAGGCTACGAGCCAGATTGTCTCCAACAGACTGACTTACGCCAGTAGTGCCAGCTGCACTACCTGTGCCACTGCCGCTACCGTTGCTACCATTGTTGTTACCTGCATTACCCTGACTGCCACCACCTGGAGCTGGACCACTACCACGCTCTGAACTCCATGGTGTTCCATCACCTTGACCGCCACCATAATTAAATCCGGGCATAATTATCTCCTTCTCAATTCGTAAAGGTTGAAACTGCTTTTTACCTAACAACCACAACAGCTGTAAGCAATTCGAAAAAGCAATAATACTGTATATATACACATGTTTATTTATACAGTATTTTGATGATAGGCCTCAAGAATTACTTCGTCAACCTTGAAAGATCAAAATGTTAGATAATTATCAGTTTTCTGAATGGATGGGGCACGTTTAGAATTTTGCAGGCTACGAATGAGTTGCGGGATATGAGTTTATAGCGATTTTTAATGCATTCAGCTTCCAAGCAGTCTCATGTCAGTTAGGTCTAAAATTTTTAGTTATGCTGCTCATCTAAATATTTCTGCCTGACACCCATGCTTTGATAATTTCTGAATGCTCGTCGATGAGTTTCTGCTGCGAATGACATACAGTCAGGAGTAGACCAAGCTGTTCCAGCGGGTCTAAGGATTTCTTGCCATCAGAGTTTGTGATTACGCCTTCTGGCAGGAGTTCTTCAAACTCCTGAGCAATTACTCCATACTTATGCGAAGAGCCAACCTGTTTACCTTCTGCAATGAACATCTCACCTGTAATGGGGTCTGGTGACTGATAGGTGAAGGTTTTATCTTTGAATTTATATGCTACCGGGCGTATCTTGCGAATAATCTCTAATGCCAGCTGCTCATCAGCTTCTTCGATCCCTTCTTTCAAAGTTTTATCTGAGTCGAAAAAATTAATACCTTTGGCGGCACCATCAACCTTTACTTCAAGATAGGTGCTGTTTACTGCTGAAAATGCTCTTACGCGGCCACCAACTGAAAATGATCCATTGGGTGCATATAAAAGTCCATCAACCGTGAACTGAAAATTTGCGTTCTCGACAGTATTAGATGAGTTAACTATACGGATATTAAACCCACCGGTTCCGCTGCCCCTGTTTACAACGATAGACCCTTTACCTGTGGCACCATCCTCATTCCATACAAGATGCGTGCCTTGCTGCCCCATATTTACGCCGTTAGACGTTGCCGATACACCGTTTTTTGCAACGATAGTTGTGCCTGTAAGGCCCCCGGTTAATATTCCTCCCGTCAAAGCTAAAGCGCCCAAGTTATTTAAGGCAGTTACTTTATTCGAAACATCATTAAGGTTCTGACTTTTATCCATCTTACCTGAAACAGAGCTCACGACGCTGCTCCATGATGGACCGCTGTATTGGCTGCCATCAGGGAGTGTGACTGTAATATTGCCGCTGGCGCTGTAGACCTGCTGCCAGTTAGCCTTATCCAGATTCAAGCCGCGAATAGCTTTCGCAACATCAGCCGCCACCTGCGAAGTAATTCCAACGAGAGCGGCGTTTGGTACGGCTGTCCACGCAACGCCTGAAGCTGTAGGGCCGTTATAAGCCGTGATGAGGGTAATTCCGGTTGCAGAGTTAACGGATTGCACACCGAGCGTGTAGGTAATGCCCCCAACAATGGCAACGATAAAGTCGTTCGCTTTAAGCTCTGTTGTGAAGCTGGTACCCGAGCCAGTTACAGCTGTCGAGTTATTGGTTAATGCAATAGTGCCTGCTGGCATAGCGTTCTCCGGGCAATAAAAAACCCGGCTCGGCGGCCGGGTTCATTGGATTATGTTTTGTTCAGAAGTAATAGCTGGCGTCGATACACGGGAGCTGGCAGGACGCCTGAATAGCCTTTGGATATTGGTATACCGCAATCTCCCGGCCTGTCGATTTAGCTCTGGCAGTCGTAACAGCATTGCCGTTCATCTTCAGTCCGGACTCAAGGCATATACGGAACGTGTAGTTATTATTGTTCCGACTGTAATCGCCTCTCTGAGTGCCAAGGCTGCATAAAGGCACCATGGGCTGTGAAACTGAACCGGTTGGATTTACCCAGGATTGAACCTCGCCGGTGGACCCGTCAAAGCTCTCATACCCTCCGATATCGTAATAAGCATCAGTCCACATAACGGGTGGGTATTTGCTGGAATAGGTGACCTGATTCGATGCATTGCGTATAACCATTCCATAACCAGAGACCGGCAGCGATGGAGAAAAACCACAAGACACAACCACCACCTGAACGCTGTTTACTGTTCCCCCTTCCTTTGAGCCTTCGGTACTGCCAAAAGCGTTATATGACTTTATAGAGTTTGTGCCTCTGTCGAGGTAAAGGGGGTTATCCGTATTAGACCATCTGGCGAAAACTATATAGTTTCCGAGGTTCACCACATCTGACGGAATGCTCCACGATCCGTTTATATTTATCACTGCTCTGTAGGTTACAAATCCAAGGTACGATACATCGCCAACTTCCATGAAATTTGAGCCGTTCGTAATTATGACTCCATACTCAACTGCAGGGTTGGCTGCATAGGAGACTGAAAACACGTCTGCAAATCCCGCCTCTACAGCAGGTGGGGTATTGCCATCCGGGCTTCTGTATTTGGCATTATAAATAAGCGAGCTTCCGCTGAATGAAAGACTGCTGACATAAGCCATCGGAGGGCCGGCCGGGTTAGTTCCCTGATAGACCCGAACCAGATTACGTGGAACTATCAGCGCCTTACTGTTAGCAGGCTGAGCTTTAAATCCCCCAACAGAGCCCGCATTTGCCATCATGGATGCATTACCCAGATAGGATGCGTAACGCATTGAGGCGTCCAGAATGATAGGCTTTCCCCCATCATCCGGAACTATGCGAACGCCATAAATATCAGCCATCAGTTAAGTTTCCCCGCCTTAAACCTTTCCACACCATTTGCATCGTAAACAGCCATTCCTGTTTCGTTAAACACACTGCCACCTGAGCGTCCGGAACCTCCGTACAGCTCGAAAGAGCCATCATTTCTCATAATTGTTCCTGACCGACCCGCGACATAGTTTGCTGAGTACCATGATCCGACCTTGGCAAGGGTGATTGAGGCATAGTTGATGAGGGCGTCGTTGATGAATACCTGGCCATTTACTGCTGTAAACGCAAGCTGGTAGCCGAGCGTGCTTGTGTTATAGATTGCAAAAGTATCAGCACTAAAAAGCGCGAAGGACTGAGTTGAGCCTCCGTTACCCTCTACGCCCAACTGCATGCCTGCAACGTATTTGGTACCGTTCCTGTCAACCTGAACCTTTACACCCCATTGCGCTGAAAGTTTGCCGTTCAGGTCTGCATATGCGCTGGAAACCTGCTGTACCGAGGCGGCATTCTGGTCTGACTGAGCCTGAATCTGCTCAAACTTCTGAGCATAAGCGCTGTCGTTATTGGCGACAGTCTGCCTGACAGAGATGATATCCGCTCGATTGCGGCCATATGCTTCGAACTGATGATCGACTGATGCATCAAGGTTCAGGGCGTTCTGAAGTATCCCTTCGATGTTTGTATCGATATTGGATGTAAGGCGGTCGAATGCTTCCGACTCTCTTATCGCCTTATCGATATAATCAATCATGCCCGGTATGTCAGAGGATGCCTGACCAGAAGCCTGCACAAAAGGTGAAACGCCAAATGCGTTTTTAGTCCTGACGTACATGTAATAGGTATGGTCCGCCTTAAGACCATGCAGCGTCCACTGAGACGCCCTACCGAGGAACTGCGCCTCTGTCTCTACTGCTCCGATTGAGCTGGCCGGAACCTCCCCTGTGTACCAGAACTCAAATGTCGTGTCGGTTGTCGCACTGACATTCATAACCGGCACGATATCGGCCGAGAAGATGCCCGGGGTCCATTGAATGAATGTTGGTGCTGAAGGCGCGCCAATCACCAGGCTCACCTGAGTCTCAGCCCCTTTCATTCCATTCTCATTGCGACCACGTACGCCAAGCGTGTAAATGCCTGAATCCAGACCATAGAAGTCATAGCGGAACTGGTCTGTTTCGTACTGCGCTACAACTTTCCCGTCAGCGTTATAAACGTAGAGTTCGAACACGATCTTCTTGGTCAGCGTCGCCGTCTGCCACGTTGCCGTGACCTGAACGGTCTCACTGTTGACGTTAATAATGCGCAGGTTTTCGATGTTCGGGACACGATATCCATTGAGAGTATCGTTAGGCGTTTCGAACACCGCGCCATCATCCACGATAGCCTGCTTGTTCGGGTCAAATAGCGTTGCTGAGATGCTGTAGACAGAGTTGTTTTCGTCTTCAGATATACCCATAACCCGAAACAGGCGCGTGGCTACTTCACCGGTAGAGATAACAAATATCGTTCCGTCTTTAACCCAGTTAGCCGAAGTTCTCAGCGTGATGATCCGACTTGAAACTGATGCGATCTGATAGCGTGTGAACTTGCCGTCAGAACCCATAAGCGACATTGTGTCACCGCCGCCTGCCAGCGTTGATACATCGGCATCCACGGTTATTGCTGCGCCGCTGTGAGAGATGATGCGACCGCCAAGTCGGGTTGCGGCATAGTTGTTATCCATGACTTCAATGACATCACCCGGCATGAAGGCGATAGCATCTCGTGCCATCTTGAAGGTGACCTTCTTCGTTTCACGCTTGGCGGTCTCCAGAAGCCATTTCCCGGCACGAAACGCCTGACCGCGCGAGGTGCAGCCGAATGCCTCAAGCGTTGTCTCGTTGTAGCCGTACCGGTCAATCATCTGGTCATCAGAGACGTATTCTTTGACCTGCTCCCAACCGTTGTTTGGGTCTGTCCACGACACCACAACAGCATTGAATCGCTCTGACCGTTTCATTGAACTGTAAGTAAACAGCCCGTCTACAACATTGGCATTGGTTACAGCTGCCACTGGGTCCTGCGGGTTGTCCAGCATGATTGAGAATCGCATGCCGTCCCACAGAGCGATGCCGCGGAACATGCCAGCAATCTTGTCGAGAATATCGCGGGCGCTGGATTGCTCAGTGATATAGGCATTCAGCGTGAATCGTGGTTCTTTGCCGCCATAGCCATCATCTACAAGCTGATCGCAGAACTGAGAAAGAACATACAGGCTGCCATCGTCAACATCGATGTATCCTGCACGTTTAGCCAGTCCGTAACGTGTGTTTTTGACTAAAGCACGAAACAACCAGGCGGGATTGTTAGTCCACGCCGATTTAAACCCACCGGTCCAGATGCCAGCGTATGTTCTGGCGATCGGATCGTAGTTGTCCGGCACATCGACAATGAGTCCACGCAGGTGATACGTGCGGGTAGGCGTGTCGGTGTACTGGTCACGGTCAATCACTGCGCCTGCTACGGCCGCATATGGATATGAGAGGCTATCGTCTGTGATCTCAGTAAAGCTATTCCAGATAGTGCCGTTGGTCAGGAGGTCGCTTGAGCTATCCGCTGTAACCCGGCGCAAGCGAATATCAAAAGGTTTGCTGGCAGGAGCATCAATTATATGCGCCTCAAGATACTCGCCTGATATTTTTCCGCTGATAGTCACCGTTTTCTGAATGCTCCACGAGCCGGCGGAACCATTTCGCGTTTCAATGACCATGGTCACCGATGTTTCGTGCTGGTTGCCCTTTGTGTCCTGCTCGACCAGCCCGGTTACCCCAATATTCATGCGTACGCATGTCACATCAGTGTCAGTTACTGTGCGCACCAGCGGTGTGCTCTGCGTGACATCGGTGTTAACGACAGTGGTTGCTTCAATCGCATCAAAGCCGGTGATTGGTGACTGATTTGCAGAGCCCGGACGCCATGCCACGCTGACGCCGTTAATCGTAACGTTACCGCCTGCATCAGTGACTGGCGTTTTATTCAGCATGAATGATGAGAGGTGGTTCTGATCTACCGGGCCGTAAATCGGACCTTCTGAGATGAGATCGAGGACTTTGAGAAACTGCTTTGATTTGAGGTTGTCGTCGATAAGTTTGGGAGTGCTGCCGCCACCGCCGCCTGAGCTCATGCTTTCACCTTAACTGATGGAAATATCCCAGTCCTGATTGTTGCTGGTATCAATACCGAGAGAGATAACGTTACTTCCAACCACCATTTCGCCAATCAGTAACGGAACCGGCCTGCCCTGTCCGATCCGGTTCTCTGCACTGGTGAAAGAGTTGTTGGTAATGGAGTTTGTGTCCTGGTCTGCTGAGCTTTGCGTCTTCATGTGTGAGGTCATATAGAGCGAATAAGCAACCGAGGCGACCGTAACGGCAACCATGATCCAGACAGCCGCCACAGCAGTGATTGAGCCTTCAACGATTGGTACGAAGAGGACTGTCGCACCGTCTTTGAGGTGCCTGTTCATGTGGAATTCGAGGTTCTCGTGTGACACGTCACCGCCATCGATGCGAAGCCTCAGACGGGTTTTATAAAAGTCGCGTTTGAATTCGGGACATTGAGCAAGCAGAAGGCGCAAGCCTTGCGAGGGTGTATCGACGTTCAGAGTGATTTGGCGGAAATGTCGTCGGAGATTCCCCGCAAATCTAAAGATGAGCATTGTTCATGCCTCCATATAGAGTGCGTCAGGGTTACATAGGTTTGCCGGTAGGGTTCGCGGCGGCTGAGTCGCCCGGCCAGTTCGTGATGGAGCACGGTGTTATCTCCAAGCCAGAGCATTGCGTGGCAAGGGTCTGACTCAGGGAACGCACGCCGAATGATCACGTCACCCGGCAAGATGTCGGCTGAAGTAACTTCATAAAACCCATTGGCTGCCATATTTCTCAAGTAGAGGTTTTCACCCCTCACCCACCAGCCGTTCGTGCGCTCGAAGTCTGGCAGGTCGATGCCGCACAGATGGTAGGCGTCCCGAAAAAGCGTGTAGCAATCCATCACGGCATGCTCGAATCGTCGGCCCAGCAAATGCGGTACCGGTCGGAACTTTCTAATCCTGCCGTCGCTCGCCAGCCACCACTCAATGCCGGTAGATATATGGGCCACCCTGTCGGCAGCCGAGAGAACGAGCTTTGGCTCTGGATGGGAATGAAAAACGGCGGTAATTTCTCCCGCTGCCTCTGCTCTCATCCAGTCTGTATCGCTTATGCGGAAGTTTCGCCCCGGGTCGGGGTGCTGGTTATCACAGCGCATGAACCTTTCGCCATCAACGATCAGGCCACATACTTCATCACGGGATAAAGCCGCATATGCCAGGCATTCATCTTCAATCATCACGACACCTTGGCAGAGCCGGGATAACCGCCATAGGGCAGCGGTTCAGGTTTAGGGAATCGCATACGGCAGCCGGTGAGATGCTTTGAGCACTTATCCCGCGATATATCCGAGGTAGGCTTATCTTTCTCATCAGCAACCGGCCCGCCCGAATAGCCACAGCCATCACCTCGGTAAACCCACTGGCAGACGTCCGCCAGAATGGTTCGCGCCGGTATGATGGCGTTATCGCAGTCGACCGGCGTTGCGAGGTTATAGGTGACTGTCTCGAACGTCTCTTCTGCCATCTCCTCGATGACATAACGAGATACAGCCTCCATCGTCGGGTCTGCATCTGCATTTCCGTTCGGGAAGTTCACAGCATCAAGATGCTTTACCAGCACCTGACGACGCGTCACCACCGCCCCTAGTGCATCATCGAAGTCGTGGTTGATACCGGTGATGAGCCCAGTAATGTTTGCCACCTTCATTGTCGGTCGCGAATAGGTGCCTTCTGACTTGGTTTCGAATCCTTCAACCGCGATCGGATAGGCTGAGTACTGTCGCCCCTGCCAGATGACGTCGCCGTAATAGCCGTTCGTGCCTGCATGGAAGCGGATTACATCGCCGCCGAATGACTGCAGGTCAACTTCGAACAGGTCAAGCATCGCGCCAACGCCCGAGTCAGTACTCTCGATGATTAGTTCTGCTGGTATGTCCCGCATATTGCGTCCATTAAAAAGGCCGCCAAATGGCAGCCATAGAATAATTACTGATCGAATATCAGGATGTCGCTGATAGACAGTTAAGGATATGTTGAGTATTCAGCCCGTCCATGTTTGGGGCATGGGCGCACATAGCAATGAGGTATGGCTGATTACCTCTGAAGAGGAAAAGTAATGTCGCAATCAGATATTGATAAAATTAAGGAAGATATTGAGATCCTTCAGTACCGAATGGGTGGCGCTGAATATCTCATTCGTGTATTAGTACAAAGAATGCACGAAAATGAAGTCAAAGCTATTGAAAGTGAGATTAATCAAACTATTAGCAACTACGGCGCAAATAGCGCTGTGGCAAAAGTTCTTGAGGAATCACTTCGCTTGCTCAGCAATTAATTGCTTAATCGCAATTTTGGCGGCCCGCGATGTGGCCGCTTCTTGATTTTCTACATTATTAAGCATCCCGCCCGGGCGCTGGGCATTCTTGATTACTTCTGCCGCAGCATCCCGCATCATCTTAGCCAGCTCTTCTGATTCAGCATTTGGCAGAGTCAGACTAGCCACCTTCTTTTCTAACGCTTCAATACGCTGCTCTAATGTCATGGTATATCTCCTAATTTATCGTGGAACCTGCTCAAATGTGGCTGTCAGCTCATGCTGGCTGCCTGTTTTCTTCAATGACCATGACCGGCACACAAACAGCCTCTGCACGCCGGTATCCGATGGCGTCCAGTAGAATGCTTCAACGGCCATTCTCGCTTTCAGAAATGCTTCTGCAGTTTTTGCTGAGTTTGGGCGCGAACACTTCGCATCGTCATAGCCGACAAACGTTAGCGAGTAGCTGTCCATGAGCGGGTTGATGCCCTTGGTCTGGCGCTGCTCGTAACCGTCGCCAAACTTTACGACCGACACGTTTGGCGCGCGCGAGACCGTGAAGCCCTTTTGTGGGCTCCAGATGAAAGTTTCTGGCATAATTTCTCCGGGCTAAAACATCAACTAGGGAAGTCAAATGGAAACTCAACAATTAACGCCTCACCAAATCTCTACTCTTGCGTACGAAAGTATTTTCAAATTAATCATCTCCGTTTTAAATGACGAACAAAAAAACCGCCTCAAACTGGTGGCAGAAGCGGCCATTGACCCGGAAGCAGGTCCGCTTAGCTCTTCACCTGATACAGATGAGGAAAACATGCAGCGCATTGCTCATCGTATTGCTGATGTTGTTTTTGCTGGTTTAGAGGTAGAACACTAAATTTTCACCTTTTACTTAATAAGCCACTAGGTCGCTGCTGGTCTTTAATGGTGCGAATGGCAACAGTCTGCATCATCTGCGCCATCTGCTTCTGTGTGGCTTCGTCAACGCCGCCAGTTGTTTGAATGTCAAAGTTGAAATTCATTACCAGTCCACTGCCGGCACCGCTCGAACCGCCAATATCCCGGTTGCTAATAACCTTGCCATTATCGCCGGGAATCATGTACTGGCTGCCGTTGCTGGCCTTGAAGATTTCAGGCTTCCCGCCCTCACCTACACGATACATGCTGCTGGCGTTGACAGGTCCACCGTGCTCGCGCGCGCCACCCATAGAGATACTTCCAATACTGGTCAGGAGTGATGCGCCAGCACTGGCTATCGCAGCATAGTTAGCAAACTTTTGAGCGGGTGTTAAAGCGGTTGGATCAGCCATGGCCTGTGAGATTGCCAGTTGGAGGTTCAGCGCCGCCTGAGCAACAGCAAAACCTTTACTTAGAGCGAACATAGCCTGATATGCGCCGCTACTCTTACCGGCCGCTCCTGCTGCTAAGTTAGCAAGTCCGTCAAAGCCCTGCGAAACAGAGCCGATGATGGAGGAAATAGCCTGCGACTGCATATTCGCTTCGTTTTGCGCTATCTGCTGGCGCGCATTGGCGGCCTGGCGCTGAATAGCTGTTTTCGCATCCTCGTAAAGTTGCGCGTTCTGCACATCCAGCGCCTGATACTTGGCTAAGGCTTCAAGTTTCTGTTGCTCCTGCAGGTCAATCTGAGCAGTAGGGTTTTCTACTGCTCCTGAAACTGCATCCGGCATTACCTGCGAGGCGGCTATTTCCTGCTGAGCAAACTTCATGCCCTGCTTTATTTGGGCCTGCTGCTTAAGTGCGTTGTTCTGATCCCAAATCTTTGCCGCATAATCACCGGCCTGCTTAATTTGCTCAGCCGTCGCAGATTTACCCAGCGAGTCTTGAGCCTGCAGAATTGCTTTGGCTCTTGTTAACTCATCAGTTGAAGTTGCGGCTAACTCCGACTTCTCTCTTAGCGAATCAAGCTGGTCATTGATCGCCTGCTGCTCGTTTGCCACTTTCTTAGCTGCGTTTGCTGCTGGTCGGTTAGCCTTCTCCTGCGCGTCAGCAATCTTCTGGCTAAGAACGGCGTCAGCCTTGGTATAAGCTTCCTTATCAACAAGCTTTTTGTCGTAATTTGCCTTCAGTTGATTGCGTTGAACCTGAAGTTTTTCCACCTCAGATTGTCCCGCGCTGATTATGGCCTGCGCTGAGTTTTGTGCGGTTTTGGCCGCGAGGTTTCTTATATATTCAGGGGATTCACCGCCCGCAGATTGTCCTGATGTTGCTGACTGAACCTCTTTTGCTGTCTGCTTAGAGAGATTCAATATCCTCTGCTCACCCTTGAGCCGATCAACCGTTGCTTGGGCTTGCTTCGTTGCCCAATCTACGCCTGAACTTTTCGCCAGGTTAAGTGAGTTTTCAGCAGTCTTTAAATCATCTGCATTTTTTATTAGTTTCTGGTCTATCTGGTCAATCGCAGATGCGTTGCCGGTAACTAAGTTTATCGTAAGCGCGGCACCATCCAACAGCTTGGCAAAATACTTCGTAGCTCCAATTCTCTGGTCTATTTGCGCCGCAGCCATGCCAAGGCTGTTAACTAGAGCGTTGCTGGCCTGCGCCACTGTGCGCGGCATATCCTCAAATTTTGAGTTGATGTTATCTGTTTGGTTATAAATGGCATCCAGAACCGACCCAATATCTAGCTTTCCAGCAAGCATTAACTGCCTGAGTTGGTCAAACGGGATGCCCATACCTTCCGCAATTTGTCGGCCAAGTTCTGGCATTTGCTCGATTATTGAGTTAAATTCCTCTGCCTGAACACGTCCGGAAGCCATTGACTGCATGAATTGGCGCAAGGCATTGTTCATTTCCTCCTGAGAAGAACCGCCAATTGTACCTATCTTCTGAAGGGTGCTAACAAGTCGCTGAACATCACCAGACGTTGCACCAACGCTTTTTAAAGTTGCGCTCATCTGCGTGAATAGATTTACAGTTTCTTTCAGGTCAGATCCATTCTGTGCAGAGATAGCAAGTAGAGCGCGAAAGTTCGCTTCTCCTTCCGCGGCGCTTTTTGATGCCATTGTCACGCGAGTAGCAAGAAGTTCAAACTGCTGAGCGGTCTCAACAATTTTCATTGCCGCCTGTACCGTAATGTATGCTTTCACAGCAGATGCCAGACTGGTAAACCCACCGCCTAAGCTGTCGGTTTTTTTCTCTAACCTGTCCAAGCTATTGCCTGCTTTGTCGGCAGTTCCGCTCATCTTATCTAATCGATTGTTAACCTCACGCTGCGCCTCAATAAGCTTTGCAACCTCAAGCTCTACCTCATAGACGATATTTCCAAGCTGTTTCTCGCTAGCCATAGGATCTCCGGGCAATAAAAAACCCGCCGAAGCGGGTTCATGTCTTATTCTTGTGTGTTATTGAATGTCTTTACCGCAAAATCGGCAGAGTATGGCCTCTTTTTTTATTTCTTCTGCACAGAATGGGCACTTCTTAGTCTCCGAGGAGCTATTATTCATCGCATTCATTGGGTGCACAGATGGAGAGTGCTTGTCGTGTTCAGGGTTTGTAAATGACCAAACCAATGCAACAACCCACCCAAGACCGGTCCATCCTAGAACTACCGTAAGCACCCATATAGCAGTTGAGTTTTTGTGGCCCCTGCCGCTTGCGATAATTCCAGGCAAAAGATAAAAAATTAAACCCAGAATAAAAACTATCATCTCTCCCATCAACCCGCCCATCCTTCAAATTTACGCTTAGATTCAATCCGTTCTAGTGTATCAAAATCCTTTAAACGGCGCAGGATGATAGCGTACTGCCGATAGCCATGATGCGCAGGTGCCGAAAAGACACCATTAGAATACATATGAGGGTTTTGCTTCATTGCCTGTATCGTAAGGGGCGCAAGAGCAATTTGCTGCTCGCAAAGGGCGATCGCCTTCTTCAGATGTTCTCGTTCAGAGCGAAGCTTGTAATGTTTTTTGATCTGCTCTTGCAGGCTGAAGTGGGCTTGCAATATCTGCTCGCTGCTAAGGTGGCGAAGGCCATCAAGCCATTCTTCTTCAGTCATATCCCACTCCATAAGTAAGTATGACGATAATCCTAAAGCGGATCTGATGCAATGGGGAGTAAGAAACCCGCCGAGGCGGGTTGCTAAGCAATATTGATTCAAATTAATCACAGAATGATGCTATCAATACGGGTTGCCAACATCAATTAGGTTTATTTGAGTGAAACCTAGCAATTATTTTTTTAACGAAGTCGAAGTCGCTGATGTTAGGATCAGCATTCCTTTCACATTCAATAAACTTATTTAAACCATCCTTACCATCACCCGGAGCTTCCTTGGATTGCCCCAATGCCCTCAGAATATCCTTATCAGATTCAGTTTCGGCTATTTTGTTGGCATCAACAATACAAATTGTGTTCTGCGAAGCCACTTTGGTGCTCTTTTTGAAGTAACCAAAGTAACTCGTTGGTACGCCGATGATAATACCAATAATAAATCCAATTAAAGAATAACGCCACTTACTTCCTCTCATGTATCAATCTCCCAATAGTAATAGCTCGAGCATACTAAAGGAAAACTGATACTACGGGAAGCAAGAAACCCGCCGGAGCGGGTTATAAATCTGAGAGGGCCTGATTAGGTTTTGCACTTTTAGTGCAATACTCCCACCTGCACTTTTTGTGTAGGTCAGAAGAGCTTCTTCAGGATAATGCCATTTACGGCTTTCCAGGCATCAGCGGGCCACGACTTCACGGTGCCATAAGTCTCGTCCGGAACATCCTTGGGAGATTGGCCGTTAGCAGCGCACCACTTCTTCATCGGCCAGTGGCTAAATGATTCACCAGTGGCTCTCTGCACCGCTTTAATGGTCGCGTGCTTTTTGCACTCACCAAGCTTATCTGCTAGCGCGTTCTTCTGTCGCACAGCTGCCGATGCTGTTGCCATCGCTGTCGCTTCTCGCTTTTCACCGATCCATGCCTTCGTTTCGATGGCCTCGTCACGTTCTGAAGCAATCTGCTCTTTTTCAGTTTCCGTAGCGACAAGAGCCAATAACGCTTCTTTATAATTCCCTGGCAATACCCGCTGATTGATCTGCGACTCAAGATGATAGATGTGCTGTATGACCGTCATGCGCAATTTGGCACTGTAACCTGTCAGAAGACATTCAACATGTGGCTTGTCTAACCTGAAGTTGGAAACGTATCCGCGACCATCAACCGAGACATCCACTCCATTAGTCAACGTAACAGCCTGATTTTTAAGATGGCCCATTTTTGGACCATCCTTTCTTATTCCATAAAGCTCGCTAATCATCTCCCAAATATCACGGATTACATGCTTATGATCCTTGCCAGTCAGCTTGCAAATTTCGCGGCTTGACATGGTGACACCAGATCTTGACTCTGCTATCTTTAATGCAGTCATATACGTTCCTATGCGTCGTTTGACTTCAGTAGACCGCCAGCTCCACACTGGCGGTTTTTCTTTTCAGCGTCACTGCAGTCTATGCTGGCGCAAGTAAGGTAACACTCTGCTCCAGTTATCGTCCTTCCGTGGCTGATATTCTATGTGTTCCACTTCCCTCTCAATCAACTGCCTCGCTTTGTTAAGCGCTCTCGGATACTCGTGAGTGATTGAGTAGAAGTGTCCTGTCATTCGATGTTCTGCGACCTTCAAGAGTGGATAAATTTCGCTGCAGGCGTTCATCATTACCTGACTAGCTCTCCATAGCCATGCCAGATCGCAAAGCTCTGCATCTGAAAACTGAGCGATTGGTGTGGGAATCTTATCCTTTGCTATGAATTCACCTTCAATAACCTTCCCAGCCAGATACTCGACTGCTTCAGCCGTTTGCCTAGGGGAGAGTTCGTCGATGTGCTTCACTCCGAACTCTTTATGCACCAATTTATAAACCGCCTGATATGTCATGCCGTACTTACCCATAATTCGATTAACGATGCCGCGGAGTGGCGTGCGGTCGTCAACGGTGGTTTCCGGCTTACGTATTGCTGCGCCTTTGTTCCAGTAATCGTGGAGAGCTGTGAAGCACTCCTCCTGATAACGCACCAAGCGATCACGAATGTCGTCACGCACCTTTGCCGGGTTGATGCTGAACAGCCAGCCATTGAGCTTTTGGATTGGCATGCACAGCATTTTCTGGATGCCGCCAAGCGAAGGGATGTTCATATGAGCATACCCATACTTATCATGTTGACTGAGCAACTTGCGCATTTGAGTTGACCAACTCATGCCAAGGTTTTCCACAATGGGCTTCATCGCTACATATGCCACACCAGCAGCCATAGCGGTGATGATGTGCTGACCGTGAAACGGCAGAGAGGTGGTGTTTACTGCTTCAATAATTGCTATACTGTTCATCGTTGGTTTCCCGCTAGGTTACTGACATTAGAGGCCCGGTTTGTGTTTGCGCACCTCCGGGCTTCGCTGTTTTTACTGCCCATCTACTCTGTCCTCACGCAGGCTTTTAGCCAAACGTTGCACTATTGCAGAGTTGATAGAGATTCCATCCATCTCTGCCAACTTACGAATTTCCTCATCCATGCGCTCAGGCAAGCGAAGATTAAAAACTACATTTTTCCTACCGGTATAAATTGCGCCTTGCATATTGATCTCCAGTTGCTTTATGGCACCAAGTTGGTTCTAGAACCAATTTACCACTACTTTAGATGGTGTCAAGTAGGTGCTATCATCAACCTATACGTCTTGTGACCTACTTTTTTGGTAAAAAACATGAGCAATTACCCAAGCCAAGAGATGGACAGATTTAATGTGAGACTACCGGCTGGGATGCGTGATGCCATAGCTGAGCGAGCAAAAGCTAATGGCAGATCTATGAACTCTGAAATTGTGCAAATACTCGAGGATGCTCTAAACGCGCAGGTAACTAAATGGGAGGACCTACCAAGCGATGAAGATATTGAGTTTGCGCTATCTCAAATAACGCCTGAAGAAATTGATAAAATGAGCCTTGAGCGTATCAAGCAGGTAAAAGAAGTTCTGCTAGTGACTGCAAAAGATATCAGTCAAGAACTGACAAAACATAATGGTTATTTAAGTAAAGTAATGGATGCCTTGGTTTTGATTGAAGGAACAAAGCGCACTTAAATACTATGGCGTACATTAGATTATAAAAGAGCTGGTACAGGCCCGAGTAAACCAGCTCTCATTTGCTCTCACAATACCCTTGATGGGCTTCAGAGCGTTGTGGATCGTATTCAATCGTAATCAAACACAAAATTTACACTGCTTTACTATTCTCTTTTCGCAAGACATTAAAATGCCCACCTGAGTGGGCGTGGATTATTCGATTGAAAATTAACGGACATCATCCCAACCCAAATTTTCTGCAACTTTGCGGAAAGTGCCTGGGCTTGGTACTCGATATTTAAACCAGTCGCATTCAAAAACAGCGTTTTGTTCTTGGGCTAATGAGTGCCCCTTACGTATCATTTCTTTGAAGCCTGGTTCTTCTGTTTCTTGATTAACAACAATTACGCTCATCGGGGGAAGGCCATTGTAGAGACTGTATAGAGATACTAGCCCTAAAGCCTCTCTTAAGCCGCGCCCAGCCCGTCGTCCATAACCCATTAGTTCAGCCAGTTGTCCATATGTAATAAACCGGCCAGATTGTTTGTTTGCATAAATATACCCCGATAAGATAAACCAAATCATGTGGGCTTGTTCATAGCGCCGGGTATCCCCCGGAGTAAACTCTTTCAATTCGGGAACAATTCTAGCCATGATTAACCGTGAAAATTAACTCAACATACTGTGAAAATTAGCACGGTTAATTTGAGTGGTCAACACCCAGCTGTCAAAACTATTAGCTTTTGACTGCCAATAGCCTCTGCGCCTTCCTCGCCATATAGTCATCAGCCACGCTGTCGTACTCCTCACGCGTGAAGCCCTTTTGTTCCGGGAACTTAGCAGCCAGCATCATCTGGAACTCCGTCATCGTGAGTTGCTCAGCCTCTTCCCTGCTCATGCCAAGGTGGGTGCGAGCAGCGCTGATGTACTCGAATGCATTGAACTCCGATGATGTGCTGCTACCTTCATGGCGCTGCAGTTTCCTGACTTTTGCCTTGCCGATGATGCCATGCTGAATCAGGGACTGAGCAATCAGGACCATATCCCTGACTGGCATTACTCCGGGACGATAGACGAATGCGCGGCGCCCTGTTCTTCCGGGCACCAGCTCACCAGTCAACGGAGTGGCATCCCGATCACAACAGGCTGTCAGCACAATTATTGCGGCTGATATCGCAGCTTTGGAGCATGCAGAAGACAGCAGCCACTTAAGTGCAAAGGCTGGCACAATATCGCTGCCACTGTATGCAGCATAGAATCTTCGCTGATGCTCAGGGATGGCCTGATAGTTTTCCGCTAAAGCCTTCAGGCGTGGCGTTGCTTCGTCGTTATGCAGCGCGTAGAAAGTCTCTACAATTTCCTCTGGCGCTCCGATGCGGGACATAGCAGTGAATGAAGGGCGAAAGAAATACTCCACTGAGCCATAGCTAATCAGGCACTCTCCTATTTCCTTCCAGGGCGTCATTGAACCTCCATAATCATTATCAAGGGCTGAAGCCAGCCCTTTGGAATGGTTACGAAGCAGTAACCGTTACAGCCGTGGTGCCAGTGAAGTTCCCGTCATTCGACTTGAAGGTGATGGTGGCTGACCCTGCCGCTACCGCAGTGACCAGGCCGGTACTGCTAACGGTCGCTTTTGTCGCATCCGAGGTCGTCCAGGTGCCGGTGCGGTCGGTTGCATCAGTAGGCTGTACAGTGCCGGTAAGCTGACGTGTCGCACCAACAACCAGACTTGCTGTGGCAGGGGTTACGGTTACGCCTGTAGCTGCGACAGTTTCATCTGTATCGATAACCTGAATGGTCGTAGCATCGCCCACCTTGAACTCAGTAGTGAATGTCACGATGTCATTCGTGCCACCGTCAGAACTCAGTGCTGTGATGACCATGTAGCCTTGGAATGTCACTTCGCCGTATTCCATGCGCACCCAGATACCAGGCTGACGCCGTGCTTTCAGTTCAGCGGCGAAATACTTGATAAAACGCCCCACGCCGTACTGGTCCAGCTTGCCCTTTTTGCGCACTTCACCTTCAAAGCTCATTGTGAAGTCTGAGTTGGTAATGATGCTCTCAACAAAACCACCACCGTCATCTGCATCAGAAGTAACAGTGTTTGGTGAGAAATCCCACCCCTTGCTTGTGCCGGCGGCCAGCGCTTTCCATTCCGATTCCTGCGGCAGCACATCGCTGCAGCCATCGGCAACTTCAAGCACAACGGCACCACCGAACAAACGTTCGTTGCTGTTCTGGCAATCTGCCATGGATAATTCCTCTTAAGTGTTTTACTGATCGCCGTGGGTGGCGACGAACTGGAGCCGATAAACCAGACGGCCTTCGGTGGTGAGAACTGGCGCCGGGATGCCGCCAAGGTTTTGCAGATAGCCGATGCAGTTGTCAGACATGGGGTTTTGCTGAACGTAAGAGATGATGTTTTGAACCACTTCATCAACCACACCATTGCCGCCTTTGGCACCGACCACATCCAGCAGGACATAATATTCAGCTCCAAGCTGATTGCGCACCGCGCTACCGCCATTTGGGCGAAATACCATGAATTTATCTGATGCTGTGCCAGTGTCATTCCAGACAAGCAACTGCGTCTTAAAGCCTTCCGTCAGGCCTGCATCCACCAGGTAATTGCGCACCCGCGTGTGCATTGGAGGATTCAAAGTGCCATCTCCTTCTTGATCGCCGCACTGATTGCATCACGCGAGTCCTCAAAGCCCTTGGTCAGAAACTCTTTCTGAGCGGTTGAGCGCCTGAAGTTTTGCGGGATATTGGGGTCGTGAACGTAGACGGCATAATTAGCTGAATAGCCCACACGTCCAACGATGCGCGTTCCGCTCGCAGTCACCTCACGATACTGGCTATTCAGAAGTGTGGATGTATCGATAGGCGTGTACAGTGCCGCCTGTGATGAACCTATGATTAATGCGCTTTGAATGGCCCTGACTGCCTTTCTGCCCTGAATGTCACCAATCAGTGCGTTGAGGTTCTGCTGAGCCTGCCGGATGCCGCGGACCTTTACTCCCATATCAGCCCCCGGTCAGAATTGCATAATCATCAGTCAGACGCTCAAAGGTGTCTGCATAGCGAATTGCCTGCATCACCTCGTCAGCTCCCGCAGCGATTGGGTCAGGATTGCTCGAAGCACCAATCAGGATGTAATCACCAGTATCTGCCAGTGCGTACTCAGTCCATATGGTGTTCTTCACCACCTTCTCGCCACCTATCGCCCCCAGCCGCTTACTCAGGCCACCCTGATAGTCGCAGGAAATCACCAGCGGTTCAGACCAGCCAAGAGAGCTGCCATACTCATCAATTCCCAAAGACTTCCAGATGGTCGCCTGAGCCGTGTATGACCAACTGGCTAAAGATGACATGTCATTCCCTCCAGCTGATTACAGTGGGCTTTTCAGCAGCGATGCGAGGGCAGTTAATCCGCCACTCTCCAGCTGCATTAACGTAAGCAGTCGTCTCCTTCCCGCTATCAGTTTTCACCCATACGCGGCTAAATGGCTTAGGACGGCGCTGATTAGCGCATACCGTAGCCATCAGCAGCCGCCCACAACGTCAAAGAACCCAACACTGCTACCTACATCAATCGGTAGCGCTGACGTACAGCCAGATGTATCGAGCGCGGCTAGAGTGTTACGCATAGTCTTCACATCGCCGCTGTAATCGAATGATCGGGACGCCCCTGAAGGCGCTGACTGTGATTTGATGCGCTGGCTGTATGCAGTGATAGCCATCAACGTCACGGCGTACACCTGAATCAGAATCAGATCGCATTCATCGTAGCCAGCCGCCTCCAGGCACATGCTGATATTGCCTAACTTGCACAGGTAGGCATCAATCATGAAGTCCGGGACGGAGTAACCCAGCGCAGATAACTGCTGTTTAACCTGCGCCGCCGTTATCTGCACTGCCATGGTTACTTATCCTTTTTGATTGCGGCCGCCAGCGCTGCCTCGGCTTCGTCAGCTCGCTTGGTTTCTGCTTCCAGAGCAGCTACGTGCTCTTTCTCATTGCTCTCAGCGACGTCCTGCAGTTGTTTGACCTGTTCCAGTGCGTCATCGAGTTTCGATTGCAGCACCGATGTATCAGTGCTTACAGGTGCAGACGGTGTAGCCACTTCGAAGGTCAGCTTCTCGCCTTTCTTCTCGGCGGCCTTTTCAGCTTTACCCTGTGAAATCCATTTTTCAGCGACAGAATCCGCTACGTCATAGACCTGACCGGCCTCCAGCTTCTGGAAGCCGGCACCGGCAAAGAGGTTTGCTGTCATTACCTTTACGAGTGCCATAATTTTTCCTTAGCTCGAAGCGTGGATTACTGAGAAGTGACCGTTGATGTCCTGCTTAACCATCAGGCCTGCAGCACCCCAGGTGCGCCATACATAATCGCTGTTGTAGAACTGGCGCGGATCAGCAACTGTACCGAAGGCCTGACCAACGATTGGCGCGATAACACCGGCAGCCAGCGGAACGATTACGATTTCGTTACCTGACAGCTCGGCGTCTTCTTTGATTGCTGAGATTCCTGACAGCTTCAGGATTTCTTCAAGAACAGTACGAATCTGATTCACATCGAAATACTGTTCCCAGTTAGACATGATTTCGCTGGAGACATACCAGGTCTGTTGTCCGTACTGATAGTTCTGAAGCTTAAGAACGTCACGCAAAGCGATTGCCTGCTGGCGAATGGCTTTCGGGTCGGAGCTTGTTGCAAAGTTGAAGGTGAGAGTGATTTGAGCAACGCGCTCATCTGCACGCAGGCCTTTCCAAGTGTAATCGTCGAACTTGATGAAGTTGCCCTCTGAATCACGGAAGCCATCCCAGATGAAGTTGACGTACTGGCGGCGAACGTCATCTACAGAACCGGACTGAGCATCTGCCAGCGAAGCCAGCGCTGAGCTTTTATTAAAGATTGGGTCTCGCCAGTTGAATTTGAAACCAGAATCATGGATAGGAACCATCGTGCCGTCAAAGGTGTAGCTTTTAGCATCCAACGCCGCACCGATCTGACCGGACATTGATGTATGCGCCCAGCCGCGGCCGCCTTTACGAGCATACTCATACACAGATTCTTCCAGTCGAACAGAGCGAGACAGCGGCATCAGGTCGTTCAACAGGGTGAACTCGGTATTCGGCTCGAATTCAGCCAGTACGGTCTGGTCATAAGCCTTATACATGCGACGGATATCGTCGATGGCGTTCACTGCATCCAGTACCGGAGCATTTGCAGCTTCACCGCGCACGCGAGTGCGGGCGATGAAATCAGCTACTGCCTGAGCGCTGGCATTGCGGGCAAACTGAAGCTCCTGAAACTGAGCCTGATTGGCCTCCAGATTTCGCGTCTCAGTCGCCTTTTTGGTTGAGAATACAAACATTCAGGTGCTCCTTATTTAAAAACGACGCGAACAAGATCACCTGCGGCAACTGTCACCGCTTGGTCTTCTTCCACATAGGCAAAAATAGGGCCATCTTCAGTCGTTTTAGTGACCTTAATCTGACCACTTACAATTGAAACCGGATCGCCTTTTTTGTAGGTTCCGGCCGTGGCTCTGACATTCAGAAACACACCGGGCGTGGGGTGGAAATTGACAACCCAATCGTTAGGGGCGAAAGCATCATCAACAGTTTTACAACGTAGGTAGTCGAAATTTGCTACGTACAGGATCGCTGGTTCGCTGCCATCAACTGCTGGCGAAACTTTGCCTGCATCAAAGAATGTGATTGTGCCAGGAAAGAATGCTGTAGAAGCGGCACCCTCTCGGTGTAACTGCGGGTTATGGAAGATGCCGCCCGCGTGGATTACGTGTTTTCCGTCTTTAGCCATTATTTACTCCGGCATTTCGCTGACTGATTGATTGGTTGCGGTCTGACGGAAAGAACCGTTCAGGCCGGTAGATGTCTGACACTGTGCATAAAAGCCATCCAGTGCTGCCCCATCGAGGGCATTGACGGCCATATCGTCCAGGCCAAACCTCGCTTTCACAGCGTTGCGCTTTTCACCCTTTTCTTTGTCGGCGTTAACCGCCAGGCCGCTTTCAATGGTTGTCAGTTTGTCGGCAAAAGGCTTGAACCATGCCGGGGCCTGCTCGCTGTTCGTTGCTGTATCTTTGGCTTTCTTATCAGCCTCTTCTTTCTCTTTCTTGGCCTTTTCATCAGCTGCAGCTTTCGCTGTGGCGTCATCAGCTGCCATCTGGTTGTAAGCGTCCATCAGCTCAGCATCAGACTTACCTTCAACGTCGATGCCTTTCGCTTTCAGCGCATTGGTGATGAGTTCTTTCATCGGGTTTGCTTCCTCTTTGACGGGCTTATTGTTGGCGCTGAAAAACGCCATGAAGTGGTTGAACATCTGCTTTAATGCTGGGTCTTGCGGGTCTGGCGTATCTGAATCAGCGAGGTTTACCGTTTCCACCTGGACCTCATCACCTTCGGCGTTAACGAACATGCCGATCCCCTCTTCTGGAGTTCCGGCTGGCGGCTCGTCGAGAAGGATGGCCACATGGTCATAAACCTGATTGGTGGCGATCCATGTGTAGCACTTGCCGTTTGACTCTCCCTTTGCCTCAATGCGGTTTAGCAGCAGGCCAGTAGAGATGCCGATGGGCTCGACAGACTTTCCTGCCGCCATGTCATCAAGGCGCTGCAGAACTTTGCGCCCCTTTTCAGAACCTTCAGCAAAACGTCGGTTGATGACGGCATCAGTCAGAACATTACCGTTTTCTTTTCTGACGTTTCGTGTGTATGCGCCAATGTGGTATTCATTCACCGCCCTGACGTTGCTGGCGCTGACGTGGCGACCATCGACTTTGGGATGGCCATATGGCATTGGCTTGTCTTCAAGGCTCTTGTAGCCCTTCGTGTTTTCTTCTGCCGGGTACAATCCGCCGTTCAGCACAATGCCGTCACGGACAGGCACGACGTTTTTCACGACGATGTGCTCTGCGCCATTAATGGTTTCAGTGGTGATGTTTGAAGCGGAGTTGATGACCGACAGCACGTTTACGCAGATGCGTGACATGCTGTGTCCTCACTTGTGGATTTCAGGCGTAAAAAAGGCCGCATAGGCGACCTTTATGCTATCTAAATATATTAATTTATTTTAATTTTGATGCGTCGTATCGTGAATTAATAAATTCAAAAATTGCAGTAGAAACTTTTTCTAATGAAACATTCGCTGCCATACCTCGGGCAACATAAACCATAAACTCTTCATTGTTTGTGGGCGTAAAGGAAAATACAAATTGATTTTCCGATATACACGCCTTCACATCAAAATAGTTACCAACTGGCATTTTAGAGCCAGGAATTTCAATTCCAATAGAAATTGCAAAGGAAATTGACATTTCATCATGGTTTTTAGGCATTTTATCAGCTGTTGCTGAATCAACAGCTGATAATTGAGAAACCTTACCTTTAATGCCAACGTTGACATGTTTCCCTAAATGCTTGCCGTCGACAACTAATTGGTTTGAATTTGGCACGCCAAGGCTATTAACAATTTCACTTTCCATTCTGTTTATAACGGTTTCCAAATCTGACCAGTACGCTTTGTAAGCTGATGAATAGTCAGATATGTTCTTTTTCAGTTGGTCGTATTGTGAAAGCATAGTAAATCTCCATTATGAAAATTTAACATTCCATGATTTTCTTTCATTTGCAAGATTATCTGCTAATCCTTCATTAAAAAGACTACCGTCATCGTTGAGCAGCACAGGAATGTTGCCACAGTAGCAGTGATAGCGGTTGCCACGTTCGGCATAGAACGCTTCAACCTCTTCAGTGGAGTATGTGCGACCATGCCTGGCTGCGTGCCAGATTCGGGTGGTTGGCTTCAGCGCTGATAGCCAGAGAATGGCAGTATTGAGCCCTAACCGTTCACGCGCCCAATCCGTTTCCTGCCACTGAGCCTTGCGTAGCGCTCCGACTTGCTCAGTCTGCGCAATGTTCTTGGCTCGGGCCATTGAGACGTCGAGCCTCTGGCTGATGATGCGCGCCGTTTCTTTTGGGTTGATGCCTCGGCCAATCGCATCTGATATCACGTTCGCAAGGTCAGCGCGGACTGCATCGCTGATGCCCTTCCATTCGCTGTACGTTGAGACATAAGCCGCTGCTATCTGGTTTTGATATGCAGGCGTGCTTAGTAGTTGCGCCAGGGTGGTTTGCTGGGCGTAAACTGGTGACTGCACTGATAGGTTGGTGAATGCCTGATGCGTTCCTCGCTCATACTCCGCGCCAACATAATCTAATGCCCACAAGTTCTGGCTGCCACCATCAAGCAAAGAATCGTCCAGAATCACCTGTACGCGTTGCAACAAGTCAGCAAGCTGAATAGCTGTCATGTCGTAGATGTACGCGCCAGCGTTGCACTGGTAAAGCGTGGCGGGTGAATCCACATGATTGCAGACCAGATAGGTTTGCTCAGCGTTAGATTCTCTCACCAGGCCGGTTAACCGCTCATCGAATAACGCCTTCAGAGCGCGCTTGATGTCCAGATATCGCGACTCGATGTCACGAAACATCCGGCCAACCTGCCTTGATGATTGAGTCGGGTCAGTCTTATTGCGCGGTACTATTGGCGACCCGATTCGGGTTTTCGCTGTCATCGTCATCTGTCAGCGGGTCCTTATCGGTTTGTTTGGCTTCAGGGTCGGGTGTTGCTGTTTCTTTAATTGGCTCAAGCTCACCGGCCGCGCGTATCTCGTTCACCTCTACTGCCGATGTGCCGAATGCCTGCTGCGTCTTCTGAGCTACGTCAGCCAGCGCCTGCATGTTGGCGATCTTCTCTTTCTCACTTGGTGCCAGAAGATCAGACCATGCCAGCGTGACCTCTCCGGTTGAGGGTGGGTCGATGATGCCTATTGTCCAGAAGCGCTCTATGAGATGCGTCACCACGTCACTCATGAAGCCCCATCGGCGACCATTGCAACGCGTAGCCCACGCCGTTTTGTCTTCTTCAGAGGCAAGGTTGCCAGTCTGCTTGCCAAACAGGATGTTGAACGGGCATTGAATCGTTGCGCAGAACTGGTTAGCTGAAACTGTCCAGCTCGGTGTCGGGTCAGCTGCTGCAACGGAGAGCACTGAAGTTTTACCTGACTGCGTTACTAACGCCGAATCGGTGCCGCTATTAAGTTTGCGAACCTTGTCATTCATTGCGTCGCCGAGCGTTGCATATCCGGCCTCTTTTGCCGATTTGGCAATGGCAGCCATATCGGTTTGAGCATCGAATTCAGTAGCAAGCTGACGGCTGGCATTCTTCAGGAATCCTTCAGCGCTACCGCCCTTCGTCTTCTCGATGTCGAGCAGGTCGTTATAGCCGGCTTCAAGAAGGGGAATGCCCGAGAGAATGTTCTCGTCCTCAGAGCCCTCGCATAACAGGATGATGCGATCGGGATGAACCTGAACCGCGCGCGGGCTGCCAGTCGCTTTATCATCACCAACCGGCTGCTCGTTAAAGTGATAACTGACCGGCTGGCCGTAGGTTTCGGAGTGTGTGTCCACATCCGTATTGCCAGGCGTGATCTGCGCTTCCCATGCCGGGATTAGCTTCACCAGAGCTTTCGAGCCAAGGCGCTTAACGACCGAGATATCTACCGGCTCACTCCAGTCCCGGTTATCCCTGACCTGAATCAGCAGAGCTGAGTACCGGCCAACCATATTGCGACGGTCGGCATCTTTAATCTTCGCCCAGTGCTTTTTCATCAGCTTGGTGACTGATTTTTCCCATTCCGTTGTTTTGGTGGATTCTCGGTCTTCATCACCGTCAATAATTGTTGGGTTATCAGTCCAGCAGGAGTCCAGAAGCTTGTGTACGGCCGCGAACCCAGTAGAGCCGCGACGGTACTGCCGATAAAAGCTTTCGAAGGTAAGCGCCTCAGGATAGCCAAATTCATCCCACAGCTTTGTTCTCTTGGTGTTGCCATTCATGCCTGCGTAAAGCATGCGCTGGCGCCCTATAGCATCAGTAAGGGCGTTAACGAGGAATTGCGCCTCGGTTGTTAATTCACGCACTGGTGCTCCTTAGAAGAAGATTGCGCCGACTGACTTGTGGTTGTTCTTCGCAACAGCGAAGTAGCGGAACCCATCGGAGCCGTGTGATGTGTGGTCATGCAGTGGCTTGTCTTTCCAGCATCCCCGCTTGTCGTCCCACTCTTTGCGATAGCCTTCGAGATGGGTGATGCCTTCAGCACACTTATCTTCGTCGAATACGCATTTAGGCAGGATTTCACGAACAGACTCAATACCGGTATCAACGCCAGTTTTCGGCACCACTTTGAATGTCATGGAATACGTCTGGCCGTCGATTTCGTAGCCTTCCCGAGCAAGCTCTTTGCGGGATTTGGCATCAGAACCGAATTCACGGTTTTCGATATCGTGCGGCCCCCAATGTTCACCGTATTCATAACCTCGTTCTTTCAGCACCTTCATATAGTGGCGCAGACCTTCACCTGAGTTTTCGTAGTAGTCGATGACGTGAAACTCTTCACCAACTTCGCGCACGAACCAGATAGCCGTTGAGTCGCCCACACCAATATCCCAAAACGTGTGAACCGGCAGGTGTGAGTTATCAGGCAGGGTGCCAATGCGTTTGTTGGTGTATAGCCAGCGGAACTGCTTGGCATAGTAAGCACCTTCAACGGATTGCTGGAATGCTTCAGCGGGGATAGTTGGATATTCCCGCTTCATGTCGTCGCCAAGCGTTTTCTCTTTGGCGAAGTACCAGGCTTTCTGGCGCTCGTTGAGAATAACGCCGTGCTTGGCTTCCATCTCATCGAAGTAATCAACCAGGCGCTGCGGTAACGCCTCTACCGGGTCGATTGTGTACTGCGGATTCTTCCACCAGGAGAAGAAGAAGAACTTCCAGTCCAGCGGTGAAAGCTTCTTGCCCTGCAGGGCGGCCTTTTCAGCAGTCTGGCAGTAATCGAAGAAGTAACCCGCTCGCCCCTCGGCTGTGCTTTCGATAGTCGCAAAGCATCCGGTCGATACCGCCTCAAATGCACCAGTGACAATCTCACGGGCTTTGTCTGGATACTTGGCGCATATCTTCCCGAACTCGGAAACGTGCAGGTAGCGCAGCGTGCCACCACGGAATGAGGTGCTGACGTAGAGTGAGCCGCCTTTCTTAAAAACTAACTCCCCTGCAGAGTCATTGCTCGCCGGGTTGGCTGCCTTAATTTCATCGGGCAGGTTGTCATATGCATATTTCACCTTTTCACGGAACAGGCGCTTGGCGTCATTCAGTGTGTGGGCAATCAGGGCGCACTTAGCAGACTCAAACAGAGCCGCATCAAGCTGGATAATGCACACCTCTGTCGTGAACCCTAACTGTCGCGCCTTCAGGATGATGTTGCGAGTGTGGATGCCTTCAAAGTACTCCCGCTGTTCTGGCGTCATCCGGAATCGCTGAGGCTTACCCTCTTTGTCGGTGATCCAGTACAGATTGTTCAGCCGCCAGTACTTATCGGATAGCAGTTTGACGTGCTCGGGTTTCATTAAGCCCCCTGAGACAATGAATCCATCAGGTTCGACAGGTCATCGACCGTCTTATTGCCTTCCTCGCTATCGAGGTTGTAGGCCTTACGCTCTGCGTTGATCACCTTAATCTGAGCATCGACACCGGCAGTGATAGAGCGTGACATTGATGCGTGGTTCTCGTCGGTAATCTCAGCATCATGCAGAAAGTCGCGAAGCTTGTTGGTTATGCCACGCCATGCGGCTAGCCCTTCACGATGCGCCAGCACAACAGAGGCCGCTTCATCTGATGCCTGGTCAACTATCTGAGCGTCGGTAACCACTGGTGACTGGTTACCCGCTGTGGTTACTGACTTGGTTACTTTGGCTTTAGTGGCGGTTCGTACCTGTTCTGTCAGGTCTCGCTGCCAGCCTTCTTTGTTTGCTCTCTTGAGGATAGTGGCATGGTTTACGCCATGCTTTTCACCAATCGCCCTGATGGACAACGAACCAGCACGGTAAGCCGATTCGATGGCCTCCCAATCTGGTGTTGCCATATCTATCTCCAATAGTGAGACACGTTATAGAGAGGCTATTAAGTCTCACAATAGAAGCACAGCCTGCTGCGCTTTCCCTATAACTTTGCGGAAGTCAAAATGAATTCAACCTATATCGATCTGCTTATTGCTTTTGCGCCATCAATCAACAGTTTCTCCGAAGTTGCGTGTGCTTACGTCATGTACCAGATTGCTGTTCTTGCGGCACGCACTTCATCTCGATCACGTCATCAGCCGATGAGGCTCATCCAATGTCCATATCAACATCAATAAAAAACCGCCCGCAGGCGGTACTGAAATAGCTACAAGCTGAATGAAATATCAATACGACTCACTGATAGGGAGTGATTCGGCACCCCTAAATACACCTAAAGGAGGATGTATGTCGCATCAAGATTTAATTCAGCTCGCTATCGCTTACTCACCTTCTGTAAACCGCATCATTGATATGCTGTGCACTATCTTCGCTGCGTATGTGATAGGCCGGATTAGTGACGCTTCACAGCGTGACTAGCCGCCATCCCTTGTCGGAGAGATTCATCATCAGGCGCACTCGTAAATGCGCCTTGTGATGGTCACAAAAAAGCCCCCGTGAGGAGGCTTTATAATTTATGACTTGAAGCCACGCTTACCGTGAGCTTTACGCCATGCTTTGACCGCGGCGACAATTTTGACAGGTGTTGCATCCTTATCTTCGCTGTAAAAGATAAGGTCAGAACCTTCAGGATGCTCACTCACCGAAATGAAGTTTTCCAGCAACTTATCCTGATGAGCTTCGCCGCCTTTAGCGCTGCAGATTTCACTCACAAGCTGGGTAAACTCGGCTTCCGTGTAATCTTGAAAACAAGGTTTCAGCTTCATTACTGATGTCCTCCTTTTCGGTGAAAATCATCTTACTCCTTTTGCTCATGCATGCGCTCGAGCCTGAGCACCTCATCAGGCACTAGGAATACCCAAGCGATAGCTTCCTGAGCAACGTCAGTAAAGCACTCAACCAATTCTGGCTAATCATCCTGATATAAGTCAGTGCGAGCTTAACTTAATTTTTTAAATTAATCCGCTGTTTATCAGGCTTACACGTTTGAATAAAAAACCCGCCAAAGCGGGTTTAGTTTTTTCATAGCGGGGAGTAAATATCATTTCCCTAAGTGATAGTGCAAAACTGTAATCTCTGGGACGTCAGCCGGCTTAACTGGGAACTTCATTTTCGCAAAATTGTTCAAAATACCACCAACAACCCTTTGGCACTTAGACGGGTCGTTATTTTCATCAGCCCAGAATCGCACAGGCTTACTCTCTCCGTGTCGCTGCTGAACATATACAGTGCATTCACCACCGCCAGAAAGGTCTGCTTTCATTAGTTTATACGTTGGTACATCAACTGTGCCGACTTGGATTATATACTTCTGAGTGTTGCTATTAACCTCACTCGCATGCTTGTTAGGGTTGCTTGTAACTCCCCCCGTATGCTTAGCCTGACACCCAACAAGCGCCACTACCGCCAGCGCAAATAGTATTTTTTTCATCGCTTACTCCCTGTTGAATAGTAAGCATTTTATATCATATTGTTACATAGCTTAACAGGGAACTGCTAAACGCTGCGGCAAATTTGTTATCGCCATATTCATTACAATAAAAAACCGCCCGGAGGCGGCACACTTGTGTGAGATTCACTAAATGATAACTTCAAACTCTATTGATCGTATTTGATTTTCAATTCCTGCGGAAGTGATTTCCACCACTCTATTGCTTCCCTCGCCTCTTCAAACCTATCTGCTTTTTTATAGAACGAGGGCAACTGGGTTGGTAACCTGTCATTAGAGAAGGCTTCGGAAATTTTGAAGTCTGCGCCAAGGTACTTCGCACCAGCCTTTAAGATATTGAGGCGAGATTCAATCTCATTACGTTTTTCAAATTCTTCTATTCTGTCCATCATCATATCCTTGAGGGGTAGGTAACCTTGAACATATTACCTCAAGCATTGCTCTATGATGTACTGCTGCAACCCATCTATTTGCTTTCCGGCGACTTCGATTCGCTCTCTGAGGGTGAAATAATCCCGCTGAGCGGCGTCAGTAAGTCGGGCGCTGGCTGCATCATCCAGGCTGGGGGTGCCGGTGGCGGATTGCTCCGCGCAAGTGGCGTTGAGCTGCAGCCGGCGCTTGCCAGTAGCAACATCATCATGCAGTTGATCGATAGTGGCTTTAGCACTTACTAACTCCTTCGTGTATTTCTCATCAAGTGCGGCCACATCGCGCTGGCGGGTCTGCATATCGGTGATGGTGTCGTTTGCCTGCTTCAGAATGCCGGTAACGGTGTCACGCTGGGCCTTATAGTCAATGGCTTTGCCCCGGTAATACAGCGCAAACGCCATCGAGGTGGCGATAGCGACGATAATCAGCAGCGCGAGCGCCAGTAACAGCTTAGCCTTTAAGGTCATCGACACTCTCCGCCAGACACAATGAGCGCTCCATGTCTCGCCGGTTCATCAGGCCCCGCCATTTCATGCCACCGGCATACACCCAGCGGCGTAGTTCTTCGCATGCTCCATCAACATCACCTGAGTTCAGACGCTTTAACAGAGTGGATTTGGAGAACGCGCTGGAGCCAACGTTGTAGGTGAAGCTGTAAAGGGCGGCGCGCTGATATTCACCTAGGGGCACTTTGACCAGGCCGTCTACCGACTTCTTAACCGGCTGCAGGTCACTCCACAGAAGCCGATCGCATTCACGATCGGTGTACTTTTTGCTTTTGACGATGTCGGTGCCGGTATGACCGTCGCAGACAGTCCAGACGCCAGCCACATCTTTGTAAGGCTCGTACACCCTGCCCTCTACTCCATCCTTACCGCCGAGGAATACCGTAGCGATAGCCATAGCTCCGCCACCCGCGACAGCAATAAGCTTATTGCGCAGGCTGTTTGAGATAGCCATGGGTTATTCCTCGTTGATGTCTGGTGCAGTGGGCCAGCGCTGAAGGGCTTTGATTTGCGCAAGGGTGGCCTTGCGCTTGTAGTACCAGTTGATGCAGAGCGTGAAAAGCGCGACCAGAATACCGGCCAGGACGCCAACAGCACTCCATTCATCGGGACTCAGCCTGGTCAACAGACCATTGGCAATCGTCCCGGCAGATGCGCCGTATGCCGCGCCTGAAGCCAGTTTGCTCATATCGA
>Ga0308162_1000672_pt1 | contig 33247 bp, 27 predicted proteins | sample PhySR2_FD_201370 | JGI IMG/M metagenome (GOLD analysis project Ga0308162, IMG submission 201370) | Phyllosphere microbial communities from UC Gill Tract Community Farm, Albany, California, United States - DLSLS.R2 | ecosystem: Host-associated > Plants > Phyllosphere > Unclassified | place: USA... | reverse complement strand
CATAATTTTCGGCGGCTAGTTTGCCATGAAGACGGCGATAAATCAGCAATGACGCGTACCGCTTGAGGTTAAAAAATGCGTTTAGTCGGGTACACTATCGGAAATACGAGATGAGAATGCCAAATGAAAAAGAAAACATCGCTCAGCGAGGAGGATCAGACACTCTTCCGACAGCTGATGACCGGGACGCGTAAAATCACGCAGGACACCATCGTTCATCGTCCTCAGCGCAAAAAAATCAGCGAAGTGCCGGTCAAACGACTGCTCCAGGAGCAGGCAGATAACAGCCACTATTTTTCAGATGAATTTCAGCCGTTGCTCAACACGCAGGGAGCTGTGAAGTACGTACGTGAAGACGTCAGCCATTTTGAGCTGAAAAAGTTACGCCGTGGGGACTATTCACCGGAGCTGTTTCTCGATCTGCACGGGTTAACCCAGATGCAGGCGAAACAGGAGCTGGGGGCGTTGATTGCGGCATGTCGTCGCGAACACGTTTTTTGCGCCTGCGTGATGCATGGTCACGGCAAACATATTCTCAAGCAACAGACGCCGCTGTGGCTGGCTCAGCATCCACACGTGATGGCGTTTCATCAGGCACCCAAAGAGTACGGCGGAGATGCCGCATTACTGGTGTTGATTGAAGTCGAGGAATGGCAGCCGCCAGAGTTGCCCTGACAGGATGGCGGGAAGCACATTGCACCCCGCCATATCGCACGTCACGTCAGATCGCTTTTGCCATCTTCAGGTTGCACGGACTCATTTGCCAGTTAAAGACACCTTTGCCGGTTTCGTCCAGGGTGACGTTGGCAATGGCGGAGGTCGTGAACATAGGCGGCGTTTCGCCAGGGCACAGCCCAGATACCAGATAGCCGACCAGCGGCAGGTGGGAAATGACCAGTGCGGAAGCGACACCTTCATTGCACAGCGCCTGAAGATAGGCACTCACAAGACCCACATCGCCACACGGCGTGAGTTCAGGGAGAACATCCACACTGGAAGGCAGGTTCATACACTCCCCTACCACATCCAGCGTCTGTTCTGCACGCAGGAACGGACTCACCAGAACGCGTTCAATGTCCACTTTTTGACCTTTAAGCCAGGTAGCCATTTGACGGGATTCGTCGCAGCCACAGACTGTCAAAGGACGTACTGAGTCACTGGCGGCATCGAGTGCCGCGTCGCCGTGACGCATGATAAAAACTTGCATATTGCACCGCTTTTGTTAACCAGAATCACCGGCGTTGACTACCCGCGATTAAAGCTGGGAGGTAGAAAACCCGATGGCCGGGCATTGTGCCTGATCCATTCGGTGAATGAAACGCTGTTTTTTACCTCAATGGCGTAAGTATAGTCAATCTCTGTTTACAAATTCGCCAAAACAGGTCTCTTCACCGAAGGATTTACCCTTCTTTGACCTCAGCTTACGAGGACAGTTTCCCTTGCAGGCCAAAATGTCTGGCCCCGTTCCGCCATCTGCAATAATTCGTCACAGGGTGTAAACCGTGGACCATATTGCGAAGCCAGACGTTGCAGGATTGCAACCACTTCACCCGCCCCGAGGGTGTCCATATACCGGAACGGGCCGCCAAGGAACGGCGGGAAACCAATACCAAATACGGCACCGATGTCACCATCGCGTGCGCTTTTGATCACCTGTTCGCCGAAACAGCGCGCCGCTTCGTTGAGCATCATCATCACACAACGCTCAGCACACTGCGCTGACGACAGTTTTCCCTGACCGGTAACAGAAATAAGCCCATAAACCGCAGGGTCGACCTGTTTCTTGCTTTTACGCCCTTTTGCCCCGTAAAGATAGAAACCGCGTTCATTTTTTCTGCCTTTGCGATCGTCCTTCAAAATTGCAGAAACAATGTTTGCAGGGGGGCTAAAACGGTCTCCGTAAGCAGCCTCCAGTACAGGTATAATTTTAGTGCCGGTATCTATTCCTACCTCATCCAAAAGTTGGATTGGGCCGACAGGGAAACCAAACTTCACCAGCGCCTCATCGACGTGCTCAATCTTCTCCCCTTCCGTCAGCAACCGCATTGCTTCATTAATGTAGGGAGCCAGAATGCGATTGACGTAGAAGCCTGCTTTATCTGCCACGACAATCGGCGTTTTGCCCTGCTTTTTCGCGAGCTTGACCACCGTGGCAACGGTTTGCGGACTGGTGGTCGCGTGTGGAATAACCTCCACCAGCGGCATTTTTTCAACCGGGCTAAAGAAGTGCAGACCAATCACCTGCTCCGGTCGTGCGGCTTTCGCCGCGATGTCGCCAATCGGCAATGACGAGGTGTTTGAAGCAAAGATGGTATGCGGGGCGCAATGCTGTTCAACGTCTGCCACCATTTGCTGCTTGAGCGCCAGATCTTCAAACACGGCTTCTATCACCAGATCGCGATGTGCAAAACCGCGGTAGTCCGTGGTGCCAGTGATCATCGCGAGTGTTTTATCGCGCTCGCTTGCTTTGATATGGCGGCGTTTAACCTTCTGATCAAGGTTCTGCCAGCTGTACTGAAGCGCGTGGTTGATTCCCTTAGGATTAATGTCTTTGATACGCACCGGCAATTTGCCTTTACTGGCAGTGACAAACGCAATTCCACCGCCCATCAGCCCTCCCCCCAGCACGCCAACGGCGCGCAGCGGCGCAGGCTCAGCTTCGCTTCCCGGATCTTTTTTGACGTCAGTGCTGGCAAAGAAGATGCTGCGCAGCGCCTGAGACTGCGGCGTCATCGCCAGTTCACCAAAGGCTTTTGCCTCGGCGGCATAACCGCTGCTGCTGCCCTGTGACAAGCCGGTTTCAATCACTTCAAGAATGCGCTTCGCCGCCGGGTAATTGCCTTTGGTTTTTTGCTCGGTCTTTTTGCTTACCATGCTGAACAGGAGCGCGCGCCCCAGTGGCCCTGCCAGCACGCGCTCACGCACAGGCAGAGGACGTTTTGCCTGACGCCCTTTCAGGGCCAGCTCAACGGCGGCCTCCAGCAAAATCGAGTGGGGAACCACTTCATCGACCAGTCCCACTTTCAGCGCCTGACGGGCGCGCAGCTGCTTGCCGGTTAAGATCATTTCCAGCGCGGTACTCACCCCCACCAGACGCGGTAAACGCTGCGTTCCACCCGAGCCAGGTAACAGGCCTAACTGCACTTCCGGCAGGCCTAACACCGTTTTTGCGTCATCGGTACAAATGCGGCTATGGCAGGCCAGCGCCAGCTCTAAACCGCCCCCCAGACAAGCGCCGTGAATGGCAGCAATCACCGGAAACGACAGGGCGTGTATCTCAGCCACCACCTGCTGCCCCTGACGCGCCAGCTCTTCGGCTTCCTGAGCGCTTTGCGCGCGGGCAATCATGTTGATATCGGCCCCGGCAATAAAGTTATCCGGCTTGGCCGAGATAAACACCAGACCGCGAATGGCTTTATTTTCGCGGAGCTGTTTTAGCATCGCGCGCACCTGAACGCCAAATTCGGCCTTCAGGGTATTCATCTTTTCATCAGGCACATCAATAGTTATAACGGCCACGTTATCGAGGCGAACCGTCAGATTGAATGCAGATGGCATGTCCATTATTCAGCCTCCAGAACCATTGCTGCGCCAAGACCGCCTGCCGCGCAGGCGGTAACGAGACCAAACCCACCGCCGCGGCGACGAAGTTCATGTAACGTTTGGGTAATCATACGCGCGCCCGTTGCCGCAAACGGATGGCCGTAGGCGATGGATCCGCCAAGCACGTTAAACTTATTCTGATCCACTTCGCCGGTCGCGTGGGCGCGGCCCAGTACATCGCGCGCGAAGCGCTCGCTTGCCAACAGCTGGATGTTTGCCAGGGTTTGTGCGGCAAAGGCTTCGTGCATATCGATCAGGGTTAAGTCAGCCAGCGTCAGCCCCGCACGCTCCAGCGCCAGCGGCGTGGACCAGGCTGGACCTAACAACATGTCCTGCCAGACATCAATCGCCGTAAACGCATAGCTTCGCAAATAACCCAGCGGGGTGATGCCAAGCTCCTTCGCACGGGATTCGGTCATCAGGATCACGGCCGCAGCACCGTCCGTCAGAGGCGTACTGTTGGCCGCCGTAACGGTGCCATGTTTACGATCAAACGCCGGGCGCAGTTTTGCGTAATCCGCCAGCGTCGAGGTGCCGCGAATATTGTTATCTTCCACCAGAGGTTCTCGGAAAGGCGGGATGTAAGCCGCCATCACCTCGTCGGCAAGTTTACCTTCCGACCAGGCCTTCGCAGCGAGCTGGTGCGAACGATGCGCCAGCGCATCCTGCTGTTCGCGGGTGATGCCGTAAGTTTTCGCCATCTGCTCAGCGGTATCGCCCATGCGCAGGCCGGTTGAATATTCAGCCACCGCGGGCGGAACAGGCATCAGATCGCGCAGGCGTAAACGCGAGAAGAGTTTAAGTTTCTGGCCGGTCGTGCGGGCTTTGTTAGCATCCACGAGGATACGTGCCAGCTTTTTGCTGACCCCAATCGGCAGCACTGAAGAGGAGTCCGCCCCGCCCGCGATACCCGCGCGAATAGTCCCCGCCATCAGGCTTTCGGCCACGTTAGCCACCGCCTGAAAGCTGGTCGCGCAGGCGCGACTGACGCTGTAGGCATCGGTGTGCACATTCATTCCCGTGCCGAGAACAATTTCACGTGCAATGTTGGGGGCTTCAGGCATCTGCACGACCTGGCCGAAGACCAGCTGCTCGATGACCTCAGGCGGAATTTCGCTGCGAGCCAGCATCTCGCCTACGACCATTTTCCCCAGATCGACGGCCGGTATACCGTGAAAGGCGGTTGCCTGACGCGCAAACGGCGTTCGCAGCCCGCTAACAATGGCAATGCGATCACCTTGTCGGGTGATAAGCGGTAATGCCTGACTCATAACATTCCCCTGTAAAAAACTTTACACAAATATAAAGTGGTCTGACCTGATAACAGTCTTAACCATTTTTTTACATTCAGCCAATCGGGGAAACGAAAAAGTGCGAGCTAAGGCACAGAGAAGAAAAAGAAAATGCCCCTGCATGGCAGAGGCATTTGTGCGGTTTTGTTGCCGGGTGCCGGCGTTGCCTTACCCGGCCTACACGATCGTAGGCCCGTGCAAGCGAAGCGCCGCCGGGCAAAAGGATTAACGCAGGCCCAGCTGGAAAATCAGCGTTTCAGCTTCACACGCAAAAACAAAATCGATGTCCAGCTTCACGCCGCCGTCCACTTCGGTAAAGGTCGACTTGATTTCGCACGGATCGGATTCGACTTCACGCGCGCGCTGACTCAGCGCGGCCAGGGTTTCTTCCGCTTCGGCACGGCTAGTGAATACACGGCTGTAAGACGCGGTGCAATCGGTGTTGTCCATGATGGTGCCAACATCCATACAGCAGCAAACCGGGGTTTCATCAGCACTGCATTTACTCATAGCTCAATTTCCTCTGTATTCGCGCAAAGCGCGAGATAAACACGATGCTGATATTTTACGCCCCGCCGCTGGCTCTCTCCAGCCGTTAATGACGCGAAATCGGATAAGTGAGCAATATCACACTAAAAAATGATCTAAAACAAAATTCACCCTTTCGGGTGAGTCTCGCTGGTCACAATTTTGCCAACCAGATCTCGTTTCAAGAAACATGTTTGAAAATATTAATAAACAAACTTGCAACATATTAGCTGGTCAGACCTATACTCACGCCACTGGTCTGATTTGTATGTCATACCTCAGACCCTACACTTCGCGCTCCTGTTACGGTATGTAACAATTATTGAATAAAAATAACTCAATGAGGTTATGGTCATGAGCCAGAAAACCCTGTTCAAAAAGACTGCGCTGGCAGTCGCAGTGGCAATCGTCTCAACGTCCGCCTGGTCAGCGGGCTTCCAGTTAAACGAATTTTCTTCCTCTGGCCTTGGCCGTGCATATTCCGGGGAAGGCGCTATTGCTGATGACGCAGGTAACGCAAGTCGTAACCCTGCGCTTATCATGATGTTCGATCGCCCGACCTTCTCTGCTGGTGCGGTTTACATCGATCCTGATGTCAATATTTCCGGCAAATCGCCTTTCACCGGCGCGAGCCTGAAAGCGGATAACATTGCGCCGACAGCGTGGGTACCTAACCTGCACTTCGTTGCGCCGATTAATGAACAATTTGGTTGGGGTGCGTCAGTCACCTCTAACTATGGTCTGGCAACCGAGTTCAATAACAATTACCCGGCAGGCGAATATGGGGGCAAAACCGATTTAACAACCCTCAACCTGAACCTGAGCGGCGCGTATCGTCTCAATGACAACTGGAGCTTCGGCCTGGGCTTTGATGCCGTCTACGCTGATGCCAAAATTGAGCGTTATACCGGTGAACAAACTGCCGCTCTGCCGAAGAACAGCAACAAGATCGCCAGCCTGAAGGGCGATGAGTGGGGCTACGGCTGGAACGCGGGTATTCTGTATGAGCTGGACAAAAATAACCGCTGGGGTCTGACCTATCGCTCAGAAGTGAAAATTGATTTCGATGGCGATTACAAAAGCGGCATCCTGAGCCCTGTAAACGGCATGGTTCCGGGTGCAGGCACCACCATCCCGTGGGGCACGTCAAACCAGACCGTACCAGGTTCACTGTCACTGCATCTGCCAGAAATGTGGGAAGTCTCCGGTTACAACCGCGTCGCACCACAGTGGGCTATTCACTATAGCCTGGCATACACCAGCTGGAGTCAGTTCGAAGAGTTGAAAGCGACCGGCACCAATGGTCAGACGCTGTTCTATAAGGACGAAAGTTTCCACGACGCATACCGTATTGCGCTGGGTACAACCTACTATATGGACGACAACTGGACGTTCCGTACCGGTATCGCGTTTGATGATAGCCCGGTTCCGGCTGATAAGCGCTCCATCTCCATCCCGGATCAGGACCGCTTCTGGCTGAGTGCTGGTGCAACCTATGCATTCAACGAGAATGCGTCAGTCGACGCTGGCGTCTCTTATATGCACGGTCAGAAAGTGACGTTCCAGGAAGGCCCTTACGAGTTCACCTCTGAAGGTAAAGCCTGGCTGTTCGGTACCAACTTCAACTACGCGTTCTAATCGCGCAGGGATCAAAAAAGGTGAGCATCGCTCACCTTTTTTATTTATTCCGAATCGATATCTTTGAGTTCGTTCTCGATGGCTTTCGCGTTCGGATTATCTTCCGGCTTCAGCTTGCCGCCATTGGCGATGAAGTCATGGTTCTGGAAGTACGCCTCACGCACCATGATATACGGATCGGAAGACTGGCGCAGCAGACCGTCAGAGTCCAGCAGTTGCGCACGCGTTTCAATCCCTTCCACCGTCCACTTACCAATCGACAGCGGCCAGGTCAGCCATGACAGCACAGGATACAGCGTATCCACCATATCGCCGCCATCATCACGCACGGTGAAACTGCCATAGAACGGCAGATGCACATACGGACCATAACCTACACCGTAATGCCCCAGCGTGCTGCCGAAACGGTGCGGCTGTTCACGCTGCAGTTTTGTGTTTGCCATGCCAGCGACATCAATGAAGCCGCCCATACCCAGCAGGGAGTTCAGGAAGAAGCGCGTAAAGTGCACCATCCCCTGATACGGGTCACCTTGCAGGAAATAGTTCACCATCACCGCAGGCTCTTCCAGGTTACTGGTGAAATTGCTTAATCCATTACGCGCAGGTTGTGGAACATAATCGCGCCATGCCACCGCTACCGGGCGAACCACATACGGATCCAGCACGTTATAGTTGAAGCTGTACATCGAGCGGTTAAATCCTTCAAGAGGATCGGAGCGTCCCGTTTGCTCCCCGGAGCTGGCGCAGCCCACAAGCATCGTCGCGCCCAGCGCAAGCGCCGACAGCCGAAGTTTCATAATTATCTCCCTGTTCAGTATGGCTATCGTTGATTGCCATCCGTAACGGAGCATCTGGCGCTCCGTATGAAAACGTGCAAGTGATTGTAACAGCACGTTTCCCGATGTCTATGAGCACAATTACGGGCAGTAACCACCGTCACTCTGATCTCAGCATAGCCTGGCTTTAGGAATTCGTTTCGCTGGCAATTTTATAATGTCTTTGAAAGAGATGTATCACCTTTGTTGCCATTGCCACCAATTTAAGAGCATCCCCACAGGCATCACGATAAAAGCCGCTACGCTTAAAAGAAAGATCATCCTCCAGGAGCGGTTATGAAAGAAGTGGGCGAAGAAAAAATTGGCGAGAGCAATGAGGACGTAGAAATTGAGAGTGAGGAAAAAGAGCGTGGCGAGAAGATAGAAATTGACGAAGATCGCCTGCCCTCCCGTGCGATGGCGATCCACGAACATATACGTCAGGATGGCGAAAAGGAGATGGAACGCGACGCCATGGCCCTGTTCTGGTCGGCGATTGCTGCGGGTCTCTCGATGGGTGCGTCGCTGCTGGCCAAAGGCATATTTCATGTCCAGCTGGAGGGCGTGCCGGGTGGCTTTTTACTGGAGAATCTTGGCTACACCTTCGGCTTTATCATCGTCATCATGGCGCGCCAGCAGCTCTTTACTGAAAACACCGTCACTGCCGTGCTGCCCGTGATGCAAAACCCTACCCTGGGCAATTTCGGCTTGCTGATGCGGCTCTGGAGCGTGGTATTGCTTGGGAATATCATTGGTACAGGCATCGCGGCCTGGGCCTTTGAGTATATGCCGATATTTGATGAGCCCACTCGGGATGCGTTTGTAAAAATTGGCATGGATGTGATGAAAAACACGCCCTTAGAGATGTTCTCGAATGCGATTATCTCCGGCTGGATCATCGCCACCATGGTGTGGATGTTCCCCTCGGCAGGCAGCGCAAAAATTGTGGTGATCATTCTGATGACCTGGCTGATTGCGCTCGCCGATACCACGCACATCGTGGTGGGTACCGTTGAAATTCTCTATCTGGTCTTTAATGGCACGCTACACTGGAGCGATTTCTTCTGGCCGTTCGCCCTGCCGACGCTGGCGGGCAATATTTGCGGCGGGACCTTTATCTTCGCGCTGTTGAGCCATGCGCAAATCCGCAATGATATGTCGAACAAGCGTAAGGCCGAGCTCAAGGCGCAGGAAGATAATGAAAAATCGGCAAAAAAATCGGCCTGAATGGTGACTCTTTGAGCAGTCAGGCGGCAATGCGCTTAACGCAAAGTGTAAATAACGCTATACTCGTGCCGCCTCGTCCCCTTAGTTAAATGGATATAACGAGCCCCTCCTAAGGGCTAGTTGCAGGTTCGATTCCTGCAGGGGACACTTTCCTTCTTCCTGACTTCATAAAATCACTGCATTTTCCACAATTCCACACAGTTCCGCCCGCGTCGTTTTGCACCATACAGCGCTTCATCCGCTGCCTGTATCAGACGTTCGTAGTCAGGATGCCCATTGAACATCGCAGCCCCGATTGAAAGGGAAAGAGAGATCGTCTCGCCGGTCGGGGAGCTAACCTTAATTTTTTCTACGCGCTTGCGGATCCGTTCTGCAATACGCAGGGCGTCAGCTTCGGTGATTTCCGTCAGCACAATTAAAAACTCATCGCCACCGTAGCGAAATACGTAGTCGCAGGTGCGAACGTTGTCATAAAACGCACCCGCAACTTTTCGCAGGATTTCGTCACCCGTATTGTGGCCCCAGGTATCATTGATTTGCTTGAATTTATCAACATCGATCAGTAGCGCCGACAGCGGCGTACCGGCGCGGGTGGCATGGGTGATTTCACGTTTAAAAATGGTCGGCAGGAAGCGACGGTTCAGCAGCCGGGTGAGCACGTCCATTCCCACCTCATGGCGGGAAACCTCATCAAACAGCTCACGCAGCAGGGTAACGATTTGTGAGAGGGTGTTACGCACCTGCCGCAAAAATTTGACCTGCCGTGACCTGTCACGAAGCGCATCCTCAGCCTGGCGAACCTCATTAAACGCCTCGTCAAACTCCTGAATAAGACGGGAGATATGCCCTGCTTCGGCAATACCGCTGAAATAGTGACGTCCTTTATGGCTAAACCACAGCCCAAAATCTGATTGCCCGAGCGGTCGGCTGTTGCCTATGCTGGAATCTAACATCACCTTATAGAGCAGCGTCATTTCCCAGGTCAGCAGCGCAGCGGTCTGACGCTCCTTCTCTTCTTCCGCATTCTCCATCAGCGAGAAAATCCGGTAGTTTTCATCCTCTTTCGCCGCATTGTTCTCGCTGAAGACATACGCACGCGACATCACCTCCATCGCCAGATCGATACTGTTAATAGCGTAGTGATAAACGCTGAGCTTCACATCAGAGGGATGGGGCGTGGCGTTAATGATGGGTAACAGCAATTTTTTCAGCACCCTGAAACCCATTTCGACCAGGTCGACAGAGATGCCGATACGGGCATGCACATCTGCGGCACGCTGCTGGGCGCGTATCTGCTCCTCAACCTGCCCAACCTGACAGGAGAGAACATCAACCAGCCACCGACGCAGCGCTTCCTGCAATTGCCTTTCCACCTGTTCAGTGGTCAAAAACTCAGCAACAATAGGATCGGCCAGAACAACACGGTAGAACTCAGCAATCAGAGCAGTGGCATGATCGCTGGCAAGTTGGGCGGTAACTTGATGAATGTGTGGCTCAGTTTCATTGATCAGTTGCACCCACTCATCTTTCACCGTTTGCAGATATGTATCCATCGTCAACGCCCTCAAAAGAGTGACTTTCGCTCATTTATAACAATAGCAAAATCAAGCCTCTCCGTAACCGCCGCTTTTTTAATCAAAAACGAGTAATAGCACATAACGTATAAGGGTGCTACATTATGCCGCCCATCCAATGTCAGCTATGGCCAGGTAACGCCGTAAAGATCGGTAAAGCCTGCAACCATGACCTTGCACTACGGTCTAATAGGCACGTGGTATCGCTAAGCGCGTTACTTTTACCGGTTTTACAAAGGTTCCTCTAATTTGTCTGAATCCTCATTCAAACGCGCGTTCTTGCACCCGCGTTACTGGTTTACATGGTTTGGTCTTGGCGTACTTTGGTTGCTGGTCCAGCTTCCTTATCCGGTGATCCGCATACTGGGCTCAAGACTCGGCAGCGCATCGCGCTATTTCCTTAAACGTCGCGAGTCTATCGCACGTAAAAATCTTGAACTTTGCTTCCCGCACTACAATGCGCAGCAGCGCGAAAAGCTGATCGCTGAGAACTTTAAATCTATCGGCATGGCATTGCTGGAAACCGGTATGGCCTGGTTCTGGCCTGATGAACGCGTGCGTAAATGGTTTGATGTAGAAGGTCTGGATAACCTGAAGCGTGCCCAGGCGCAGAATCGGGGCGTGATGGTCGTCGGAGTTCACTTTATGTCCCTCGAACTCGGTGGACGCGTGATGGGGCTTTGCCAGCCGATGATGGCAACCTACCGTCCGCACAACAGCGCGCTGATGGAGTGGGTTCAGACTCGCGGTCGTATGCGCTCAAACAAGGCGATGATCAGCCGTAACAATCTGCGCGGCATGGTCGGTGCGCTGAAAAAAGGTGAGGCCGTCTGGTTTGCACCCGATCAGGATTATGGCCGTAAAGGCAGCAGCTTCGCGCCTTTCTTCGCCGTTAAAGACGTTGCCACGACCAATGGCACCTTTGTGATTTCACGCCTTTCTGGTGCCGCTATGCTGACCGTAACGATGGTCAGAAAAGCGGATAAATCAGGTTATCGCTTGCACATCTCCCCGGAAATGGCGAACTACCCGGAAAATGAGTGTGAAGCCGCGACCTTTATCAACAAGGTTATCGAGTTCGAGATCATGCGTGCGCCTGAGCAGTATTTGTGGATGCACCGCCGCTTCAAAACCCGTCCGCTGGGCGAAGCCTCTCTCTATATCTAAGCCTTCCAGAAGGTTAGTTTCGCGAAGAAATTAACCTTTTCAATCACCTGTAATTACCCTGAGTAACCGTCTTTTTTCTGCGTCGCTCAACGGGAATTTATTGCGTACTGAAATCAAACTGTCGCCGTTCCACGACACTCGTAAGTGTCGGAAAGTATTTAGAAAAATCCCACTTGTCACCCCCTATTTTTAGGCGTACATTAGCGCCGTCTGACAATGGGAAGCGCAGAATTCTGAGGTGGAGTCTGAGGCGTAGCGGGATAATTCCGATTTCCGTTTTAGCCCGATTTCAACTCTCTATAATCAGGTGGACTCTGTTTTTGAATGCGTACCACAAGATACGCGGAGTGATGAAACGTGAAATATTTCTTTATGGGCATTTCGGTGATTGTTTTAGTCTGGGCCGGAACCTTTGCCCTGATGATCTAGTAAAGAACATGCAGTCAAAAAAACAGGCGCTCAAGGCGCCTGTTTTTTTTGTGTCGTCAGGTTTCGGGCTGTTCAGCCACATTTTTTGATGAGAGAAGCCCGTCAACCCGGAACATGCTCTTAATTCCCCTGACCGCCTGACGAATGCGGTCGCTGTTTTCAATCAACGCAAACCGCACGTGGGTATCGCCATAATCGCCAAACCCGATGCCCGGCGAGACGCACACCTTCGCATCCTGCAGGAGCTTCTTGGCAAACTCCAGCGAACCCATTGCCGCATAGGGCTCAGGAATTTTAGCCCAGACGTACATGGACGCCTTCGGCATTTCCACCATCCAGCCCGCTTCATGCAGACCTTTCACCAGCACATCGCGACGCCGCTTATACTGGGCAGCAATATCCTGTACACACTGCTGATCGCCTTCAAGCGCAGCAATTGCAGCAACCTGTAGCGGCGTAAATGTGCCGTAGTCGTGGTAACTCTTAATACGCGCCAGCGCATTTACCAGCGTTTTGTTACCCACCATAAAGCCAATGCGCCAACCCGCCATGTTGTAACTTTTCGACAGCGTGAAGAACTCGACCGCCACATCGCGTGCGCCCGGCACCTGCATAATGGAAGGCGCCTTCCATCCGTCGTAGACAATATCCGCATAGGCGAGATCGTGAACCACCAGCACGTCGTAACGTTTTGCCAGGGCGACCACTTTCTCGAAGAATTCGAGCTCAACGCACTGGGCCGTTGGGTTCGACGGGAAACCGAGGATCATCATCTTTGGTTTCGGGTAGCTTTCACGAATCGCGCGTTCCAGTTCGTTAAAGAAGTCTACGCCTTCCACCAGCGGCACAGAGCGAACCTGCGCGCCAGCAATCACCGCACCGTAGATATGGATCGGATAGCTGGGGTTTGGCACCAGCACGGTATCACCGTGATCCAGCGTCGCCAGCATCAGGTGTGCCAGCCCTTCTTTCGAGCCAATGGTGACAATGGCTTCACTTTCAGGATCGATGTCCACCTGGTAGCGATCCTGGTACCATCGGGAAATGGCACGACGTAATCGAGGAATACCGCGAGACGTTGAGTAACCATGCGTATCCGGGCGCTGGGCAACGGTACAGAGTTTCTCAACAATATGCGGCGGCGTTGGGCCGTCAGGGTTACCCATGCTGAAATCGATGATATCTTCGCCGCGCCGACGCGCAGCCATCTTCAGCTCAGCAGTGATATTGAAAACATAAGGGGGGAGACGATCGATACGCGTGAAACGGCGTTCAGGACTGAATTCAGCCATAGATTCCTCAGATTAACGTTAGCGCCCGGACCGTCCGAGCGACGCTGCCACCGATGTGGCGTGCTTAGAAAATAACCTGAAAAAAAACATGCTGTCGAGAGGGAAAGTAAAAAAAAGATATCGCGTTAAAACAGGAACCCTGCTGTCGCTAAAAGCGGAAGGCTGATGACGTAAAAGGGTATTTTAATACCTGTTATTTAACATGACGTTATCATAACCATTACCTCGCTGCGCTTCGTTCAGAAAAATTCAGCCGGACTGAAGAACTTTCCGAACAATCCCCTTTGTAAACTATGGTTTTTCCTCATTTGATAAACCTGACGGATAGCTGGTCAATACGCGCCAGGTTTTTTATCATGGTTCTTTACCGATTCTCCAGGTTCACTTGTGCACGAAATATTCGATATGCTGCTGGCGGTATTTGATCGCGCAGCGCTACTGCTGATTTGTCTGTTTTTCCTCATTCGCATTCGCCTGTTCCGCGAGCTTCTGCACAAGTCAGCGCATTCGCCAAAAGAGCTGCTGGCCGTAACCGCCATCTTTTCGATGTTTGCCCTTTTCAGCACCTGGTCCGGAGTACCTGTCGAAGGGTCGCTGGTCAACGTGCGCATTATCGCCGTGATGTCAGGCGGGATACTGTTTGGCCCCTGGGTTGGGGTGATCACTGGATTGATTGCCGGCACACACCGCTATTTGATTGATATCGGCGGCGTGACGGCTATTCCGTGCTTTATTACCAGCATTATCGCCGGGATCCTGTCCGGCTGGATTAACCGCAAATTCCCCAAAAAGCAGCACTGGCGCGCCGGGATCATCGCGGGCATGGTGTGTGAAACCTTGACCATGATTTTGGTTGTGGTGTGGGCACCCACGACCGCTCTTGGGCTGGATATTGTTTCGAAAATCGGTATTCCGATGATCCTCGGCAGCGTCTGCATAGGCTTTATTGTCCTGCTGGTGCAGAGTGTGGAAGGGGAAAAAGAGGCCAGCGCCGCACGTCAGGCCAAGCTGGCACTCGATATTGCCAACAAAACGCTGCCGCTGTTCCGCCACGTTAACGTTGAGTCTTTACGCCAGGTCTGCGATATCATCCGTCGTGATATTCACGCCGATGCCGTCGCCATCACCAATATCGACCACGTGCTGGCCTACGTGGGCGTCGGGGAGCACAACTATCGTGACAACGACGACACCATCAGCCCAACCACCCGACAGGCGATCAACTACGGTAAAATCATCATCAAAAACAATGATGAAGCCCACAGGACGCCCGAAATACACTCCATGCTGGTGATCCCATTGTGGGAGAAAGGTGTCGTCACGGGCACGCTGAAGATTTACTACTGCCATGCGCACCAGATCACCTCCTCATTACAGGAAATGGCGATTGGTCTGTCGCAAATCATCTCAACTCAGCTGGAAGTCTCGCGCGCGGAGCAGCTGCGCGAAATGGCAAATAAGGCAGAGCTACGCGCGCTGCAAAGTAAAATTAATCCTCATTTCCTGTTTAACGCGCTGAACGCCATCTCCTCCTCCATTCGCCTTAATCCGGACACCGCCCGCCAGCTGATTTTCAACCTGTCACGCTATCTGCGCTACAACATTGAATTGAAAGATGACGAGCAGATCGACATCAAAAAAGAGCTTTATCAAATCAAAGATTACATCGCGATCGAACAGGCCCGCTTTGGCGATAAGCTCACCGTCATTTACGATATTGATGAAGAGGTCAACTGCGTGATCCCAAGCCTGCTGATCCAGCCGCTGGTGGAAAACGCCATTGTCCACGGAATTCAGCCGTGCAAAGGCAAAGGCGTAGTGACCATTAGCGTGACCGAGAGCGGGAATCGCGTGCGCATTGCGGTGCGCGATACCGGCCACGGTATCGACCCAAAGGTTATTGAACGCGTGGAATCCAACGAAATGCCGGGCAATAAGATTGGCCTTTTGAATGTCCACCACCGGGTCAAACTGCTGTACGGCGACGGGCTGCACATTCATCGCCTGGAGCCGGGCACAGAAATCGCGTTTTACGTGCCGAATGAACGCACCCCCGTTCATGCACCGATATCCCTGATGCCATAGGCCGGAGTTACAGATGAAAGTCATCATTGTGGAAGATGAGGTTCTGGCTCAACAGGAGCTGAGCTGGCTCATCAAAACGCACAGCCAGATGGAGATTGTAGGCACCTTCGAAGATGGCCTGGACGTGCTAAAGTTCCTCCAGCACAACCGGGTCGATGCCATTTTTCTCGATATTAATATTCCGTCGCTGGATGGCGTGCTGCTGGCGCAAAATATTAATCAGTTTGCCCACAAGCCCTTTATTGTCTTTGTTACCGCGTGGAAAGAGCACGCCGTGGAGGCTTTCGAGCTGGAAGCGTTTGACTACATCCTCAAGCCTTATCAGGAGTCGCGTATTATCAGCATGCTGCAAAAGCTGGAAGCGGCATGGAAACAGCAAGCCGCGCCTGCGACCGCAAGCCCTGCTATCCGGGAGAATGACACCATTAATCTGGTGAAGGATGAAAGGATCATCGTCACGCCTATCGACGATATTTATTACGCCGAAGCACATGAAAAGATGACGTTTGTCTATACGCGACGTGAATCGTACGTGATGGCGATGAACATCACCGAGTTTTGCAGCAAGCTACCTGCGGCGCACTTCTTCCGCTGCCACCGATCGTTTTGCGTCAATTTGAACAAGATCCGCGAGATCGAACCCTGGTTTAACAACACGTATATTTTGCGACTGAAGGATCTCGACTTCCAGGTGCCCGTGAGCCGCAGCAAGGTAAAAGAGTTTCGCCAGCTGATGCACCTGTGAACGTTCCCCTCCCCCGATGGAGAGGGGAATGACCATCAGAGAATTTGTCCCAGAACCTGACGCAAATGCGCACCCGATCCCAGCAGCCCTGGATTATCGTGCACAATCAGGTAAACAGGGATGTCCTGCACGTAGCTTCTGAAGCGCCCTTTATCTTCAAACCCGCCGCGGAAACCGGAGGCTTTAAAGAACTCGAGGAAGCGCGGCATGATACCGCCCGCAATATAGACGCCGCCAAAGGTGCCCAGCGTCAGCGCCAGGTTGCCGCCGAAGCGCCCCATAATCACGCAGAACAGGGACAAGGCACGACGACAATCGATGCAGCTGTCCGCCAGGGCGCGCTCGGTCACGTCTTTAGGCTGCAGATTTTCAGGCAGACGACCATCAGATTTCACAATCGCACGGTACAAATTGACCAGCCCGGGGCCCGACAGCACGCGCTCGGCAGAAACGTGGCCGATCTCAGCACGTAATTCTTCGAGGATAATGCCCTCTTCTTCACTGTTCGGCGCGAAATCCACGTGACCGCCTTCGCCCGGCAGACTGACCCAGCGCTTATCGACGTGGACAAGGTGAGAGACGCCCAGCCCGGTTCCCGCACCGTAAACCGCAATCGGCTTGCCTTCGACCGGCGCCGTGCCGCCAAACTGGATCAGGTGTTCCGGCTTCAGCATCGGGATCGCCATCGATACCGCCGTGAAGTCATTGATGATTTCAAGATGCGCAAAGCCGAGGTTTTTTTTCATTTCGGCAATGGAGAAGGCCCAGGTGTGGTTGGTCATCGCCACCCAGTCACCGGTAATCGGGCACGCAATAGCGATACAGCCGTCTTCGACGCTGACCTTATGCTCTTCAAGATATACGCGAACCACGGCTTCCAGACTTGGATAATCCAGCCCTGAATAGGTTTTCGCCTGGGAAATGTCACCGCTATTTACATCGCAGAGTGCAAGGCGCGCGTTCGTGCCGCCCACATCACCTACCAAAGCATACTTTGTCATTCTTCTACTGCTCCGCTAAAGTCAGAATAAATCTTTGGAACACTGTAAATTCAAGGCGTGATAACAACAACGACCAGAAAGTGAATGCCCCAGGATTATCGATCTTCGTCACAGAATAACTTTACCGTTTCAGCACCTTTTGCACTATTGCCATAAAGCTGATTGTGCAAAGTAACGTTATACCGTTTTGTACAAGGAAATCATCATGCTCCACCCGCGAGCCAGAACCATGCTGTTATTAGCAATACCGGCGCTCGTTATTGGCGTTGCTTCAAGCCTGGTGCTCATCGTCGTGATGAAAGTCGCGTCGGTACTGCAAACGATGTTATGGACCGCCCTGCCTGCCAATATGGGCTTCAGCCCTGATTCTCCTGTATGGATTATCGTCATGCTGACGCTCACCGGTATTGCGGTGGGTTTGGTGATTCGTTTCAGTCCGGACCATGCCGGGCCCGATCCCGCGCAGGAACCGTTGATCGGCGCGCCCGTCAGCCCGGCAGCGCTGCCGGGACTGATCGTTGCGCTGATCGTGGGTCTGGCGGGCGGCGTCAGCCTGGGGCCTGAACATCCGATCATGGCGGTCAATATCGCGCTGGCAGTTTTCCTGGGTTCGCGCATTTTACCGCGCGTCAACGCGCTGGACTGGACGATCCTGGCCTCTGCAGGCACCATCGGCGCGCTGTTCGGCACTCCCGTCGCCGCCGCGCTGATCTTCTCCCAGACGCTGAGCGGTAATAATGACGTCCCGCTCTGGGACAAACTCTTTGCGCCGCTGATGGCCGCAGCTGCCGGTGCGTTGACCACCAGCCTGTTTTTCCATCCCCACTTCTCTCTCCCTCTCCCCCACTATGGCCAGATGCAGGTCGCGGACATTTTCAGCGGCGCAATAGTGGTCGCCATCGCCATTGCGCTCGGCATGGTCGCAGTATGGTGTCTTCCGCGCCTGCATCGGCTGATGCATAAGCTCAAACATCCGGTGCTGATTCTGGGCGTCGGGGGGCTGCTTCTCGGCATTCTGGGCGCTATCGGCGGAAAAGTGACGCTGTTTAAAGGCCTGGACGAAATGCAGCAGCTGGCATTCAGTCAGGTGTTTAGCGTGTCGGATTATCTGCTGTTTGCGGTGATAAAGCTGGCGGCGCTGGTCGTGGCCGCCGCGTGCGGTTTTCGAGGCGGACGCATCTTCCCGGCGGTGTTTGTCGGGGTAGCGTTAGGTCTGATGTTGCACGAGCATGTGGACGCCGTACCGGCTGCGATAACCGTTTCGTGTTCGATTCTCGGGCTAGTACTGGTAGTGACGCGGGATGCATGGCTGAGCCTGTTTATGGCCGCCGTGGTGGTGCCTGACTCTACCCTCTTCCCTCTGCTTTGTATCGTGATGTTGCCCGCCTGGCTCCTGCTGGCGGGCAAACCGATGATGATGGCCTGGCGAAACGATAAGTGATTAGGCGCTATTTCGCGCCTCCAGCGCTTTGGTTATCGCGCCCAACAGCGGAGGAATATCCGCTTTGGGCAGCATGACCTCAATGAGCGAAAGCCGCTCATGGTGCGCCACTTTTTCCAGCACGTCCGCCAGCTGATCGACTTCACTGACCCGCCAGCATTCGGCCTGAGGATCCAGGCTCAGTGCCTGCGGGATCTGCGTCCAGTTCCACAGGGCGATATCGTTGTACCGCTGTTTAGGTCCGTGTATGGCCCTCTCAACCGTGTACCCTTCGTTGTTGAGCACCAGGATAATCGGGTGCTGCTTATCGCGCAGCATTGAGCCCATTTCCTGAATCGTCAGCTGTGCGGCACCATCCCCGGTCAGGACAATCACGCGCCGGTCCGGGCATGCCGTCTGCGCGCCAAAGGCCGCCGCCAGCGTGTAGCCAATCGACCCCCAGAGCGGCTGAACAATAAAATTAACGTCCGCAGGTAAGCGAAGATCGATCGCGCCAAACGCCGAGGTGCCCTGATCGGCAAGAATAATGTCGCCGGGGCGAATGAAGGTTTGCAGCGCGCTCCAGAAGTTCTCCTGCGTGAGCGAAGCGCCCTCTGCAGGCCAGGAGAAACCACTGTGTGTCGAGGGTGGAGGGCTTTCATGCACATGTTGTTTGCATAACTCTGCCAGCGTCTCAATCGCCTGCAGCATGGGAATGCCCGTAAACCAGACGTCGCCCACGCGGGAAGCATGAGGCTGCACTTCGATGGTCTGAGCGGGAGTGAGCTGGTGAGTGAACCCGGCGGTCAGGGTATCGGTAAACCGCGTACCAATGCACAGCACTGTGTCAGCTCTTTCAATCGCCTCTTTGACCGGCTCCGCGCTCGCTGAACCACTGTAAGTGCCGTAAAAACCCGCCTGACGCTCATCAAAAATCCCTTTCCCCATCAGCATGGTGGCGTGTGCCATCGGCACCTCTTTCACCCATTTCTGCAGCGCAGGTTTTAGCCCATGGCGGAGCACCAGAAAATCGGCCAGCAGCGCGGTCCGTTTGCTCATGGCCAGGCGACTCCGGGCAGCATCACGAAACGCTTTGAGACAGGCATTGTCCGCGTGAACAGGCTTAACGGTGAGAGCGCTTACAGGTGGCGTCGCGGCTTTTTTCGCCACATCCGCAGGCAACATCAAATAGCCAGGACGGCGTTCGCGCAGCATGGTGGTCAGCACGCGGTCAATTTCGTAGCAGGCATTTTGTTCGGTCAGGATCGCCTGCGCGACGGTGATGGGTTCGCTCATATGGTAAAAATGACGGAACTCACCGTCACCTAAGGTATGGTGCAATAACTCGCCTTTTTGCTGCGCCGCCATTCCCGGCGCCCCCACAATATGCAACACGGGAACGTGTTCGGCAAAGCTACCCGCCACCCCGTTCATGGCGCTTAACTCTCCGACGCCGAATGTGGTTAACAGCGCGGCAAAGCCCTTACATCGGGCATAGCCGTCTGCGGCATATGACGCGTTAAGCTCGTTGGCACAACCCACCCAACAGATATCCGGGCTGTCTATTACATGGTCGAGAAACTGCAGGTTATAGTCGCCCGGCACGCCAAACAGATGATCGGTTCCACAATCAGTCAGACGGTCCAGCAGGTAATCGGCGACGCAGTATGGGGTACGCATAAACAGGTATCCTTCTAATGTTGTTCTCACCTTGAGTATTAAATAAGCGTGATGACTGTCCAGAAAAGGCAGTAAGAAGGAGTTGGAAAGAATGCTTTACAAAAAATGCTGCGCTATGCTCTCTTTTTTCGCGTTAGTGTAACCGTATACACACGTTTTTCTTATCAGCGTCAGAGGTCACGATCATGCGTTATCAGCCGGATAAAAATCGTTATCAGACAATGCAGTATCGCCGCTGCGGACAAAGCGGGTTGAAATTGCCCGCCATCTCGCTTGGGCTTTGGCATAACTTTGGCGATGCCACGCTCATCGAAAACAGCCGTCAACTTTTACAGCGCGCGTTCGATTTGGGGATTACGCATTTCGACCTTGCCAACAACTATGGTCCTCCTCCCGGTTCAGCCGAACGTAATTTCGGGCGCATTTTGCTGGAAGATTTTCTCCCCTGGCGCGATGAGTTAATTATCTCGACGAAAGCAGGATATACCATGTGGGACGGTCCCTACGGCGACTGGGGCTCGCGTAAATACCTGATATCGAGTCTGGATCAGAGCCTGAAACGCATGGGGCTGGAGTATGTCGACATCTTCTATCATCACCGCCCGGACCCGGAAACACCGCTTCAGGAAACAATGAAAGCGCTCGACCATCTGGTGCGACAGGGCAAGGCACTGTACGTCGGATTATCCAACTACCCTGCGGAACTGGCGCGCCAGGCAATTGAAATCCTTCACGACCTCGGTACGCCTTGTCTTATCCACCAGCCTAAATATTCGATGTTTGAGCGTGCCCCTGAAGCGGGCTTGCTGGATGTACTGCAGCAGACAGGGGTTGGGTGTATTCCCTTCTCTCCTCTCGCGGGTGGTCAATTAACCAACCGTTATCTGAACGGCATTCCAGCGGACTCCCGTGCGGCCAGCGGCAGCAAGTTCCTGAACCCGGATCAGCTCACCGAAGAAAAGCTGGAAAAAGTGCGCAAGTTAAACGCCCTTGCCGAAAGCCGCGGTCAGAAGCTATCGCAGATGGCTCTGGCCTGGATTTTACGCCACGATACTGTGACTTCTGTACTGATTGGGGCCAGTAAAACCGCGCAAATCGATGACGCGGTGGGCATGCTGGACAATCGCCATTTCTCGGAAGATGAATTGACGCGGATCGAAGATATTCTGGCCTGAACAAATTAAAGCCGATTTTAGCAAAAAGTGCTCTTATCCAGGAATTCGGAGTTGAGGCGATGAAACGAGGCTTTACCAACTCGTAATATTGCGTTAACAGGCCCACAAGGCCCCGATCGTGAAGGAGAAGAGTATGTTCAGGTCACTGATTTTAGCAGCGGTATTAATGGCTTCTGCCCCGCTGGTCGCCAATGCTGGCGAGATCACCCTGTTGCCATCAGTAAAATTACAAATTGGCGATCGTGATGACTACGGCAGATACTGGGACGGTGGCTACTGGCGCGACCGTGATTACTGGAACCGTCATTATGAATGGCGTGGTGACCGCTGGCGCAGGCATGATAATGGCCTGCATCGCGGCTGGTATAAAAACAACGCCTATGAACGCGGCTACCGTGAAGGCTGGAACGATCGCGATGACCGTCGTGGCGGCTGGGGCGGACGCGGTGGTAAAGGTCATGGTCACGGTGGTCACGGCCATCGTCACTAACGTAAAAAGGAGCCTTTTGGCTCCTTTTTTTATTTTAAAGACCCAGCGCGGTTCCGACTAACAACCACAGATTCAGCGCCACCACCACGACCACAATCGCCCACCCGGTCCTTTTCACCAGCGTCGAGTTCACGAGATCGCCCATCAGCGTTTTATCGCTGGTAAAAATCAGCAACGGCACCAGCGCAAGGGCAATACCAAAACTCAGCAGGACCTGGCTCATTACCAAAATGCGGGTAGGATCCAGCCCCATCAGAATCACAATAAACGACGGCAGCATGGTGACGGCGCGACGTACCCACAGCGGAATATGAAAACGCACGAATCCCTGCATCACCACTTGTCCCGCCAGCGTACCTACCACCGTGGAAGAGAGGCCAGCAGCCACCAGGCTCAGCCCAAATATCGTTGCTGCGGCATGGCTCAGTAACGGTTCCAGCGTCAGATAAGCCTGATCGAGATCGGCAATCCCCGTGTGACCATTAAAGTGGAAAGCGGCAGCAGCGGTCGCCATCATCGCCAGATTCACGAAACCGGCAATCGTCATGGCAAACGCGACATCCCATTTTGTCGCGGAATAGCGTTCCTTACGGGTGCCACCGTGCAGATGTTGTGTCAGGGAGGAGTGCAGGTAAATCACATGCGGCATAATGGTCGCCCCGAGGACGCCAGCAGCCAGGAATACCGCTTCAGAGGTGGGCAGACTTGGGATCACCATCCCTTTACTCAGCTGCACCAGATTCGGCTGGGAGAAGATCAGCTCCACAATATAGGCTGCAGCAACAAACAGCAGCAGACCACCGATGACTTTTTCCAGCGGCTTCTGTCCTCGGCGCTGCAGCATCAGAATAAGGAAAGTCGCAATCCCGGTCAGCACTGCCCCCTGCAACAATGACACGCCGAGGATCAGTTTAAATCCAATCGCAGCCCCTATGAATTCAGCAAGGTCGGTTGCCATGGCGATAATTTCAGCCTGGACCCAGTACAGCCAAACCGCCGGACGCGGGTAGTGGTCGCGGATCTGCTCGGCCAGGTTTTTGCTCGTGGCAATGCCGAGCTTCGCTGAGAGCATCTGGATCAGCATGGCCATCAGGTTTGCCCAGACGACCACCCACAGCAATGTGTAGCCGAAGCTGGCTCCGGCCTGAATGTTGGTCGCAAAATTGCCCGGATCGATATAGCCAATGGCAGCAATGAACGCAGGTCCCATTAATGCGAACCGCAACTTGCGCGCTGCTCTGCCACTGCTACCCTCTACGCGACTGTTTGTCATTTCTGCCTCTGAAATATAGCCTTTGCTATGTTTAATGCTATCAAAATGAGAATGATTATCAAGATCATTTGTAAGGTTTGTAATGATTTCTCTGATAGCTTTTGACGATAGATGGGCAGGTGAGATGCGGACGCTCTAAATGAAACAGAGTTAGCGCACACTTTTGTGAAGCCTAGCACACAAACTTAACTTTTCACTCATTTACCTAACATAACAAAAATGTATTGTTGATCACTATTTTTGAGACTCGTCACAGGATGTAACTATAGTGTGTTCTTGATCTCGTTTTCTTTTCGCTTGTTACATAGAATGTGCACGAAAATTAAACCTGCCTCATATTTGGAGCAAATATGGACCGCGTCCTTCATTTTGTCCTGGCACTCGTTGTCGTTACTGCACTCGCATTGCTGGTCAGCACAGACCGCAAAAATATTCGTATTCGCTATGTTGTCCAACTGCTGGTCATTGAAGTATTACTTGCGTGGTTCTTCCTGAACTCCAACGTGGGCCTCGGCTTCGTGAAAGGCTTCTCCGAAATGTTCGAAAAACTGCTCGGGTTTGCTAACGAAGGGACTAACTTCGTCTTTGGCAGCATGAACGATCAAGGTCTGGCCTTCTTCTTCCTGAAGGTGCTGTGCCCTATCGTCTTCATCTCTGCACTGATTGGTATTCTGCAACACATCCGCGTTCTGCCGGTGGTTATCCGCGCGATTGGCTTCCTGCTGTCCAAGGTGAACGGCATGGGCAAACTGGAATCCTTTAACGCCGTGAGCTCACTGATCCTCGGTCAGTCTGAGAACTTCATCGCGTACAAAGATATTCTGGGCAAAATGTCGCGTAACCGCATGTACACCATGGCGGCAACCGCAATGTCTACCGTATCCATGTCTATCGTGGGCGCATACATGACCATGCTGGAGCCAAAATACGTGGTGGCGGCGCTGGTCCTGAACATGTTCAGCACCTTTATTGTGCTGTCGCTGATCAACCCTTACCGTGTTGATGCGAGCGAAGAGAACATCCAGATGTCAAACCTGCATGAAGGGCAGAGCTTCTTCGAAATGCTGGGTGAATACATTCTGGCAGGCTTCAAGGTCGCCATTATTGTTGCCGCTATGCTGATTGGTTTTATCGCGCTGATCGCCGCCCTGAACGCCCTGTTCGCAGCGGTGCTCGGTATCTCCTTCCAGGGCATCCTGGGCTACATCTTCTATCCAATCGCATGGGTGATGGGTGTTCCGGCTCATGAAGCACTGCAGGTTGGCAGCATCATGGCAACCAAACTGGTTTCTAACGAGTTCGTGGCAATGATGGATCTGCAGAAAATTGCCAGCACGCTCTCTCCACGTGCGGAAGGCATTCTGTCCGTGTTCCTGGTTTCCTTCGCAAACTTCTCTTCCATCGGTATTATCGCCGGTGCGATTAAAGGCCTGAACGAAGAGCAGGGTAACGTGGTTTCTCGCTTCGGCCTGAAGCTGGTGTACGGTTCTACGCTGGTGAGCGTACTGTCTGCCTCTATCGCAGCGCTGGTACTCTAACTCGCAGAGTGAAAAAAAACCGGGAGCATGAAAGCTCCCGGTTTTTTTATGCCCGTAATTCGGCAAGCGGTCTGGGTTTACCTAACAGGTAGCCCTGCAGATAATCGACACCAAAGTGCAGCAACATATCCCGCTGCGCCGGGGTTTCCACATATTCCGCAACCACGCAGAGCGATTTTGTTTTCGCCAGATTACATATCGACTGCACAATCATCGCATCCATGTTGTCGCTGCAGATATCCTTTACGAAACAACCATCAATCTTGATGATGTCGGCCTGCAGGCGCTTCAGACGCTCAAAGTTGGCATAGCCTGTTCCAAAGTCGTCAATAGCAATACGGAACCCATGATCCCTCAGCTGCTGGATATTATTAATGCTACTGCCCGAATTGGAGAAAGCCTGTTCTTCGGTAATCTCGATGACCACGGCCTGGGGCGGGACGGTATAGCGAGCGAAGAGCGCGATAATCTCCGTGGCGACCTCTTTTTGCATCAAGGTCATCGGCATCAAATTGACGGAGAAACGGGTGCCAGCATGCGTGGCGGGATTATCCCGCAGCCAGACCAGTAACTTCTCAACCACATTCAGATCAAAGCGATGGCTCAGGTTAAACTGGGCAATCAGCGGAATAAAGCGATCGGGGGTGATCATCTCTCCCTCGCTCTCCAGGCGCGAGAGGATTTCGTAATATCCTTTCCCCTCGGCATTCTGAATCGACTGGGCATACAGCTGGAGCCCGTCAGCATCAAGCGCACGTTTAATACGCCCCAACATCAGCACCCTGTCGGTGGTTTGCCCGGAGACGTCCTCAATACTGTTCGTCAGAGCAAGCACATTATGCGCAGCACATGACTGCTCCGCCAGCCAGCTAAGCTGCCCAAGCGTATGGTGCAGGTTCTCACCATCTTCAACCTCACCCCAGGAAGCCCCAAACTCTATATCCAGCCCAGTGTTGTTCCAGTAAATCTTGCGGCTATTCAGTTGGTCGACCATATGCTGCAGGCGCTCTGACGTTCCCGGCCCCAGCAATACCAACACCAGCTCACTGCCGGGCAACTGGAAAAGCTGCTCATCTTTTTGCAATAAGGGCTGGAGCGACGCGGTAATCATCCGCTTGCAGTGAACCCGCATCAGAATGCCGTAGTGGCGACTCAGAAACTCCAGATTATCCATTCGCAGACAACACACCTTGGCGTCAGGGTGGATCAGGAGAAAGTCATCCAGGGCGCGAATGTTAGGCAAACCGGTCAACGGATCGGTTAACGCCCTGTCCTGCCAGCCCTTCTTCATCCATTCGCTTCGCCGGTAAATCCGCGACATATAAAGCAAACAGATGGCGAAAGAGATGAGTACAGACAGGATAAAGGAGAGCGAGTGACCCGACTCCACCCCGTTCAAAAAGTTGTCGTTGTAGGTCAGTAGCAGGAGTGCGGATGCCGCCCAGAGCAATGACATAAGCGCATAACTTAAACAGCTGATGCCCAACGTAAAAAGAATAAAAATAATGGGTACAAGATATCCTGCAATTATAGGTGACTCTAGCGGTGCACATAAAATTGCCATGAGGGCGATCAGAAGCATCAGCCAGACAAATATAAACAATGATTTCTTGTGAAAAAACACGGGCTTCACGCTCCGCAGCCAGAAGGTTCTGGCGTAGCGAGGATTAATAATCATTCTTAATGGATAATAGAACATCATGGTGAAAATCAACGCCGCGCAGATCAGGCTTTGAATATCCACAACGCTGTAAATAAGGGTGCCTTCACCGAAGTAAGTGGAGATTGTTACCGGGAAATCGAATAAATAGCCTGCCAGATACATTGATATTTTGATACCTATCGGCACCATAAAACCCAGCCAAAAAATACGGATCCCGATGTATTTATTAGGCACGCTGTGGCGCCAGCGCCTGCCCAGCACAAGACGGATAATGCCACACACAGCGAAAACTGAAAAAGTCTGACAAAACAGGAGAACTGCATATTGTAGCGGTGCTAAATCAACAACGAATATATTAGTAATAGTAAAACCTAACAGAACGGGAATAATTGCACGGCGGCCAAACAACAAAATAACGGCCAGCATAACGCTTAATGGTAGCCATGCTAAATAGACGTCATGCCCGTTAACAATAGCGCGCGGGGAGATATAACGGGAAAATGGCACCGCAATCAGGCATAGCGCGAGGGCAATCATAAATATTTTTACGTTATTGTAAGTTTTTCTATTCATTCAGTCAGGGAATCTATTTTACCAACGTATCATTGACCGGATGGATAATAGGTTTATTAATTGCTCGAATCAAGTTCAAGTCTATTTATAGACTCGTTTATTGATTTGAATTGAGGTGAGGTATAGAAAAAGCGTTTTATCGCAACAAAAGCAGTATAAACATTTTACAAAGGCATAAAAAAACCCCCGTCTTTCGACGAGGGTTCAAATTTTGGTGGAGCTAAGCGGGATCGAACCGCTGACCTCTTGCATGCCATGCAAGCGCTCTCCCAGCTGAGCTATAGCCCCACATGTTACTTTACTTACCGCACTCTGTTGGGTTCAGAGTTTGGTGGAGCTAAGCGGGATCGAACCGCTGACCTCCTGCATGCCATGCAGGCGCTCTCCCAGCTGAGCTATAGCCCCGTCGTAAAGCTGTCATGTTGACGGGCGGCATAATATGAATTCCGCCGCTGAGTGTCAACGGCAAAATCAGTCCCCGCCTTTCAATCGCTGAAAAATCATGCAAATGAATCACTTTGCGAGCCTGCTCGCAGTCAGGAGTTAAGCCTGTCACGTTTTAGCGTAAAACGGTGCTATAAGATGAACCACTAATTAACCCTATTAACACTCAGGACATTGCATGATCAAGGAACGAATGACGCCAGAAGAGTTAGCCGTGCTCACTGGTTATAGCCGTCAGACCATCAATAAATGGGTACGTAAAGAAGGTTGGATTACATCGCCAAAACCAGGCGTTCAGGGTGGTAAGGCGCGTCTGGTACATGTGAATGAAAAGGTACGGGAGTTTATCCGCAGTGCCCGCAGGGCGTCTGAGACGCCTGAAATGCCAGACAGCGCTGGCTACGAGGGTTCACTTCATACTTTACTTCTGACACTGGCAAATGAAATGACGCCGGATGAGCAAAAGCAGCTGACATCGCTGTTACTGCGGGAAGGGATTACCGGATTGTTGCAACGTTTAGGGATTCGCGACCAGAACTAATATGAAAAGATTACGCAGCAAAATGACCACGGATGAACTGGCTGACTGTCTGGGCGTCGCCAGGCAAACCGTTAACCGCTGGATACGCCAGAAGGGATGGAAGACGGAGGGTGTTAACGGCGTAAAAGGTGGAAGAGCAAGACTGATCCATGTCGATGCGCGAGTGAAGGAACATATTATTAGCCTTCCTGCCATCCGTCACCGGCAGGCGATTTACCAGGTGGCCGAAACGCCCTCTCTTTATGGGATACCGTCATCGTCTACCCTGCTCCCACAAATCATCGACTCGCTGGAGAACATGACGCAGGTTGAACAGGAGCGTCTTCTCGTATTGCTGAAGCGCGAGGGGGTAAAAGGATTTCTCTCACGTCTCGGTATTGCTGAATAGCAGACAAAAAAAACGGCAGGTTCCCCTGCCGTTTGATTCACTGACGATTGATTACTGCTGGCTTTCTCGCTCAGCAATAAAACCCAGTGCCTTATTGATACGCGCCACGCTACGAGACTTACCAATAGCATGAACGGTAACGTCCAGCGCTGGAGACTGGCCTGCACCGGTCACGGCGACGCGCAGCGGCATCCCCACTTTGCCCATACCGACTTCAAGCTCATCTGCGGTTGCCTGAATCGCGTGATGCACATTCTCCGCGGTCCATTCCGTGATAGCGGCGATTTTGTCACGCACCACTTCCAGCGGCTGGCGGGCAACCGGACGCAGGTGTTTCTTCGCCGCGTCGGCATCAAACTCATCGAATTCTTCGTAGAAGTAACGGCAGCTTTCGGCGATCTCTTTCAGCGTTTTGCAACGCTCACCGAGCAGTTTCACCAGATCGGCCAGTTCAGGACCGGTACGGGTATCGATATTCGCCTGCTCAATGTGCCACTGCAGGTACGTCGCGACATATTCTGGCTGCATGGTGTTGATGTAATGATGGTTCAGCCACAGCAGCTTATCGGTATTGAATGCGCTCGCTGATTTGCTCACAGAGTTCAGAGAGAACAGTTCGATCATCTCTTCGCGGCTGAAGATCTCCTGGTCACCGTGGGCCCAGCCCAGACGCACCAGATAGTTCAGCAGCGCTTCCGGCAGATAACCGTCGTCGCGATACTGCATCACGCTCACTGCACCATGACGTTTAGACAGTTTTTTACCGTCGTCACCGTTGATCATGGACACGTGCGCATACACCGGCACGGGCGCATTCAGCGCCTTCAGGATGTTGATTTGACGTGGCGTGTTGTTGATATGGTCTTCACCACGGACAACGTGGGTGATCTCCATATCCCAGTCGTCCACCACCACACAGAAGTTGTAGGTTGGTGAGCCGTCGGTACGGCGAATGATCAGATCGTCCAGCTCCTGGTTGCTGAATTCAATCGGGCCACGGATCTGGTCATCAAAGATGACAGAACCCTCTTGCGGGTTAGCAAAACGCACAACGCAAGGCTCATCAGCCGCATGCTCGCTATGGTCGTGGCGGCAACGACCGTCATAACGCGGCTTGTCACCGTTCGCCATCTGCTCTTCACGCAAGGCATCCAGACGCTCTTTGGAGCAGTAGCACTTATACGCCGTGCCCGCGACCAGCATTTCATCAATGACAGCGTTATAGCGGTCAAAACGTTTGGTCTGGAAATACGGGCCTTCGTCCCATTCCAGATTCAGCCAGTTCATACCATCCATAATGGCTTCGATTGCTTCCGGCGTGGAGCGCTCAAGATCGGTGTCTTCAATACGCAGCACGAACTCACCTTTGTTGTGGCGTGCAAAAAGCCAGGAATAAAGAGCGGTACGTGCACCACCGACGTGCAGATAGCCTGTCGGGCTCGGCGCGAAGCGAGTTTTGATTTTCATGAAATGGCCTTACGTTATAAAGATGCCGGCAATCGGCAAATCCTGGGGAAAAAACAATGGGCAATATTCTATCACTGTGCGGCGATTCCTCAATGTTGTTCCCTGAATCGGGCCTGACTTTACTGTTTTTGTTTAGAAATCATGCGCCATCGCCCGTTTCGCGATCGTTTTGTCTAATTTTACGACGAACGAATAAAAACTTTAGAAAATGCGTTGACTCATTTTCAACTCTCCCTATAATGCGACTCCACACAGCGGGGGTGATTAGCTCAGTTGGTAGAGCATCTCCTTTACACGGAGGGGGTCGGCGGTTCGAGCCCGTCATCACCCACCATCTACTTTAAGTAGACTCGCAGTGTAGATAAGAATTGAGATTGGGCGATTAGCTCAGTTGGTAGAGCATCTCCTTTACACGGAGGGGGTCGGCGGTTCGAGCCCGTCATCGCCCACCATTCTCACCTTATCGCAGCAGTTCCGAAATGGGCGATTAGCTCAGTTGGTAGAGCATCTCCTTTACACGGAGGGGGTCGGCGGTTCGAGCCCGTCATCGCCCACCATTTCGGGTCGTTAGCTCAGTTGGTAGAGCAGTTGACTTTTAATCAATTGGTCGCAGGTTCGAATCCTGCACGACCCACCAATGTAAAAAAGCGCCCTAAAGGCGCTTTTTTGCTATCTGCGATTTAATCAATTCGAACCTGCCAGATATGGCAGTTTTGCTCAAGCTAATCCTTTCCTTGCCGATACCTCTGTTTTATGGCGAAAAGGATCTCATGATGACAACCCTCAATGCAGTTTCTCTGTCGGCGATGGAAATCGGCAGTGCTGATAACAGTTCTGGTAGCAATGACATTGCCTCCCAGATCAATCGGCTGATGAAACAGATAACAAAAGCCACTCAGCAACTCAAAGAAGTGGCACTGAGTGATGCAACAACAGAAGAAAAACAAAAGCAGCAGGAGTTACTCGAATCTCAGTTGACTATGCTGCAGGCACAGCTGGCGCAATTGCAGCGTCAGCAGGCAGAAGAAGAGATGCCAAAACAGGAAAGCAGTCAGTCAGTGGCGGAAGGCGTCAATAACCCTTCCGCTGAGCACAAGATTGATATCTATATCTGATCGTTAAACAGGGGATCGCGCGTGCGGGCTTCCATTAAGCGCTGAGCCTGCATGCGCACCACGTCCCAGCAGGCGTGAGCCGCCCCTGAGAGAGAACGGTTTTTACGTCGAACCAGCATCAGCTGGCGTTGAACGCAGGGCGTAAAACGCCTCACCGTTAAGCGACTCCCCTGCGGCAACGGCAGCGCAAGCGCCGGTAGTACGCTTATCCCAATCCCGGCTTCGACCATGGGGAACAGCGTGGCCGGGTGCCCTATCTCCTGCACAATGGTTGCCTTCACACCTTGAGCGACAAGCGCGGCATCAATCAACGGGCGGCTTCCTGAAGCATAATCCTGTAGCACTAAATTTGCCCCTTGCAACGCCTGCCATGTCACGTGCGGCAGCGATGCCAGCGCGTCGTCATCGCGACAAAGCAACAAAAAAGGTTCTGAGAGCACCGCTTCACATTCCAGGTCGCTTACCGCACCAGGGTCAATAACAATGCCGAAATCCACATCCCCCTGACGGATACTCTCCAACACCCACTGCTGCGGCCTGTCATGCAAAACAAAATCAATATCCGGATAGCGATGATTACTTTCGGCAATACACTGAGGAATAAGATGCGCAGAAATGGTCTGGCTCGCCGCCACCCTCACCGTGCCGGAAAGCTGTTGTCCGAGTCGCCCCACATCCCTGAGCGTGCTGTTCAGCTCGTCCAGCAGCCTCTCCAGACGCGTCGCCAGCTGCTGCCCCGCTTCGGTAAGCACCACCTCACGCGTCGTTCGGTCAAGCAGTTTCACTCCCGTCTGCGTTTCCAGCTCCTTAACGCTATGGCTGACGGCCGACTGGCTGAGGCCGATCATCTCCCCCGCCCGGCTAAAACTGCGAGCCTGCGCCACGGTGACAAAAACACGAAGCTGACGTAATGAATAATTCATCTGTTTAATTCATGAATGGATGCAATAAATCAATTTTATTTCTCAAACGGAAGAAAGCACAATAGCGACATCTGCTTTCAGGAGTGATTATGAAACTTTTTCGTATCCTTGATCCGTTCACGCTTACCCTGGTGGTGACCGTTTTACTGGCCTCGTTTTTCCCGGCTCGCGGCGGTTTCGTCCCCTTCTTTGAAGGGCTGACCACGGCGGCCATCGCCCTGCTGTTCTTTATGCATGGCGCCAAACTCTCCCGCGAGGCCATCATTGCAGGCGGCGGACACTGGCGACTGCATCTGTGGGTGATGTGTAGCACCTTTATCCTCTTCCCTGTATTGGGCGTACTGTTTGCCTGGTGGGCTCCGGTGAATGTCGATCCAGCCCTGTATACCGGTTTCCTGTATCTGTGCATTCTTCCCGCTACCGTGCAGTCTGCTATCGCCTTTACCTCGCTGGCAGGCGGCAACGTGGCGGCGGCAGTTTGTTCAGCATCCGCCTCTAGCCTGTTAGGGATTTTCGTCTCGCCGCTGCTGGTGGGGCTGTTGATGAACATGCACGGTGCAGAGGGCAACCTGGAGCAGGTCGGAAGAATTTGTCTGCAGTTGCTGCTGCCGTTTGTGCTTGGGCATCTTTCCCGACCGTGGACCGGCGCGTTTGTGGCGAAGCATAAAAAATGGATTTCAAAAACCGACCAGACGTCGATTCTGCTGGTGGTTTACTCCGCCTTCAGCGAAGCGGTGGTAAACGGCATCTGGCATAAGGTTGGCGCAGGTTCACTGCTGTTTATCGTGGTCGTCAGCATTATCCTGCTGGCGATAGTGATTGCGGTGAATGTGTTTGTGGCGCGCAAATGCGGCTTTAATAAAGCAGATGAAATCACAATTGTCTTCTGCGGCTCGAAAAAGAGCCTGGCGAACGGCATCCCGATGGCGAACATTCTGTTCCCGACCTCGGTGATTGGGATGATGGTGCTGCCGCTGATGATTTTCCACCAAATCCAGCTGATGGTCTGTGCGGTGCTGGCGCGTCGTTACAAACGCCAGACCGAAAAGCTGGCGCAGGAAGAGACCCGCGCCGCGAAGGCTTAAGGACGTTTCAGGGGCTGAACCAGCTGGGTCAGCCCCTCGGTTTTAATCAGTAACGTGATAGCCATCAGCTCACCCA
>Ga0308162_1000669_pt1 | contig 33273 bp, 35 predicted proteins | sample PhySR2_FD_201370 | JGI IMG/M metagenome (GOLD analysis project Ga0308162, IMG submission 201370) | Phyllosphere microbial communities from UC Gill Tract Community Farm, Albany, California, United States - DLSLS.R2 | ecosystem: Host-associated > Plants > Phyllosphere > Unclassified | place: USA... | reverse complement strand
TCCGCAGTGATGATGACTCTGATAAACGCACCCAAAATCCGCGTACCGGAAAAGGTGGCGGGCGTCCGGCGTCTTCTCGTGCAGACGGTGGCCGTCGCCCCGCCCGCGATGACAGAAATAACCGCGGCGATGACCGCAAACGTGATGACCGTAAGCGTGACGATCGCAAACGCGATGATGTTGTCCGTGACGGTGGATCGCCATGGCGTACCGTTTCTCGCGCGCCCGGTGAAGAGGCGACCGAAAAAGCCGATCACGGCGGTATCAGCGGAAAAAGCTTTATCGATCCGGAAGTGCTGCGTCGTCAGCGTGCGGAAGAGACCCGTGTCTACGGTGAGAACGCCTGTCAGGCCCTGTTCCAGAGCCGCCCGGAGTGTATCGTTCGTGCATGGTTTATTCAGAGCGTGACCCCGCGTTTCAAAGAAGCGCTGCGCTGGATGGCGGCGAACCGCAAAGCCTATCACGTGGTTGACGATGCCGAGCTGACAAAAGCGTCCGGGACTGAACACCACGGCGGCGTCTGCTTCCTGATCAAAAAACGTAACGGCACTACCGTGCAGCAGTGGGTCAGCCAGGCGGATGCCGATGACTGCGTGCTGGCGCTGGAAGATGTGGGTAACCCGCATAACCTGGGCGCTATGATGCGTAGCTGCGCGCACTTTGGCGTGAAAGGCGTTCTGTTGCAGGATGCCGCGCTGCTGGAATCCGGTGCGGCGATTCGTACTGCGGAAGGCGGTGCTGAGCATGTTCAGCCGATCACCGGCGACAGCGTGCTGGAAGCCCTGGAGCAGTTCCGTAAAGCGGGCTACACCATTGTCACCACCTCAAGCCGTGCCGCTACGCCGCTGTTTAAAGCGACGTTGCCGCGCAAAATGGTGCTGGTGTTAGGTCAGGAGCGTGATGGTCTGTCTGATGCGGCACTCTCCAGCGCTGACCTGAGCGTCTCTATCGACGGCACTGGCAACGTTGAAAGCCTGAACGTATCCGTTGCGACCGGCGTGCTGCTGGCGGAATGGTGGCGTCAGAACAAGGCATAAGCCTTTTATGTGCCGGGCCTGATCCGGCACATTCAAACCCTACTCGCTCTCTGCCGGTAACACAGGCATCCAGTCAATCGGCTTTTCGCCACGCTTTTCCAGCCACTCATTCGTCAGAACAAAATGATTACTGCCAAAGAAACCGCGATGCGCAGACAGCGGCGACGGGTGCGGTGCCTTCAGCACGTGATGACGCTGACGATCGATAATCGCCCCTTTCTTTTGGGCATGCGAACCCCAGAGTAAAAACACGACGCCTTCACGATGCTCATTGATCAGGCTGATAACCTTATCGGTAAAGGTTTCCCATCCCAGACTGGCGTGGGAGTGTGCCTGACCCGCCCGGACAGTTAATACGGTATTCAGCAACAGCACGCCCTGGCGCGCCCAGCTTTCCAGATAACCGTGATTAGGGCGGGTGAAACCAGGAATCGTTCCTTCCAGCTCTTTATACATATTCAGCAGAGAAGGGGGGATGGCCACGCCCGGACGCACGGAAAATGCCAGTCCGTGAGCCTGCCCGGGGCCGTGGTACGGATCCTGCCCCAGGATAACCACCTTTACATCACTCAGTTCGGTGTAGCGGAAGGCGTTAAACACATCTTTCTGCGGCGGATAAATTGTCTGGCCGGCCTGCCGTTCAGCCGCAACGGTACTGAGGGTGTTAATAAAATAGGGCTGCTGCTTCTCTTCTGCCAGCACGTCATGCCAGGTTAAAGGTGTTGTCATCTCGCTCTCCTGCGAATCTCATTCTGTGTATAGCTTACCTGCTAAACCCCAATGAGCAAAATTACCCGCGGAAAAGCAGGCTAAGTGTCTCAATTTATGTTGAAAACCAGGCAGGATAAGTTGAATTGGTAAACCTTTAAAATTGATCTAAAACAAAAAATACAGACCACACTCTTTGTGTGGTTGGTGGTTTTGTTGATTTAAATCAATAAATCACCCGGGTCTGAATGTTATATATACACACAACAAACAATGGTTTTACCAATTGGCCGCAAAAGGCCAGCATCAGTTAATGTAGCCTAAGGGAGGCAACACATGATTACAGGTATCCAGATTACTAAAGCTGCAAATGACGATCTGCTGAACTCTTTCTGGCTGCTGGACAGCGAGAAAAACGAAGCGCGCTGTGTAGTAGCGAAAGCAGGTTTTGCGGAAGACGAAATCGTTCCGGTGAGCAAACTGGGCGAAATTGAATACCGTGAAATTCCAATGCAAGTGCAACCAGAAGTACGCGTGGAAGGCGGTCAGCACCTGAACGTTAACGTCCTGCGTCGCGAAACGCTGATGGATGCCGTTGAGCACCCGGAAAAATACCCGCAGCTGACCATCCGTGTGTCTGGCTATGCGGTGCGTTTCAACTCTCTGACCCCGGAACAGCAGCGCGACGTTATCGCGCGTACCTTTACTGAAAGCCTGTAAGGTTTCAGCTTCGGGGGTGGAATAAAAAAGCCGGGAATATCCCGGCTTTTTTTTACTCTTCCGTTTTTGTCTCTGGCGCAGCAGAACTTGGCTTACGGCGCTTACCAATATTTTTGGTATCGCGGTGGCGCTGTTTAACGCGCGGCTTCTCTTTTTCTTTCTCTTTTCTCTCAGCACGTTTCGCGAGCGCTTTCTTGGACGGTTTACCCGTCATTTTTTCACTCGGCGCACGTGTGGTCGGACGAAGCCCGTCAATCACGCGAGCTTTCAGCGGCTCCTCAACGTAGCGGCCAATTTTCTGTAGCAGCAAATGGTCGTGCGCTTCTACCAGAGAGATAGCAATACCTTTGCGGCCCGCACGGCCGGTACGACCAATACGGTGCAGGTAAGTATCACCGCTGCGCGGCATATCAAAGTTGATTACGTGGCTCACGTCCGGGATGTCGATCCCACGCGCGGCAACATCGGTGGCAACCAGCACATTCACGCGGCCATCGGTCAGGCGCTTAATCCCTTCGGTTCGCTTAACCTGCGCCATTTCACCTTCGAGATAGCAGTTGTTAATGCCGGCGTTGCGCAGCATTTCTGCCAGCTCATGCACGCGCTCACGTTTGCGTACGAAGACGATGGTACGGGTTGCCTCTTCCTGCTTCAGCAGGTGTTTCAACAACTCAACCTTATGCTCAAGGTTATCTGCGCGGTAGTACCACTGGTGGATCTTCTTACGCTCACGGGTCGATGGCGTAGCGGACACTTCCACCGGATCTTCCAGCAGACGTTCGGCGAAATCTTTAATGGCATCCCCTTCAAGGGTTGCCGAGAACAGCATTGTCTGATTACGCCAGCGCGTTTCACCCGCGATGTGTTCGATATCCTGGGCAAAGCCCATGTCCAGCATGCGGTCAGCTTCATCGAGAATCAGCGTTTCCACCGCGCGGCAGTCGAAGTTCTCTTCTTTTATGTATTGCAGCAGACGGCCCGTCGTCGCGACAACGATATCCTGGTTTTCGCTGAACACTTCGGCGTGGTTCATATACGCTACGCCGCCGGTGATGGTCGCGATATCCAGATGGGTGTTCGCCGCCAGCTCACGCGCGTGTTCGGCAACCTGCATCGCCAGTTCACGGGTCGGGGTCAGGATCAAAATGCGCGGCGGGCCTGATTTTTTACGCGGAAAGTCGAGCAAATGCTGCAACACAGGCAGCAAGTAGGCTGCTGTCTTCCCCGTGCCGGTTGGCGCAGAACCGAGCACATCGCGGCCCTCAAGCGCAGGCGGAATGGCCGCGGCCTGAATGGCGGTCGGGCGTGTAAAGCCTTTGCTCTCAAGGGCATTGAGCAGGCTTTCATCGAGTTCAAGTTCGGAAAAAGTCGTTACAGTCATGTTCTACCTCTGTGTGGGGCGCTGATTATAGACGTTACGGCTGTAATCTTCATCTGTTTGTATGGATATCGCTTTTCGACCACTTCGCTTTCCCCTATGCTACTCCAGTTTCACTCAGAAGGTTGCCCTGACATGTCTCAACTCAAAGCGCAGTTGCGCCGCGATGGTTTTACGTTTAAACAGTTTTTTGTGGCGCACGATCGTTGTGCGATGAAAGTCGGCACAGACGGTATTTTACTGGGTGCATGGGCGCCTGTCGCAGGTGTAAAACGCATTCTGGATATTGGTACGGGCAGCGGACTTCAGGCGCTGATGCTCGCGCAGCGAACGGAAGAACACGTCACGATCGACGCCGTTGAGCTTGATCCTCAGGCGGCTCGGCAGGCAAGTGAAAACGCTGCCGACTCTCCGTGGGCAGATCGCATCAGGGTAGAATGCGCCGATGTCCTGACCTGGGCGTCGGAGCAAACCGCGCGTTACGATTTGATTGTCAGCAATCCGCCGTATTTCACGCCAGGCGTGGAATGTGGAACGCCAGAACGCGAGCAGGCACGTTACACCGGCTCGCTCGATCACAAGGCGCTACTGACCAGTGCGGCGGAGCTCATCTCGGAAGAGGGATTTTTCTGCGTGGTCTTGCCTGAAAGCACGGGTAATACCTTCATTGAGATCGCACGGGGGATCGGCTGGAATCTGCGTCTTCGTACCGATATTTCGGATACGGAAGGACGCTTACCGCACCGCGTGTTGCTGGCGCTCTCGCCGAAAGAGGGGGAATGCTTTATCGACAGGATGGTCATTCGTGGGCCAGACCAGCGTTATTCCGAAGATTACACTGCACTGACCCAGGCCTTTTATCTGTTTATGTGAACCTGCGGCGTCAACACCGACGGGCCGGACATTTCAAGCGGTTCGGGATAGTCCAGCGTATAATGCAGGCCACGGCTCTCTTTGCGCATCATCGCACAGCGCACAATCAGCTCGGCAACCTGCACAAGGTTGCGCAGCTCCAGCAGATTATTAGAAACGCGGAAGTTGGCGTAATATTCATCAATTTCCTGCTGCAACATCATGATGCGGCGTAACGCGCGTTCCAGACGTTTCGTTGTGCGTACAATCCCGACATAATCCCACATGAAAAGCCGCAGCTCGTGCCAGTTATGCTGGATAACCACCAGTTCGTCCGGGTTTTCTACCCGACTTTCATCCCATGCCGGCAAGTGTGTTGTCGGACGTGCATAGGGCATGCGTTTGGTAATATCTTCCGCAGCCGACCACCCATACACCAGACACTCCAGCAGCGAGTTTGAGGCCATGCGATTCGCACCATGCAGGCCGGTGTAGCTGACCTCGCCGATCGCATACAAACCATCCACGTCGGTACGACCATGATCGTCAACCATCACCCCGCCACAGGTATAGTGTGCGGCAGGTACAATCGGCACCGGATCGCGGGTTAAATCAATACCCAGACTCAGCAGCTTTTCATAAATCATCGGGAAGTGCTGGCGAATAAAGTCTTCCGGTTTATGGCTAATGTCCAGATACATACAGTCGACGCCAAGCCGCTTCATCTCGTGGTCAATGGCGCGGGCCACGATATCCCGCGGGGCAAGTTCACCTCGGGGGTCGAAGTCCGGCATAAACCGGGAACCGTCCGGACGCTTCAGATACGCGCCTTCGCCGCGCAACGCTTCAGTTAACAGGAAGTTACGTGCCTGCGGGTGGAAAAGGGCGGTAGGATGGAACTGATTAAACTCCATATTCGCCACGCGGCAGCCTGCGCGCCAGGCCATGGCGATACCGTCTCCGGAGGCGATATCCGGGTTAGTCGTGTACTGGTAAACCTTGGAGGCGCCGCCGGTGGCCAGCACAACGGCTTTTGCCTGGCAGGTTTCGACCTTCTCTTTATTCCGATTCCACACCCATGCGCCGACAACACGGCGCGTGCCGGGCAGGCCAATCTTATCGGAAATAATCAGGTCGACGGCGTTGCTGCGCTCCAGCACCCGAATATTGGGATGGCTGAGGGCTTTGCTGACCAGCGTGGTTTCAACCGCTTTTCCGGTTGCATCAGCAGCGTGCAGAATACGGCGGTGGCTGTGCCCGCCTTCACGGGTCAGGTGATAGCTCTCTTCACCATTAGGCTGAACCTGCGTATCAAACAGCACGCCCTGATCGATAAGCCATTGCACGCAGTGGCGGGCATTGCTGGCGACAAACTCTGCGGCATGCTCATCCACGATCCCGGCGCCGGCAATCAGGGTGTCTTCTACGTGCGAGGCTATACTATCCGTTTCATCAAACACCGCGGCAATACCGCCTTGTGCATAGAAGGTGGAACCTTCGCTTATCGGCCCTTTACTCAGCACGATTACGTTCTGATGTTCCGCCAGGCGCAGTGCGAGGGATAGGCCGGCAGCACCGCTGCCGATGATCAGTACATCACAATGAAGTTCAGGCGTCGTGTTCATGATGTTTGTTTAATTTACTAAACATGGTGTGGGGAGAATAGCATTGTGATGCGAGATATCGCACGTTTTTTTTGTTGTGTGTTGCAATGACTAAACGGAAGGCCAGAAGTTAAATCTGCGCTAAATGGCCGGAAATATTTTGCGAAGCAGATCGTTAGCTTCAGATTTTGTGGTGAAATAAAGCCTGTGTTGCGTTACTCTTCTGACGATAAAGTTGATGATTCTTGTCAGAAAGCGGGTGCGTATCGTGAACAGACTTATAATGAGAGAAAATGAACGGTCTGCGGCGCGATGAACAAAAACAAAGGCGTTACGGAACTTATTGAAGAACAGACACTCTAATTCGGTGCTTGCTCAAAGTGCAATGTTGTTAGAGTGGCGTTTCGATAACGCGTGGAATTTGGTTTGGGGAGACATTACCTCGGATGAGCGAGCAGTTAACGGACCAGGTCCTGGTTGAACGGGTCCAGAAGGGAGATCAGAAAGCTTTTAACCTACTGGTGGTGCGCTACCAGCATAAGGTAGCGAGTCTGGTTTCCCGCTATGTACCGTCAGGCGATGTTCCTGATGTGGTGCAAGAGTCTTTTATTAAGGCCTATCGCGCGCTGGATTCATTCCGGGGGGATAGTGCTTTTTATACCTGGCTGTATCGTATTGCAGTCAATACGGCTAAGAATTATTTGGTTGCTCAGGGCCGTCGTCCGCCTTCAAGTGACGTTGACGCTATCGACGCAGAAAACTTCGAAAGTGGCGGCGCGCTGAAAGAAATTTCGAACCCTGAGAACTTAATGTTGTCAGAAGAACTGAGACAAATCGTTTTTCGCACGATCGAGTCGCTCCCGGAAGATTTACGCATGGCAATTACGTTACGGGAGCTGGATGGCCTAAGCTATGAAGAGATAGCCGCCATCATGGATTGTCCGGTCGGCACGGTTCGTTCACGAATTTTCCGTGCGCGAGAAGCCATTGATAATAAAGTTCAACCGCTTATCAGGCGTTGACGATAGCGGGATACTGGAAAAGGTATTAGGCATGCAGAAAGAAAAACTTTCCGCTTTAATGGATGGTGAAACGCTGGATAATGAGCTGCTCGATGAGTTGTCTCATTCTCCCGAAATGCAACAGACCTGGGAGAGCTATCATCTTATCCGCGACTCACTGCGCGGTGATACCAGCGAGGTTCTCCATTTCGATATCTCAGCACGCGTTATGGCGGCCATTGAGAACGAACCTGTTCATCAGACCACGCCGCTGATTCCTGAAGCGCAGCCTGCACCTCACCAATGGCAGAAAATGCCGTTCTGGCACAAGGTGCGTCCATGGGCCAGCCAGCTCACCCAAATGGGGGTCGCTGCGTGCGTATCGCTTGCAGTTATCGTTGGGGTCCAGCACTATAATACTCAGTCTGAAGCCAATCAGCAGCCTGAAGCGCCAGTGTTCAATACGCTGCCGATGATGGGTAAAGCCAGCCCGGTTAGCCTGGGCGTACCGGCAGATGCTTCCGCAAGCGGCGGACAGCAACAGCAGGTACAGGAGCAGCGCCGTCGCATTAATGCGATGTTGCAGGATTACGAGTTGCAGCGTCGTCTGCACTCCGAGCAGCTTCAGTTTGAGCAGGCCCAAACCCAGCAGGCTGCTGTGCAGGTGCCAGGAAACCAAACTTTAGGAACGCAATCGCAGTAATGAAGCAACTTTGGTTCGCCATGTCTTTGATGGCGGGTAGCCTGTTCTTCTCTGCTAACGCCTCGGCTGATGTTTCATCCGGGGCGTTGTTGCAGCAAATGAATCTGGCCAGCCAGTCACTCAATTACGAGTTGGCATTTATCAGCATCAATAAGCAGGGTGTCGAATCGTTACGCTATCGCCACGCCCGCCTTGATAACCAGCCGCTCGCCCAGCTTTTACAGATGGATGGCCCGCGTCGGGAAGTGGTCCAGCGTGGGAATGAAATCAGCTATTTCGAGCCTGGCCTTGAGCCGTTTACGCTCAATGGTGACTACATCGTTGACTCCCTGCCGTCGCTCATTTACACCGATTTTAAACGTCTCGCCCCCTACTATGATTTTATCTCGGTGGGGCGAACGCGTATTGCCGACAGGCTGTGCGAAGTGATCCGCGTTGTCGCGCGGGATGGGACACGTTACAGCTATATCGTCTGGATTGACGCAGAGACGAAGCTGCCGATGCGCGTTGATCTGCTCGATCGCGACGGTGAGACGCTGGAGCAGTTCCGCGTGATCTCCTTCGATGTGAACAGTCAGGTTGGCAACAGCATGCAGAATCTGGCCAAAGCCAGCCTGCCGCCTTTGCTTTCCGTGCCTGCCGGCGATTCTGTCAATTTTAACTGGGTACCATCCTGGATCCCGCAAGGGTTCAGCGAAGTTTCCAGCAGCCGTCGCCAGCTCCCAACCATCGAAACACCGGTTGAGTCGCGACTCTATTCCGATGGGCTGTTTAGCTTCTCGGTGAATATCAATCGCGCTACGGCGAACAGTTCCGAACAGATGCTCCGTACCGGTCGCCGGACGGTCAGCACGACGGTGCGCGATAATGCGGAAATTACCATTGTCGGTGAATTACCGCCGCCAACGGCAAAACGTATTTCAGACAGCATTAAATTCAGGGCTGCGCAATGATTAAAGAGTGGGCCACGGTCGTATCCTGGCAGGATGGCGTAGCGCTTGTCAGCTGTGACGTTAAAGCATCATGCAGCAGCTGCGCTTCGCGAGCCGGTTGCGGCAGCCGCGTGTTGAATAAGCTGGGGCCGCAAACGTCGCACACTATTGCTGTGCCGAGCGATCAGCCGCTGGTGGCAGGGCAAAAAGTGGAGCTGGGCATCGCTGAAGGTAGCCTGCTCACTTCCGCCATGCTGGTTTACCTTTCTCCGCTGGCAGGTCTGTTCGTGATGGGCGGGGTTTTCCAGATGCTGTTCGGCACAGATTTGGCCGCCTTGTGCGGTGCCGCGTTGGGCGGGGTGGGCGGGTTCTGGCTTGCTAAAGGCGTTTCCCCAAGGCTTGCCGCCCGGGAAGCGTGGCAGCCCGTTATCCTCAGCGTTGCACTGGCACCCGACCAACTTCGTGTTGAGACGCTCTCTTCTGAGGCCCGGTAATCTGCCGGGCTTTATTATTATTTACATCGCAATAAAGAAAACGCCGTCTCTTCGCGCTATACCTGGCTCTAAGTGCATTTCCAGCTGACGAGGATGTAGTGTAGAATGCTGCGTTTTCGCACTGAAAAACGTCAGGCTAAGAACAGCGGCCTCCAGGAATTCGTAAGGCATAATTATTTAACTATATGAAGAACATACGTAACTTTTCGATCATTGCTCACATCGATAATTGATACCCCGCCAGCCTCCGCAAACCTCCGACAAAAACGCCTCAATATCCCCATCAAATCAGCCTTTCCAAAAACTATACTGTTTGCATGTACAGTCAACCTACGACATCATAAGTCATGGTTTTTGTGTCCACCAGTGCGTCCATATCCTATGATGGACACATAACCCCCCGTTCTGATGGACACACGCAGGGACAAATCATGGCTATTTCAGATAGTTATCTAAAGTCGTGCCTTGGGCGCGAACGAGACAAAGTTGAAGAAAAGGCAGACCGTGATGGTCTGTGGGTACGCATCTCCAAAAAGGGGGCCGTTACTTTTTTCTACCGATTCCGCTTCCTGGGTAAACAGGACAAGATGACGATCGGCAGCTATCCGGAGTTCGGATTAAAAGCCGCGCGCGATGAAGTCGCAAAGTGGGCCGCTATTCTTGCCCGTGGCGAAAACCCAAGGATCAGGCAAAGCCTCGACAAAGCCAAGATTAATAGCCAGTACACCTTCGAAGAGCTGTTCCGTGAATGGCACTCAATGGTCTGTATTCAAAAAGAATCAGCCGGGCAGGTCCTCCGCTCGTTTGAACTGCACGTTTTCCCTAAGCTCGGGAAATACCCTGCGCATCAGCTCACGCTACACAACTGGCTCACTGTGCTGGACCGATTGGCCCAGGGTTACAGTGAGATCACCCGGCGCGTGATCAGCAACGGCCGACAGTGTTATTCCTGGGCAGTGAAACGGCAGTTGCTGGAAGTTAACCCGCTATCAGAAATGTCTGGGCGTGATTTCGGCATCCAGAAACAAATGGGTGAGCGAACCCTGGACCGTAAAGAACTGGCGATTGTCTGGAGAGCCATTGAGGATTCACGCCTCATTGAGCGAAACAAGATCCTCTATAAATTGTCACTGATATGGGCGTGCAGGGTCGGCGAACTCCGGCAGGCTGAAGTCGCACACTTTGATTTTGAAGAAGGGATCTGGACTGTTCCATGGGAAAACCACAAGACAGGGCGGAAGACAAAGAAACCGATAATTCGACCTATCATCCCGGAAATGCTCCCGCTGATAAAACGGGCCATTGAGCTGGCGCCTGGACGCTTTGTTTTTTCAAAATATGAAGACAAGCCGATGAGTGAAGGCTTCCATATGAGCATCAGCAGCAACCTGGTTAAGTTCATGCTCAAGGCTTATAACGAGCAGGTCCCACACTTTACTATTCATGACCTACGCCGAACTGCGCGGACGAATTTCTCAGAGCTAACCGAGCCGCATATCGCCGAGATAATGCTCGGGCACAAACTGCCAGGAGTATGGTCGGTGTACGACAAACACACTTACGTTGAGGAAATGAGGGAGGCCTACAGCAAGTGGTGGGCTCGACTTATGAGCATCGTCGATCCCGACATCCTGGAGTTCACGCCGCGTCAGGTAGGGTGAGTCAATATTAGACAACTTAAGACATCATAAGACAGCATATCATTGACCTAATATCGCCTAAGCTATACACTGAATCTAAATCACCAAAGGTGATAAGGAGGATGGTATGACACAAAAACGCGAACTAAATAAGCCACGCCGTACTGTGCGTCGCTCCGCTGATCATAAAGCGCGTCTGAGTGCGGGTTCTGCCATGCTGGCTGAAAAAATGGAAGAGAAGCGTATTGCATGGGCTTCAAAATAAGTCGCTCTCAAGCGCTAATTGATGTTATTACTCAGTTTCCAATCGCTGAGCATCCTATACAAGAATTCGAAGATTATAAGCGGGAATGCATCGAGTATGATGACGTTCCCGCCCCTGCTATTCATATCCAACTGGCTCATCCTGCACACTTTGACACCATTGGTCGTGATAAACTCATGGAGCGTCCTGTTGAGGCTCGAGGTGAAGAACTGCATCACGTCCACATTTGGCAGGAAGGCTGTTGCTGGGAAGATGATGATGGGCTTTTAGTGCAGTGGGCATCCACCAGTGATAGTTATGTTGTCTATTCGTACTTTATTGACAGGGACAAAGATCATCACTTCTATGTCATCGATTACTGCAATGATAAAGCCCACGCCTTGATTGAAGATAAGCAACAGGTTGCTGAGTGGACCCGTCAAGCCCAAGAGTTCAGGGTCCAAAATATTTAAAATTTGAAACTGCTGAAAGCCGATTGACTCAATCGGTTTTTTTATGCTTATCAATCGGCTCAGCAGTTTATCGATTTTTCAAAAATTCTCAGGCCGACGCAACTTCCCTAATTCATCCCTAACTAAATTCAGGTGAGACATCGGCTTACGTGTTGACCGTGACATCTCTCTGATTTGCCAGGCTGTAACTTTGGTTTTTAACCATTTATTGGGGCCACCCATGTAAGCGCAATCGGGCTCAGGAAAAGGGTTCTCGTTTGGGGCTCTTTTCCTGTAGCGTTCGAGCGTACGCGGGGAAATACACAGCTGCCCGCAGATGTCTTTAGTGCTCATCAGCTCAAATTTATTCGTTGCTTTGCTCATCTTTATTCTCCAAGGGCCCCTACCGGGGCCGTTTGATAATTCTTTATCAGGACACCTGGCCGGGGAGGGCGCGCAAGCGGCGCATGCCTGTCATTGCCGTGGCCACATAGCTCGCCTTGCGGTTCACCACCTCCACCCAGACCTTCACGCCTTCAACCTTCACCGTATACGTCTCTTTCATCTTGCTGCGCCCATAGTCGCCGTATCTTTGCTGGTGGGCTGCCAGAGCGATGTCGCATGCCTGACGCGCTAACGGGGACTGCTGGTTACCTCGGTTAATCAGTCGCATAGCCATCTCCTTCGATACGCTTAAACTCGATCACCCAGACCCATGGGTTTCTGTCCCATTCACCAAAGCCATAAATGGACTCCCAGAGCGTAGCGAAAGATCCCCTAGCGCTGAGTTGGTGCTGCGTCCAGCCCGGCTGGTAATGTTTCCAAAAACCTTCGCGCAGTTGGGCAACACCCTCTGAACGTGCCTCTTCTTCGCTGATGCTCTTTAACTGCTCGACCCGTACATCGGTGATCTCCAGTAAAATCCGACTGGCCCAGCGCGGCATGTGGATGCTGGGTGTCCAGCGGACATCCTCAGCCGGCGGCACGTTCTCGTAATGAGTTGGAACATGTGCAGGGTAATTCGCGCGATAAAGTTTCAGATCCGGCGCGCTTGCTCCAGCCTCTGCCCACGTCTCCCGCACCCATATGCGATCGCCTGGTACTCCGTACGGGCAGCATTCCCTGATTAGTTCGGGAACATCTTCCGGGTAACAACCGATAAACTTCTTCCCGATCTGAATGAATTTTGAAATTGGGTCTCTTCCGACCGTGCAGTCCTTAATAATCCTACGCGTCTGCGTCTTACGGCCGTCGAGGATGGCGCGCACCATCTCGCCGTTAAAAATCATCCCACGTTCGATAATTTTCGTCATATCGTTACCGGGAGGGCGAACCCTCCCGCCTCCCTTAGGCCACATATTCCGGTTTCATATCATCGAGGGTGATGCGGTACTTATCGTGCAATTCATCACCCAAGTGCCGTTTAGCCGCCAGGAGCATCTTTTCAACTTCCTCGAAGCGTTCTCCCGCACCTTCCACTCCCGGTTGTGGAAGTGCTTTGATAGCTGTATCAACTTTGTTTTTCGCATTCACAAAGTGGTACCGGCGCGTAGCTTTGTTTTTAAGTTCGGTGTGCAATGCTGCACCCAGTACGGATTTAGAAGCATTGATGTCGTTTCCGACGGTAGTGGCATCGTCCAGAGTTTCAGCAGAATCAATCCGTTTACGGTATTCATCAGCCAAAGTGTCGATATTTACTGAGGACTGCTGCGTGTTCTGTGTGGTAGATACGTTGTCATCAGTAATTTCAGTCAAACTTATGTGCTGCACAGGGGCAGGGTTTACCTCCCGTTCTTCACGCCGATCATCCAGCTCGTCCGGGGTATAAACGCCCAGAATCACATCCGGGCAGAACAGGCGGGCCCAGCGCTTCACTGAGAGATATGCAAGCTGCTGGCGCGGGTCGTCAGCCCAGAGCGTTGAGTTACGGGTGCGAGCCTGAGCCAGCAGTAAATCGAGTTCTCTCGGCTGATCTTCACCCTTCAGGGTTGCGCGGATAATAATGCCGATCCCGGCTTCGTCAGCCAGGGTCCAGCCCGGGACCCGGTACTCGCCTTTTTCGCCTTTACGAATATGGAATTTTCCAACAACTTTTTCCCATGGCCCGTACCACTCATATTCAAAGCGGCTGGCAAGCACGCCGCTACGCGAAATGACGGCATTGACCAACTGCGCTTCGTACCCGAGCACACCATTAATCAGGTGCGTCTTCTGTGCTACAGCAAAGGGATTCATCTGCCATTGTGCTGCCTGCATCGCTACGGCCATGCAATCGGCCTGATTGCCCTGAAGATGCTTAGGAACTGTCGCGGTGCCCTGAGCCATAATCTGCGCGAAAGTGCTGATGGCGTTAAGGTATTGAGAATCGAACAGTGCCACGTTGGAATTAATAACGGTGTTCTGATCAGCAACGGTAACGTTGGTATTTTGCATATATCCCCCTTATGCCTGAGTACGCAGCGCTTCGAGGCGGCGCAGGTCGAAGTCGTTCAGTTCGTCGGTGTAGTCGGCAGTGATTGGTGCTGGCCATTCACCTGTGTCGAATCCGGTTGCGATAGCGCGCATCGCTTTGCGGTACTCGAGCATGCCCAGCTCCAGTAGTTCAACGGATGCCTCGATGATGGCGATCCAGTGGTAGTTCTCGTCTTTGTTGACGAAAATCCAGAAGAACTGGTCCAGCGCCGCGGTTTCGCAGTACATGGCTGCGCTCAGGTGATAGTCGCGGTCAATGATTTCCCGGTGCAGTCTGGCGCGCAGGCTTTCCTGCTTTACGTTCCACATGCTGATAGTTTTCAGGTCTGCGCCGATACGCACACCGTCCAGGTCGATCTCGAGGTCCGGGCGCACACGAACTTCCAGGCCCGTCTCCTCGTCAAAGCCGAAGTAACTCACCTCGACGGCACGGCTCGGGTGGGTCAGCAGCATGCTGGCGGTCGGGTGAGCCAGAAGCGCTTTTTGAATATTCAATGCGGTGCTCAGCTGCTGGCGGGTGACCAGAACTTTCCCCTCCGGGTTATCGCGCCACGCATCCAGCAGCTCGTCGGCAAACACGGCATCTGGTTTGACTGTCTTCACGGCCTGAATCAGATCGGCCTTAGTGCCAGATACTTTCAGCGGCTGTGGCTTCTGCGCTTCCTGCGCCACCATGTCAGGGTTGATGATCGCTAACTGCTCGAGCAGCGCGTCACGGCTGCCGCTAGTTTTAACCGGCGTCGGCAGGGTAGCGTTGTACTCTTTGATGCAGGCTTTCATTGCCGTTGCCGTCTGCTTCTGGTCTGCATCGATACGCTGGAAGTTAGCTGGCAGCGTCATATAGTTCTGCGCTGTTTCTTCCAGGCTAGCGCCCAGCGGCACCTGAACGGGCAGGGTGGCGTTGTACTCTTCCAGTAACACCTTGATGTCGTCGGCAGACAGCAGCGCCGGCAGGCTGGCGTTGTACTCATCGATAAAGCTGCGCAGTGTCGCCGTGGTGGTGAATGCGCCTTCAGGGATACCGCATCCTTCGTAATTTTGTTCGAATCTATCATTCAGCAGGAGCCGCATAATGAACCTCGAATCAATCGCTAAATATTTCGCGCCAAAATCACCGATGTACAGTGACTCCTCGAGGGCGACTGCCACCGACAATCTGACCGGAACTGATGTTATGACCGCGCTTGGACTGGTTAACGCCAAGTGTGGGTTTGGATTCGATTTATACCTTGCAAAAATTGGTATCAGCAGCCCTGACCGGGCAATGGAGGCGCTTTATGGAGCATCGTTGGTCCTATGCCGACGCTTTAAATCAGTTACAGAACTCGATGAAAAAGTCCGGCAGCGCGTTCTCGAAATTATGTGTGCTTTTGCATACCAGGATTACGCCCGTAGTGCGGCAAGCGTTCGCAGATGTGACTGCTGCGATGGTAGCGGTTTTACCGAAGTCGAGGTATTCACCAACAAAATCCAATACCCTGACGGCAAGCCGCCAAAATGGGCAAAAGTTACAAAGGGTGTTTACCCCTCATACTGGGAGGAGTGGAAATCAGTTCGGGAGAGCGCGCGCGTTCTGTGCAAAGCGTGTAACGGCAAAGGCGTTATCAGCAATGCGTGTCGCTGCCACGGGAAAGGGAGGGTGCTGGATAAGAAAAAGACAGAGGAACAGGGCGTGCCGGTCATGAAGGTGTGTGACCGTTGCACGGGGAGAGGTTACGCCCGGCTAAAATTTTCCAATGTGCTGGAGGGCGTCCGCACCGTATGGGATGTAAAAAAAACCACCGCTTACGGTCAGCTGCAACCGCTGTTTGAATTGCTGGTGGAAGAATGCCACAGGCAAGAAGGTTATGCAGACAGCGCCTTAAAGTCAGTTACGATGTAGGCTGATTTTCTATAAAGCTCAATTGTCAGAGAAAAAAGGTGTTGAGGTCTGCGGAATTTTCGGCTAGAATTAACTCTAACGCTGGGAATCCGTTCATTCGTTCCGACCAGCAAGAAATCCTTAAAGCCCTGCGGTTAATACCGCGGGGTTTTTTCGTTTTAAACACAACGGAAAGCCTGATTTCATGCCCTGCTTAGGCGTGACACTAAGCATTCGGGAGAGCTGGCTTCCCGTTATGAGCAAAAGGTCATTTCTGATGGCCTTTGACAGAGTGAATTTTTTCATCAGTGCTATAGTTTTTATGGCATTTGATAATGCTCTCGATACTGATAACACTGGGTGGGGTATACACCCGCTTCGCAGAGACAACTGCATGACCCATGACCCATGACCAGCAACCCAATGCTGGTCTTTTTTTTCCGCCATTAGCTCAACTGGACAGTGCACGGAGCTTCTACCTCTGTGGTTCGAGGTTCAAATCCTCGATGGCGGACCATTAAGCACTACAACATTCGTTTACTGAAGGCTACCATCCGGCGGCCTTTTATATGCTCTTGACTATGCAAGCATGAAATAGTGAAAAATGCTTGCAATGTGTTTTGATTGCTGTTTATTATGCAAGCATATTTTACAGAAAGGTGCTTGCATATGTCAGACGATAAGAAAGATCCAAAGGGTAAAGCTAAGGGCGGGATTGCTAGGGCTAAGTCTCTTACTAAAGAGCAGCGTTCTGACATTGCCAAAAAGGCTGCTGCTGCAAGGTGGAGGGATAAAATTCACAAAGCCACCCATATGGGTAATTTCAAAGATGAATTTGGAATAGATGCTGAGTGTTATGTCTTAAGTGATGAATCGAAAACCGCAGTAGTTACTAAGGCTGGACTTGCTCGACTTTTAGGTATCGGCAACTTCGCAAGGGATGTCGATAAACTACTAAGCGCTGGTTACATGAAGGAGTTTGGTGGTCCAAGTTTAATAGCGAAAATTGAAAATCCTATTAATTTTCAATATAGTGGGCAGTCCAAAAACATCAATAACGCTCATGGGTTTGATATTGATGTGATCGTTGATATCGGAAAGGCGCTGATAGATGCAAAAAGTGCCGATGCTCTGCCACCGTCTAGAATTCCTGCTGCCGATACAGCTCAAAAACTAATAAATGCTTCCGCTAAATCAGGTATAAAAGGCGTAGCCTATGCATTGGCCGGTTATCGACCTGAAGTTCAAGAGGTAATCGATGCTTTTAAGGCATTTGTACGAGAGGAAGCCCGCCAATATGAGAAAGAGTTTCCCGACGAGTTGTATGAAGAATGGTATCGGTTATATGGACTTAATCGTCCGGAAAAAGGCAGGCCGATCCGCTTTGGACAGTTGACTAATATGCAAATTTACGTCCCACTGGCTAAGAGTAAGGGGAAGATATTAGAGCAAATTCGCGCCAGTAGGGATGAGAATGGAAAGCAATCAGATAAGTTACACCTCTTCCTTTCTGAAATTGGCGTCAAGGCCTTACGACAACACATCGGCAAACTTCTTGGCGTTGCAGCAATGAGCGACAACAAAGAGGAGTATGAGGCCGGCATTGAAAAAGTTTTTGGCCGTATGAAGCCAGAATTATAAACTTTCTGCCCGGCCACCACGCCGGGTTTTTATTGTCTAAAGTCTTTCCCAATACTGCCGATAATCTTCGTTCTGAAATTGAAAAAAATAAATATCTGCATTCGTTGCCCGCTCCCGTGCGGGCTTTTTTTATTCCCCTCATTACTGAGAGGATACACAGCTATATGAGGGGAGACCTATGTCCGATCCATTTTCCGGCACAGGGCTGGCCGGTTTAGCTTTGACTGGAGCAAGTGTTTACGGTCTATTGACCGGAACTGATTACGGTGTTGTTTTTGGAGCATTTGCAGGCGCAGTATTCTACATAGCGACAGCAGCTGACCTGAGTGTGTTACGTCGCCTGGCCTACTTCTTCGTGTCGTATATCGTCGGCATTCTTTGTTCGGGGTTGTTGGGGTCAAAACTCACATTTTGGACGGGGTTCACCGAGAAGCCTCTGGATGCTATTGGTGCCGTAATAGCTTCTGCGTTAGCCGTTCAAATCCTTACGTTCCTGAACAAGCAGGACATCGGCTCGCTGGTGGCGCTGATAACGCGCCGGGGAGGTTCAGGTGGTACTAAATGACCCAACAGCAACTATCAACGCGCTGCTCTGCGCCGGAGTTGTAATTACTCTGATGTTTTACCGCCGTGGTGATTCGCGGCATCGGCCATGGATTTCGCGTTTAGCCTGGCTGATTACCGTCACTTACAGCGCTGTACCGCTGGCGTACCTGTGTGGGATCTACCCGCATTCATCATGGGCCACCATTGCGGCCAATATCATATTCCTTTCCGTGCTGGTGGCCGTCAAAGGCAACGTTGCACGTCTGGTTGATCATCTGAGGCACTAATGAACCAATCACAATTTCAGAAGGCGGCTGGTATCAGCGCCGGATTAGCTGCGCGCTGGTTTCCGCATATCGACGCCGCCATGAAGGAATACGGCATCACCGCACCGCTAGATCAGGCCATGTTTATTGCCCAGATGGGGCATGAAAGCACCAGATTTACCCGACTGGTGGAGAACCTGAATTACGCGGTTGAAAACCTGGTACCGACGTTCGGCAGCCACCGCATCACTCAACAGCAATCCGCCGCACTTGGCAGAACGGCAACGCAACCGGCAAACCAGAAAGCGATCGCCAATCTGGTATACGGTGGTGAGTGGGGAAAAGAACACCTTGGCAATCAGGTCGCTGGTGATGGCTGGAAATATCGCGGTCGTGGGCTGAAACAGATTACCGGCCTGAGCAACTATCGCAGTTGTGGCCAGGCGTTGAAACTGGACCTTGTTACTCATCCGGAGCTGCTTGAAAAGGATGAATACGCCGCGCGCTCTGCCGCATGGTTCTATGCCTCCCGCGGTTGCCTTCTTCATTCCGGCGACATTGAGCGCGTGACACTGTTAATCAATGGCGGCCGCAACGGGCTGGATAAACGCCGTGCGCTGTTTAATCTGGCGAAATCAGTTTTGGTGTGAGGTGAGAGTGGGTATCGAAACGATAATCGGGCTGGCCGCACTGGTGATTTCCGCCATTGCAGGCGCTTTTGGCCTGGGCCATATTCGCGGCACCAGCAAAGCTGAAGCGAAAGCCGACCAGCAGCGCACCAAAGATAACGCAGCGGCAACGGTCGCAGCAGCCGAACGCCGGGTAGAAGCAACGAAAGAGGCCAGCAATGTACAGCAGACTGTTAACCATATGTCTGACGACGATGTTGATCGCGAGCTGCGGGACAACTGGACCCGTAAGGGTTGAGGTAGCCGATACGTCTTGCGACTGGGTTAAACCCATCTACTGCACAGCGCACGACTGGGATGTACTGGACAGGCAGACGAAGCGCGACATCCTGGCGCATAACAAAGCGTGGCAGGCGAACTGCAAGTAGGCCTTAATTGAAAGATAACTAAATAAATTTTCCAAATGGTCGTTATATAGAGAGTGTGTTTAATTAAGGGGGCAAACAATGCCTTTTCTCATGGTGTTCTTTGTTGTCATTATGGTGTTACTCCTCTGGAAGGCAGGAATACCCCAGGCTATCATTATGTTAATCATACCCATCATGTTTAGTACTTTGGGAGGTATGGTTGCCGCCGTGGGAGTAAGCGCGTTCGCTACACCTATTGTTGGAGTGCCTGTTGGAATCGTTGTATTTTTAATGTTGATGGGTAAGTTTTTATCCAGAAGGTAACCTAAATCCAATACTGAGGACAGGCATGTCACATGAATAGCTATGGCTTTCTTATGCGCATTCTTCATCTATTACAAAGCTCATCTGCTGGTTGCTAATGATGATAAAATGCAGAGTCCCATGGATTTTGGGGTAGGAAAAGCCTGGATATGATGCTAGAAATCATAACATTAAAAAGACCGTGAGATGCAGTATGAAAATCTTAGGATTGGATGAGTACAGAACCCTTCGTGAGGGAGGGACAATGAAGTATTTTGAACTGGAACGCATGCCTAACAGCACTTGGGTTGCCATTTTCGAAAGTTTGTTTGCCGAAAAGGATGAAAAGGCGTGGGTAGAGGGTTACTGCATTGTGACGAACTGCTCAAACAGTGAAGTATCCACCCGGTTCATATACTTGAAAGAAAAGTGCGAAGAAGCGAACTCTATATACAGGGTTAAGCATTCTGCACTATAACTAATTAAATAAACTTAAACTCCTGGTGATTTGTTTGCTGCCATTTTCACTTCTTTCAGAATTGAATTCAGGTGTATGAGTTAAAAAAGACTTTTGGGATATTAAAGGTAACGTAAATCACAGGCAAAAGATTCGTCAATGTGATTGAGTGTTCATGGGACTAACAATCTTCTCTTGTAAGGAATTATGTGTAGAAGGAGATTTTATGGCACAGCTATTGATTTTTGCTGATGATGAGCCTGCTAAGTTGCTGAAAATTCGAAGTTATCGGAGCAAGATTCTTTATCTGTATGCTAATGATGAGGTGAGGTGTTTGGATGTGGTGATTTTTTTTTCAACTTTTCTGAAAGGCGAAAGTGGAGCCATATTGGTGGCAGCCGACAGATACGTGAGCAGGAAAGAAATTATCGAGGCTTATGATGCTCTGATTGGTTGAAAGCAGCGAGACTGGCGCGTAGCAGTAGGATGGGGCATGCTTGGTTCTATACGTCAGTAGAGTGATACAGGAGTTCATATCGGCCAGACGAAGCGTGATGCTACTTTAATCCAGCGGGTGAGCGCTTAATATTGTTTGTCCCAACGGTTCGAACCCATTTCTGATTACCACATTCAAGCCACTGGCACTCGCTGGTGGCTTTTTTTATTGGAGTGAATAATGGCAAAACCGGACTGGGGAGAGCTTCAGCAACGGTTCCTGTCCGAACATGCCGCAACCGGCGTATCACCAAAGGAATGGTGTGAAGCGCAGGGACTGAACTACGCTACCGCCCGTCGATATATCAAAAAAACTTCTGCGCAAACTGCGCAAAAATCTGCGCAGAAAAAAGTGCGCATTGCGCAGAAAGAACAAAGCGCAAATGAGCTGATGGATGATGATGGACTTACTTCTCAGCAACGCTTATTTGTTGCGGAATACCTTAAGGATGGTAACGCCACACAAGCAGCTATCAGGGCGGGTTACAGCAAAAAATCCGCTGAACAAATTGGTTATCAACTCCTTCAGAAAACTTCAGTTGCCCAGGCTATTGCACAACAGCAGAAAGCCTCCATTGCGCGCACGCTTGGCGGTGCCGATGAAGTCCTCGCGCAGATGTGGCAGCTTGCCACCTTCGATGCAAACCTGCTATCGCAGTATCGCCGCGGCGCGTGTCGTTACTGCTGGGGATTCGGTCACCAGTACCAGTGGCGCGATATGGTGGAGTTCGAAGAGAAACGACTCGAAGCGCTTGAGCGGAAAAGTCGCGAGCCCGCTGATGTTGGTGGCTATGGCTATGACCATAATCGTGAGCCTAACCCTGCCTGCCCACGCTGTAACGGCGATGGTATCGGCCAGCCTTACTTCGCTGATACGCGTAAACTCTCGCCAGTCTCGCGACTCGCTTACTCCGGCGTAAAGGTCGGAAAGAACGGCGTCGAGATAACCGCTATCAGCCGTGAGCGTATGTTCGAAGCCGTAATGAAACGGCTTGGCCTGGCGGATAGCGAGTTCGCTCAGCGTCTCCAGCAGATCGAAATCGACCGCCGGCAGCTGGAGGTTGAGAAACTCCGCAAAGAGCTGGCCGGTGATGGTGATGGTGACGAACCGACCCCAGTTCAGATCAATATCAACGTAGTGGACGCGAGGGCGGAAGATGGGGATCAGCCCGACACTTAACATTCCTCAGGCGCGTTTCCTCGCGATGCAGCACAAATTCAAAGCCTACGTTGCCGGGTTCGGTTCCGGTAAGACGTGGGTGGGTTGTGGCGGCATCTGTAAGGGGATGTGGGAGCACCCTAAAATCAACCAGGGTTATTTCGCGCCGACGTACCCGCAGATTCGTGACATCTTCTACCCGACGATTGAGGAAGTGGCCTATGACTGGGGGCTGAGCGTCATAATCAATGAGGGGAACAAAGAGGTTCACTTCTACGAGGGGCGACGATACCGCGGGACCACAATCTGCCGCTCAATGGAGAAACCCGGCTCGATAGTCGGTTTCAAAATCGGTAACGCGATGGTTGATGAGCTGGACGTCATGGCGGCAGCCAAAGCGCAACAGGCATGGCGAAAAATCATAGCCCGTATGCGTTACAAAGTCGATGGGTTGCGTAACGGCATCGATGTCACCACAACGCCGGAAGGCTTCAAATTCGTCTACCAGCAGTTCGTGAAGGCGGTGCGTGAAAAGCCCGAGCTTTCTGCTCTGTACGGTCTGATACAGGCCAGCACGTTCGACAACGCGAAGAACCTGCCCCCGGATTACATTCCCTCGCTGCTGAGTTCTTATCCTGATGAACTGATTCAGGCATACCTGCGCGGGAAGTTCACCAACCTCAACAGTGGGACCATTTACCACACCTTTAACCGTAAACTGAACAACTGTTCTGACGAGATTCAGGATGGGGATCCGTTGTTTATCGGTATGGACTTCAACGTAGGGAAAATGGCCGCGATTGTTCACGTAAAGCGTAATGGCCTGCCGCGCGCTGTTCGTGAGCTGGTGAAGGTCTACGACACGCCGGCGATGATTAAGCGCATTCAGGAAGAGTTCTGGCGCTATGAGGATGGTCGCTACGTTAAAAGCCGTGAGATTTACATCTATCCGGATGCCTCTGGCGACTCCCGCAAGTCCCAGAACGCCAGCAAGACCGATATTGCCCAGCTCAACGATGCCGGATTCAGCGTCATCGTTGATGATGCCAACCCGCCGGTTAAAGACCGCATCAACTCGATGAACGCCATGTTCTGCAACGCCAACGGCGAGCGCCGCTACCTTGTGAACGTTCAGAACTGCCCGGTTTACACCGAGAGCCTCGAGCAGCAAATCTGGGCGGCTAATGGCGAACCGGACAAATCAGCTGATAACGATCACCCTAATGATGCTGGTGGGTACTTCATTGTGAAGGATTACCCCATCGTGAAACCGGCATACTCAATCACCATGGATACCACTTTCTGATATGGCAAACGACGACATCACCTGGGTTCGACCAGAACACCGGGCGGCTTCTGCTGCCTGGCGGAAATACAGGGACTTTTGCAAAGGGGCTGAGGCCGTAAAAGCGGCAGGTAATAAGTATCTGCCGTATCTCGACCCAACCGATAAATCCACGCGTAACCGCAAACGCAACGAAGACTATCTGAGTCGCGCGGTGTTCTATGCCATTGCCGGCAACACGAAAATCGGCATGCTTGGCATGGCGTATCGCAAAGACCCAACGTTTAACGGCCCGGAGAAGCTGAAATACCTGCTGGATAATGCTGACGGGGCGGGTACCAGCATTTATCAGCAGTCGCAGATGGTGGTTGAAAACGTGCTGGAGGTGGCGCGTGATGGGCTTTATGTTGACTATGCAGAGGCATCAGACGAAGCGATCATTCTCCGCTATGCTAACACTACGTGGGTGGCATGATCCGTCAGGTGGTGGCTATGTGTCGTGGCAGCTTGCGTCAACCTCTCAGGGACTGAAGTATCGTCAGGGCAACGGTACAATTCAGGGCAATACTAACGTCGGGTTCTCAACGACGCACACCCTTTATTCGACGCAGAACACCACGAAAGCCAGTGATGGAACGCTTAAAGTTGCATCACCGGTGATCAAAGTATTTTCAGATGGAACATACCAGACTAACGATGAATCTGAGGGCTGCACTGTAACCCGCGTGAAAGTTGGGGTGTATCTGATCGAGGGCTGCATGGGGATGAACTCTGATGCTGCGTGGGGGGGTATTGATGGCGGGTTCGATATCCCTGAAGATCGCAACGGGCAGGCCCTGATCTGGCTGGACTATGAGGTTAATGCCGACGGGTCGGTGCTGGTAAGAACTTTTCACCGGGAATACCCGACAGCGCCGGCATTTGCGAGGAACTCACGGGAAGGTTACGCGGATGGAGACCCGGCCGATATTCCGGCCGATCAGTTTATCAGTGTCCGTGTAGAGATGCCGCAAAACAGTATCTGGAATCAGCGTGCGGCTATGGCTGAAGTTCCTGACTCATCCGCTGATTAAAGGCAGAATCATAAGGCATATCCAGGCGAACATCGATCCAACTGTTCACCGGCACGTCCATTGGTTCCCCTTTCGTTTTGACGATCTCCCCGTCATCGCTCAGCAGATATCTTCGCTTGAACAGGCGGATAGTAAGTCCGCCGCTTTCGGTTTGCTCGCCCTCAACCACACCCAGTTCTCCCATGCCTCCCGGGTCCATTGGAGGGAGGAGCTGCCATCCCTCTGACGCCAGGCCTGCCGAACCGGTCAGCATGTAAACCCCAACATCGAGGCGGGAAAGGGTTATTCCCTCCGCCTCGGCGTTCGTAGTACCGCAGCCGCACCAGATAAAATCATTTTCATCAATATCGGTGCGCTGATTCTCATTCTGAGATTTCACGATTCTGGCCATCGGCGAAGCTGCTTTCAGCGTGCCATCGGAGGCTTTAGTGGTATTTTCAGAAGTGTAAACAACTGAGCCTGGCTTCACAGACAGCATTGTTGAGAATGCATCGGTGCCGTTATTTCTTCCTGCGATTTGGTAAGAGACGGCACCACCAATGCCTGCAATACCTGCCCTGAAGCGAGGAGTACCGTTAACCATCACCGTATGAGCCCATACACTACCCACCGTTGAAAGTCCTTCAACGGTAAAAGCGTAAGGGTTGCCAGCGATACCTGCGATATTCAGAGCATTCGTTAATGTACCTCCGCTCAGGCCCAGCGCGCCAAGGTTTGAGAGTGCAGAACTGGAAGTCTTTGCACCTGTTCCTCCAAGTTCTAATGGGATGACACCATTGCTGTCTACCAAACCGACGTTTTATAGATTGCCCTGTGGCAGCCATGCCGATAACTTCACCTGATTTTATTTGTAAAAAATGTTGGGTGAATTATATGCAAATTGGCTACGTATGGGTGTCAACAAATGACCAAAACACAGATCTTCAGCGACAAGCTCTCGAACGCGCAGGATGTGAACAGGTTTTTGAGGAAAAAATGAGCGGGACGGTAGCGAACCGGCCAGCGCTTAAAAAGCTTCTGCGAACCCTGAATGAGGGCGATACGCTGGTGGTGTGGAAGCTGGATCGCCTCGGGCGAAGCATGCGAAATTTAGTGCTGCTGGTGGACGAACTACGGCAGCGCGGCATCCACTTCAAAAGCCTTACGGACAGCATCGACACTTCCAGCCCAATGGGTCGTTTCATCTTCCACATCATGTCAGCCCTGGCCGAGATGGAGAGGGAGTTAATCGTGGAACGCACCCGGGCAGGACTGGCGGCAGCCCGGGAGAAAGGGCGCATAGGCGGCAGACGGCCGAAGTTAACCCCTGAGCAATGGGCGCAGGCTGGCAGGCTGATCGCAAACGGAGTGGACAGAAAGCAGGTGGCGATTATTTACGACGTTGCGGTGTGCACCTTGTATAAGAAATTTCCGGCGCGGTAGGGGTAGAGGAAAAAAATATTGAACATTTAATCCAATTTTCGTAATAAAGTATTGAAATAATGTAATAAAGTTGTTGAAATTTTGGTAAGCGGTTGGGTTGAGCATTGGGGGTATTCATGGCAAAAACAGATTCTATTACACCTGAAGAGTTCAGGGCTATTCACTTTGAATTGTCTAAAATTTCATCAACATGGGCAGACTTATGGTTAACATTGTTTTCTCTCCGTGCTGAAGGCAGCAGGGTGATTACTATTAGATATGCCGATATCGAAGATGACATGCTGCACTTGGCTGGAACTCCAAAATTTGAGCCTCGAACAATTAGATTAAATTTATTGCTTTCTAAGTTAATTGCGTACAGAAAGGATTGCTATCCTTCTGATATTTATGTTTTCCAGAGTAGATCAAATCGAGTTAAAGGGTTAGCTAGGCCTGTGACTGTAATAGCAATGAATAATGCCTTAAAACAAGCATCCAAATATGTAACAAGGAAAAACATCACCATGAAAAGTGCTTTAAGGGTAATCGGAAGGAACTAGTTGGACGAGGGTTCATACACTAAATACCCACCTGTTTATGGAAAGTTAGGACGATGGTCAATGATCACGTCCTTTATCAAGTCATTATTCTCCCTGATGATTTTCGATTTACTACTCGATTGGATGTAAGATATGTACATGCATGAATCTTAGGAGGGATTTCGAGTAAGTAAAATGAGATCCTGATCAGAATAAATCAAACCTGGCATTGAGTAGAGTAAATAATAAAGCAGCGCATGCAAGATTTAATAGTATAACAAAACGGGCGGAAACATTCACTGAACAAATCTCCTGATCATGTATTAGACAGAGAATGACTGTAATGTAAAACCATCTTACATACACCTACTAAAAAAGACAGATAAAACAAGGTGCCATACGATGAGATAGCTAAGCATTTGCGCCTTGGATAGGTCTTACCATCGGAGCATCGGGTTATGCTCGCTTGTTGAGTGCTGAGAAATGAAGAGATTAGAGGTTTATAAGAGGGAGCCAGTTTGTCAAACGAGATAGTTTATTTACGATGCTCAACATATTGAATTATATGGCTTTATTATGGTGGGTTGAAGGGCGTTAAAACGAACTTATCACAAGCATACAGTTCTGTTTCGCTTGGGGCCTGAAAGCAGATGGGGACGGTTTTCACTTTTTCTTCTAAAGGTCCAGAGTACTTTGCCGATAGTGAACATAGCGGCGCAGGAGCCTAATGGTGGAAGCCGTAAACTTAAATTAAGTTCAGTCAAATAGGAATTACTATCATGGCACAAGTCATCAATACCAACAGCCTCTCGCTGATCACTCAGAACAACATCAACAAGAACCAGTCTGCACTGTCTTCTTCTATCGAGCGCTTGTCTTCTGGTCTGCGTATCAACAGCGCGAAGGATGATGCTGCGGGTCAGGCAATTTCTAACCGCTTCACCTCTAACATCAAAGGCCTGACTCAGGCTGCGCGTAACGCCAACGACGGTATCTCTCTGGCGCAGACCACTGAAGGCGCTTTGTCTGAAATCAACAACAACTTGCAGCGTATTCGTGAGCTGACCGTTCAGGCTCAGACTGGAACCAACTCTGATTCTGACCTCTCTTCAATTCAGGATGAAATCAAATCCCGTCTTGAGGAAATCGACCGCGTTTCCGATCAAACTCAGTTCAACGGTGTCAACGTGCTGGCGAAAACCGGAAAAATGAACATTCAGGTTGGTGCGAATGATGGCCAGACTATCACAATTGATCTGAAAGAAATTAATTCCACATCACTTAAGCTGAACGAATTCAATGTTGCAAGTGGATACGAGAAAGTAACCTCCCTTGCGGTGAAAAATGCTGACGGTGATGATGTAAGTGTTTCTGCTGCTAATATTGTTGATGATAAGGGCAAGCAAGTTGAGTTGTTAAAATATACAACCGATGCCGATGCTACCGCCTATGCATACAAGAAAGATGATGGTACTTATGCGAAGGTAGATATTGCTGACGATGCTGCAACTAATGCTGAAGGCAAATTAGTCGTTGCGACAGATGGTGAAGCTGTTGATGACAACTCTGTAACCAAGACCGCGGATCCTTTAGCAGCTCTGGATGCAGCAATTTCAGATGTAGACCAATTCCGTTCTTCACTTGGTGCAATTCAGAACCGTCTGAGCTCTGCTGTAACCAACCTGAACAACACCACTACCAACCTGTCTGAAGCGCAGTCCCGTATTCAGGATGCCGACTATGCGACTGAAGTGTCGAATATGTCCAAAGCGCAGATCATTCAGCAGGCTGGTAACTCCGTACTGTCCAAAGCTAACCAAGTTCCTCAGCAGGTTCTGTCTCTGCTGCAAGGCTAATTTCATATTAAGTGTAAAAGCCCCATATATGTGGGGCTTTTTTTTATTGGCTGAATAGGGCCGTTAAAAGTAGTCAAATCCTTTAATCAAAGCTCGCACGATGATTTAGCATTTAACCAGTTTATCTTCGTTTACACAGGTCCAGTTGTGATTAAAAAACAGGCATTCAAATTTTTGCTTGAACCTAACAAAGGTCAGTTATCTGACTTTTTGGCCTTTGCTGGCTCCTGTCGTTTTGTTTACAACAAAGGCCTTGCTCTTCTTAACGAGAATTACCGTGCGGGTAAAAAATTCATAGGCTACAATAAGCTGGCTTCTGAATTGGTGGAATGGAAGAATGAAGAGAGCCTTTCTTGGTTGAAAGAAGCTCCGTCTCAGTGTTTACAGCAATCGTTAAGAGATTTAGACAGAGCATTCAGAAACTTTTTCACCGGCAAATCACAATATCCAAAGTTTAAAAAGAAAGGTCGGCATGATTCTTTCCGTATACCATGCCAAAGGGTTAGAGTAGATCAAGAAAAAAAACTAGTATCTCTCCCTAAAGTCGGCTGGGTAAAGTATCGCAAGAGCCGTGAAATCATTGGTGATTTAAAAAACGCAACTATTTCCCTGAATCAGGGGAAATGGTATATCAGTTTTAATACAGAACAAACAGTTCCTGAACCAATACACCCCTCTGATATCAAAACTACAATTATACTTAATAATGTGAATAGCGTTCATCTGTCATCTGGGGTCGGCGGTGATAACACTTACCAAGCGGAAGAAAAGAAAAAGTTAGTCCGTCTCAATAAAACACTGACCAGAAGAAAGAGATACAGCAAAAATTGGCTAAAAACCAAAGGTAAAATCGATAGAGTAAAATCAAAGGCAGCAAGGATAAGACTCGATAATATCCATAAGGCAACCACGGCAATTTGTAAAAATCACGCTGTTGTTGAGGTTGTGAACTTGATGGATTCTGTATTTGACAAGAACGATAACACTCTGAGTATGAGATACGAATTTGTCAGGCAGTTGATATACAAACAAGAGTGGCTGGGTGGTGAAATTATTCGCCGGGAGAGTAAGCTCTTGTAACGGTTTTTTCCGTGATGATGTTGTACTATGTGATGAATTTTAAGCGGCAGGGCATGTCGTTTCTGCTTGTGGAGGAAGGTTAATTCAACTTCCGTTGAAGCAAGAATCTCTTGATTGTTATTGAGAATGTCAACGTCTGGTCCAATACTTTACAAGCGGAAGTATATAAGTGTGTTGAAATGGATTTGCGAGTTTTCGGTTGTGAAAGCTAAAAGCTAACTCAAAACGTAATTTATAAACTACTCGGTATCTCAACTAGTACCGCCCCTCAGTGATTCTTGAAAATAGGCTTAAAACTTACTGGGTCAGCGACAGACTCAGGTTACCAAGCTTGTTTACAAAATAGAATTACTTGACTGCTCTATTGGCTGTGTACGGAACAATGAGTGAAAATTGAAGTATAGGAGCAATTTACGAGGCAGAAAAAGAAGATAAAAAAGCTGAGTAAAACACGCAATATCCTTAATAGAACGAGTAAAGTAAACTGCCGCCCGTCTTATGCAAAACGGGCGGCGAATGGCCGGTGATGGGGCGATAGTAAGAGTTGCAGAGCGAGCTTCGAAACTGATAAAGGCTTTGCGGTAATCGAACCTGTAATGAAGAAGACGCCAGGTGATGTGTTGTTGATTCTGTGCGACTGCCACACACAGTTTGCCAATCTGATGGGGCTGTCACTCATGACAGATGATGGCGAAGCGATCGAAGGTGCTGCTCTGGAAGGGGGGAGGTGCTTGGTAGAGTGACGTTCTTCATCAACCGCGCGCTGGGTGATGATGACTGCCCAACAATTTAATTTACATTGCTTAACTGTAGGCACTCGTTATCACTCAATGAACAGGAGATCGTATGCTGACGATTTGGGCGCTACAGTGTAATATGCATGCCAGTCGTTGATGGGGTAGTTACTGTGGAGTGTCCACCGCTGTGTCCATCAAGAAGATTTAATCCGCATAGCGAGTAAATAAATCCATACATATGAAGAACATAAGAAATTTCTCCATCATTGCTCACATTGACCACGGTAAGTCGACGCTGTCTGACCGTATTATCCAGATTTGCGGTGGCCTGTCTGATCGTGAAATGGCAGCCCAGGTTCTGGACTCCATGGACCTGGAACGCGAACGCGGTATTACCATCAAAGCGCAGAGCGTGACGCTCGACTATAAAGCTTCCGATGGTGAAACCTATCAGCTGAACTTTATCGACACCCCAGGGCACGTTGACTTCTCTTATGAAGTGTCACGCTCGCTGGCGGCCTGCGAAGGCGCGCTGCTGGTGGTGGATGCCGGGCAGGGCGTAGAGGCCCAGACGCTGGCAAACTGCTACACCGCCATGGAAATGGATCTTGAAGTGGTGCCGGTTCTGAATAAAATCGACCTGCCAGCCGCCGATCCTGAGCGCGTAGCGGAAGAGATTGAAGACATCGTCGGTATTGATGCGACCGATGCAGTGCGCTGCTCGGCGAAAACCGGTGTCGGTGTTCCGGACGTACTGGAACGTCTGGTGCGTGATATTCCGCCGCCGGAAGGCGACCCGGATGCGCCGCTACAGGCGCTGATCATCGACTCCTGGTTTGATAACTACCTCGGCGTTGTCTCGCTGGTGCGTATTAAAAACGGCACCATGCGTAAAGGCGACAAAATCAAGGTCATGAGCACCGGCCAGGTCTACAACGCTGACCGTCTGGGCATCTTCACGCCAAAACAGGTTGACCGTACCGAACTGAAATGCGGCGAAGTGGGCTGGCTGGTCTGTGCAATTAAAGACATCCTCGGCGCGCCGGTGGGCGATACCCTGACCGGTGCACGTAACCCGGCAGATAAAGCGCTGCCAGGCTTCAAAAAGGTGAAACCGCAGGTTTATGCGGGTCTGTTCCCGGTCAGCTCTGACGATTACGAAAACTTCCGCGATGCGCTCGGAAAGCTGAGCCTCAACGATGCCTCCCTGTTCTACGAGCCAGAAAGCTCAACGGCGCTGGGCTTTGGCTTCCGCTGTGGCTTCCTCGGTCTGCTGCACATGGAGATCATTCAGGAACGTCTGGAGCGTGAATACGATCTGGATCTGATCACCACCGCCCCGACGGTTGTCTACGAAGTAGAAACCACATCGAAAGAGGTGATCTACGTCGACAGCCCGTCCAAGCTCCCGCCGCTGAATAATATTCAGGAACTGCGCGAGCCAATCGCAGAGTGTCACATGCTGCTGCCGCAGGAGTTCCTCGGTAACGTGATCACCCTGTGTATTGAGAAGCGTGGCGTGCAGACCAACATGGTTTACCACGGTAACCAGGTGGCGCTGACCTATGAAATTCCGATGGCAGAAGTGGTGCTCGACTTCTTCGACCGTCTGAAGTCTACCTCCCGTGGCTATGCGTCGCTGGACTACAACTTCAAACGCTTCCAGGCCTCGAACATGGTTCGTGTGGACGTGCTGATCAACGGTGAGCGTGTGGATGCGCTGGCGCTGATCACCCACAACGATAACGCACCGTACCGTGGTCGTGAGCTGGTTGAGAAGATGAAAGATCTGATCCCGCGTCAGCAGTTTGACATTGCGATTCAGGCGGCCATTGGTAACCACATCATTGCCCGTTCAACCGTGAAGCAGCTGCGTAAAAACGTTCTGGCTAAGTGCTACGGCGGCGACGTCAGCCGTAAGAAAAAGCTGTTGCAGAAGCAGAAAGAAGGTAAGAAGCGTATGAAGCAGGTCGGTAACGTTGAGCTGCCGCAGGAAGCATTCCTTGCCATCCTTCATGTTGGTAAAGACGGTAACGGTAAATAACCTTAAGGAGTTGGCATGGCGAACATGTTTGCCCTGATCCTGGTCATCGCTACCCTGGTGACAGGTCTGTTGTGGTGCCTGGATAAGTTTATCTTCGCCCCAAAACGCCGTGAACGTCAGGCTGCCGCGCAGGCAGCCACGGGCGATGCGCTGGACGCGAAAACCCTGAAAAAAGTCGGCCCAAAACCGGGATGGCTGGAGACAGGGGCATCGGTATTCCCGGTGCTGGCGATTGTGCTGGTGGTGCGTTCATTTATCTATGAACCGTTCCAGATCCCGTCAGGATCGATGATGCCAACGCTGCTGATCGGTGATTTCATTCTGGTTGAAAAGTTTGCCTATGGCATCAAAGATCCGATCTACCAGAAAACGCTGATCGAAACGGGTCATCCGAAACGTGGCGACATCGTGGTGTTTAAATATCCGGAAGATCCGCGGCTGGATTATATTAAACGCGCGGTAGGTCTGCCGGGCGATAAAGTGACCTACGATCCGGTGGCGAAAGAGGTGACCATTCAGCCAGGCTGTAGCTCTGGCACCGCATGTGAAAATGCGCTGCCAGTCACTTACTCCAACGTTGAGCCAGCTGATTTTGTGCAGACCTTCGCCCGCCGTAACGGCGGTGAAGCGACCAGCGGATTCTTCCAGGTGCCAAAAGGTGAAACCAAAGAGAATGGCATTCGTCTGGTTGAACGCAAAGAGACGCTGGGCGATGTTACTCACCGCATTCTGACCGTGCCCATCGCACAGGATCAGCTGGCAATGTACTACCAGCAGCCAGGCCAACAGCTGGCGACCTGGATTGTGCCGCCGGGACACTACTTCATGATGGGTGACAACCGCGATAACTCTGCGGACAGCCGTTACTGGGGCTTTGTGCCGGAAGCGAATCTGGTCGGTAAAGCAACCGCTATCTGGATGAGTTTTGAGAAGCAGGAAGGCGAGTGGCCGACCGGCGTTCGCCTGAATCGTATTGGCGGAATTCATTAATTTTCGCCAAAAATAACACGTAGCGGCTTTTATTCGCCGCTACGTGAATTATTTCAGCGATAAATCTCTTTGAACTAACGACATCCCCTGTCGTTGTGTATAGAATATTCCCCCGAAGTTTAAGGTTGGCCCTGCAAGGGTGCCACGGCACACGAAACCGCGTTGGTTTTCTCAGGTCGGTTTCGTGTGCTGCATTTTTGACGCATTCATTTATTGGTATCGCATGAACCCCATCGTAATTAATCGGCTTCAACGGAAGCTGGGCTA
>Ga0308162_1000662_pt1 | contig 33435 bp, 29 predicted proteins | sample PhySR2_FD_201370 | JGI IMG/M metagenome (GOLD analysis project Ga0308162, IMG submission 201370) | Phyllosphere microbial communities from UC Gill Tract Community Farm, Albany, California, United States - DLSLS.R2 | ecosystem: Host-associated > Plants > Phyllosphere > Unclassified | place: USA... | reverse complement strand
CCGGCCTCAGCTTCGCGTAGGAAGCCGATGATCTGCTCTTCGGAAAAGCGCTTCTTCACGTCCAATCTCCTTCTCATTGAGGATTGGACTCCAAACCGCTTCGCTACTCAATCTCGGGGGGACGTCGATCCATCCATAAAAAAACGGCGCCCCGCAGGGCGCCGTTTCTGGTTCAAGCACTGACTGAGGCTTAGTTGCTGGCCGGTGCCGGTGCCGGTGCCGGTGCCGCTGCCGGTGCCGCTGCGCCTGCCGCCGCAGCCCTCGGCTTCATCATCGCATCGCGGGCCGCCTTGAACGGGTTGCCCTCATACCAGTTCGGCCAGCGGTCGCCGCCGGCGAGCTCCTTGCCTACGCCGTACAGCAGTTGCAGGTCTTCCACCGTACCGTCCAGCTTCCAGGTGGCCACATCAAACTCATCCTTCGGCCCGTGGTAGCGGTCGCGGCCGTAGGCTTCGGCGGCCTTGCGGCCGGCCTCGATGCCACCGTCGCGCAGGTCTTCGCCGCCGTCGGCATACAGGGCCGGCACACCGGCCTTGGCGAAGTTGAAGTGGTCCGAACGGAAGTAGAAGCCGCTCTGCACCGAGGTTTCGCCATGCAGGGTACGGCCCTGGTTGGCAGCCAGCGGCTTGAGGATGTCTTCCAGCTCCGAGCTGCCGAAGCCGGTCACAGTGAGGTCCTTGGCACGGCCAGCCACCGACATCGCGTCGATGTTGATCACCCCGGCAATCTCGTCCAGCGGGAAGGTCGGGTGGCTCACGTAGTACTTGGACCCCAGCAGGCCCGACTCTTCCAGCGTCACCGCCAGGAACACCACCGAACGCTCCGGCGGCGGCTGCTGGTGTGCCATCGCATCGGCCACTTCCAGGATGCCGGCCACGCCGGTGGCGTTGTCCACCGCACCGTTGTAGATGTTGTCGCCCTGCTCACCCTCGTGCTTGCCCAGGTGGTCCCAATGGGCCATGTACAGCACCGCTTCGTCGGCCCGCTTGCTGCCCGGCAGCACGCCGACCACGTTGCGCGACTTCTTCTCGGCGATGGTGCTCTTCAGATCGAAAGACACCTTGGCCTTCAGGGACACCGGCTTGAAACCGCGCTTGCTGGCGTCCTTGTAGGCCTTGTCCAGGTCCAGCCCGGCATCGGCGAACAGCTGGCGGGCAGCCTCGGCGCTCAACCAGCCCTGCGCGGGAATGCGCGCTTCCGGGTCGTCCTTGGCCGGCAGGTCGTACTGCGGGCCCGCCCAGGAATTCTTCACCACGTCCCAGCCGTAGGAGGCACCGGCGGTGTCGTGCACGATCAGCGCCGCGGCGGCGCCCTTGCGGGCGGCTTCTTCGAACTTGTAGGTCCAGCGCCCGTAATAGGTCATGCGCTTGCCGTCGAACAGCTTGGCATCGTTGACGTGGAAGCCCGGGTCGTTGACGAACATCACCACCGTCTTGCCCTTCCAGTCCTGCCCGGCGTAGTCGTTCCACTTCTGCTCCGGCGCATCCACGCCGTAGCCGACGAACACCAGTTCGCTGTTCTCGACCTTCACTTCCGGCTGGCCGCTGCGGGTGCCGATCACCATGTCGGTGCCGAACTTCAGGTCGCGCTGCTTGCCCGCCTGGTCCAGCTTCAGCACCGTGGATTCGTCGGCGCTAGTTTCGGTCATGGCCACGTCCTGGAACCAGCTGTCCCCGTTGCCCGGCTGCAGGCCGATGCGCTGCATCTGGTCGCGGATGTAGTTGACGGTCAGTTCCTCGCCCTTGCTGCCGGGGGCACGACCCTCGAACTCATCGGAGGCAAGGGTTTTGACCAGCTCGCCGAAGTCGGCGGCGTTGATGTCGGGCGAGAACGCGTGGCCGGTGGCGGCCACCGGCGCCGGCGCGGTGGCCGTGTCGACAGGTGCGGTGGCTTCGCCCTTGCACGCGGTCAACGCGGCGGTGGCAGCAAGGCACAACAGAAGTTTACGGGGCATCATCGATTCCTGGGTACAAGGGGCCGGTGCCGACAGGCACCGGAAGAGGGTATCAATCCTGGGGCGCGGCGTCGGTATCGAACGTCTGCGGCTGGGCGCCGCTGACCGGGCCGATGTGCGCGCTGCGGTGGACGTACAGGGTGACGTCACGGTCGAACTGCAGGCTGCCGCTGACGCTGGCATTGGGGCCTATGATCACGCGCGGCTTGCGGCTGCCGGTCAGGGACAGGCTGAAGTTGGGCTTCTTGACCCGGATACCGCCCTGGACCTCCGAGCCGACGCCGACGGTGATGTCGCCGTTGACCGTTTCGATGTTGCCGTTCAAGCGCGTCTCCACCAGCCCGATGCCGCCATTGACCGTTTCCATGTTGCCTTCCACCACGCTGCCACGGTCGACGAAGATGCTGCCGTTCACCGTTTCCACGTTGCCGGCGGCCACTACTTCGCGGCCGATCCGCACGTTGCCGTTGACGGTGGACACGCCGGTGGTACGGGCGCGGTCGTCGACCCGGATGCTGCCGTTGACAGTTTCAATCTCGCGGGTGACCACGCCCTCTTCGACCGTCACACCGCCATTGACCGTCTCCAGGTCGCCGTAGGTCTGCCCGGCGGACGCGCGGATGCTGCCGTTGACCTTGCTGATGTCTTCGCTGGCGAAGGCGGGTGCGCACGGCAGCGCCAGGGCCAACAGCAGCGCGAGTGGAATATGTTTCATGGTGACCTCATGTCCGGTGTGCGGCTGGCAGGCCGCCTGTTGGGATGTCACCATGCATCGCTACAATCCGCATCTGCCTGAAGTCACTGGAAAGCCCTTGCGCCACAACGCTTTGTCCTCACGCCGGAATAACAAACCGACGCCCGGTCGCCGCGAATCGGTGGTCCTGCGCGCCTGCGCGCACGGGCTGGTGCTGGTGCTGGCGGTCCTGGCGATGGGGCCGGTGTCGGCACAGAGTTCGAAAGAGGCCGAGCGCAAGCTGCAGAAGCTGCGCTCGGAGTTGAAGGGCGTGGCCCAGGAGCGCCGCACGCTGGAAGGCCAGCGCGGCCAGGCGTCGCGCCAGTTGCGCGAGGCCGACGAGAAGGTGGCCCGCACCGGGCGCGTGCTGGCCCAGACCGAAACCGCCCTGCAGCGCGAAACCCGGGCCATGGAGGAACTGCAGCGCAAGCGCAGCGAGTTGCAGGCCGGCATGACCAGGCAGCGCGAAGAGCTGGCCTCGCTGCTGCGTTCGGCCTACCGCATTGGCAACAACGCGCCGTTGAAACTGCTGCTGTCGCAGGACCGCGTGGCCGACGCCAACCGCAGCCTGGCCTATCACCGCTACCTGCAGCGCGAACGTGCCCGCCGCATCCAGCTGCTCACCCACGACCTGGCCGAACTGCAGGCGGTGGAAGCACAGATCGTCGAACGCCGGCAGGCACTGGAAGGCACCCGCCAGCAGCAGAAGCAGCAGGTGGCCACTCTGGCCGACGACCGCCGCACCCGCGCGGCGACGGTGGCCAGCCTGGAAGAGCGCTACAAGGACCGCAGCGAGCGCGAAAAGGCGCTTGGCCAGGATGCCAAGGCGCTGGAGACGCTGCTGGCCAACCTGCGTGCCGCCGCCGCGCGTGCCGAGGCCGAGCGCCGGGCCGCGGCCCGCCGCGCAGCCGCCGAGAAGGCCGCTGCCGAGAAAGCGGAGAAGGCCGCTGCCGCCAACGGCACACGTCCACCGCCGCGACCGGGCAAGACCCCGCCGGCGGTGGCCTCGGCGCCGCCGCCCAAGGTGGGCGGGCTGGGCTGGCCGTTGTCGGGCAACCTGCTGGCGCGCTATGGCGGCAAGCTGCCCGACGGTCGCACCAGCAGCGGCGTCCTGATCGGCGCCGCAGCCGGCAGCACCATCACCGCCGTGGCCGATGGCACCGTGGTGTTCTCCGACTGGATGACCGGCTACGGCATGATCCTGATCGTCGACCACGGCAATGGCTACATGAGCCTGTACGCGCACAACGACACCCTGCTGCGCGACGCGGGTGCGACGGTGAAAAAGGGCGATCCGGTGGCCAAGGTGGGCAACTCTGGTGGGCAGGGCGTGACCGCGCTGTACTTCGAGCTGCGCCGCAACGGCCAGCCGGTGGATCCGGGTAGCTGGCTGCAGCGTCGCTGACAGCCAGCCCAACGGCGGGCGCTTGTTGCACGCCAGGTTCAACGGGAATTTACCGTCGCTTCGCGCATAATCGGGCGACGCACCTGGTGCGTGTTTTCCGTCCCCCGCCGACCTGGAGTGCTTCATGCGCGTAGCCCGTACCGCCACCTTGCTGCTGGCCCTGTTGCCCGCCGTGTCATGGGCGCAGCAGACGCGCGAGGCCGCCAGCAGTACCAGCGACGCCGCCAGCAACGAAGAAGCGGTGACATCGCGGGTACCGCTGGAAGAGATCCGGCGTTACGTGGCGGTCTACAACGCGGTGCGCGCCGCCTATGTGGACCCGGTGGACGACAAGAAGCTGATGCAGTCGGCCATCCGTGGCCTGCTGCTGGACCTGGACCCGCACAGCACCTATTTCGACAAGGAAGATGCCGAAGCCTTCGACGAGCAGGCGACCGGTGCCTACGACGGCATCGGCGTGGAGCTGCAGCAGCAGCCCGACAACAGCAGCCTGAAGGTGATCTCGCCGATCGACGACACCCCGGCCGCCAAGGCCGGCATCCTGGCCGGCGACCTGATCATCGCCATCGACGGCAAGCCGATCAGCGCCGTCGAAGCGACCGAACCGCTGCGCGGCAAGGCCGGCAGCAAGGTGGTGCTGACCCTGGTGCGCGAAGGCAAGCCCAAGCCGTTCGATGTCACCGTCACCCGCCAGACCATCCGCGTGACCAGCGTGCGCAGCCGCATGCTGGAACCGGGCTACGGGTACATCCGCCTGAGCACGTTCCAGGCCGATACCGGCGCCGATTTCCAGAAACACGTGGGCCAGTTGCAGCAGCAGGCCGGTGGCAAGCTCAAGGGCCTGGTGCTGGATCTGCGCAGCAACCCCGGCGGCCTGCTCACCGCAGCGGTGCAGGTGGCCGACGACCTGCTGGAGAAGGGCAACATCGTGAGCACCCGCGGCCGCATCTCGATCAGCGATGCCCGCTTCGACGCCACCCCCGGCGACCTGCTCAAGGGCGCCCCGGTGGTGGTGCTGGCCGACGCAGGCTCTGCCAGCGCCTCCGAAGTGCTGGCCGGCGCGCTGCGCGACAACGGTCGGGCCCGCGTGGTGGGCAGCCGCACCTTCGGCAAGGGCTCGGTGCAGACCGTGCTGCCGCTGGACAACGGCGATTCGGTCAAGCTCACCACCGCCCGCTACTTCACCCCCAGTGGCAAGTCGATCCAGGCCACCGGCATCGTGCCCGACGTGGTGCTGCAGCCGGAAAAGCGCGAGGGCGACGACGACCTGCCGGCCAGCCTGGCCGACTACAGCGAAGCGACCCTGCCCGGCCACCTGCGTGGTGATGAGGAGGGCAGCGAAGGCTACAAGGCCGGTGACGTGCTGTCCGGCGATGGCCCGATCAACGACGCGCTGGCCGAGCTGAAGAACCCGGGTTCGGTAGTGGCCAGGCAGAAGGCGGAAGCGGCGAAGAAGCCGGCGGCCAAGCCGGCGGCGGCAGCGGTGAAGCCGACTGACGCGAAGCCGACCGAAGCAAAGCCGGAAGCAAAGCCGGCAGATGTGCCAACCAAACCCTGACCGGTAGTGCCGGCCGCTGGCCGGCTCTGCAGTCATCCAACCGTACGAGGAGCCGGCCAGCGGCCGGCACTACCGGGCGAACCGGGCGTAGCGGCAGCCGGTCAGCGGCCGGCGTTACCTAGAAGCCGTGCCGCTTGCGCAGGCGTCGGGCGATCGCCGCGCGCACGTAGACCCCGTAGCCGAGCCCGAAGGCGAAGCCGGCGATGTGTGCCCACCAGGCCACCATGCCGAAGCTGGGGCCGATGTAGGCAAACACCACCTGCAGGGCTGCCCAGACCCCGATGAGCAGGTAGGCCGGGGCGCGTACGAATTCCAGGAACAGGCCCAGCGGGATCACCACGCCCAGTCGCGCGCCCGGGAACAGGGCCAGATAGGCCCCGATCAACGCCGACACCGCGCCGCTGGCACCGATGATGATCTGGTCCGGGCTGCCCATGGTGTAGATCGCGGTCAGGTTCGAGATCGCCCCGCCCACCAGGAACAGCAGCATCAGCCGCCACGGCCCCAGCACGCGCTCGGCCGGCAGCCCGAAGATCAGCAGGAACACCAGGTTGCCCAGCAGGTGTGACCAGTCGGCATGCAGGAACAGGGCGGTGAACAGGCGCAGCACGCTGCCGTCCTGCAGGGTGGCCCACCAGTCCAGCGGGTGGGTCAGCCCGGTCGACAGCGCGCCCCAGTCCAGCCACAGGCTGCGCCGGGCGTCGCCGGGCCGCGAGATCGACCACAGGAATGCCACCCACAGCGCAGCGAACAGCAGCGGGGTAGCCCAGCGGACGGCAGACTTCTTGCGGGAGGGGATCGACACGAACATGCGTGCGGTAGCCTAGCGCGGTGGCGCTCCCGAAGGGGGATTGACGGGTTCAGCCTGAATAGCCATAAGGACGACGCCCGTTATTGTTTCATTAACCGGTCTGGGTATACTCCAATACGGCGTCGTATGTCGGGAGGGGAATCCGGCGCGTTGTTCCCGCCCCAGGGCAGGGAAGAACGCAGGCGCGCGTTGCCCAACATCACCGCAATTCCGGAGAGAACCAAACATGCATACCGCTTCCTCGCTTGCCCGCGTCACCGCCCTGGCCGTCGGCATCGCCGGTGCCCTGGCCGCTGGCCACGTCCACGCCGCCGCCTTCCAGCTGAAGGAAAACAGCGCCAAGGGTCTTGGCCGCGCCTTTGCCGGTTCGGGCAGCGCGCAGGGCGACGCTTCGATCATCGCCGTCAACCCGGCCGGCATGCGCCAGCTGGAAGGCATGCAGATCCAGGGTGACCTGAGCGCCATCAGCTTCTCGGCCGATTTCAAGGGCAGCGGCCGCAACGCCGGCCCGACCGGTGCCGGCACCGGCACCCCGATCTCGGGCGGTGACGGCGGCGACGCCGGCATGATCGCCCCGGTCCCGGCCGCCTACTTCCACATGCCGATCGGCGAAAAGGCCCACTTCGGCGTCTCGCTGACTGCTCCGTTCGGCTTCAAGACCGAATACGACAGCGACTGGGTCGGCCGTTACAGCGGCATCAAGACCGACCTGAAGGCCATCGACCTGGGCTTCGCGGCGTCCTATGACGTCAACCCGTACGTGTCCTTCGGCGCGTCCGTGTTCGTCGAACACCTGACCATCGAGCTGACCAACGCCATCGACTACGGCGCCATCCTGGCCCAGTCGCGTGTGCCGAGCTTCGCGCCGGGCAGCGATGACGGCACCCTGAAGGTCGAAGGCGACAACAATGCTGTCGGCTGGACCGTCGGCGGCCTGTTCAGCCCGGATGAGAACACCCACATCGGTATCAGCTACCGCTCGAAGGTGGAACACAAGATCACCAACGGCGAAGCCACCTTCAACGGCGGTGATCGCGCCCGCGCCGTGCTGGCCCGCCCGACCGTGCGTCCGGGCTGGTTCGTGGACACCAGCGGTCGCGCCACGGTCACCATGCCGGCCTCGGCGACCTTCAGCGTCACCCACAACGTCAATGACCGCTGGACCGTCATGGGCGATGTGACCCGCACCGCGTGGTCGACCTCGTTCGACAAGGTGACCATCGACTACGCCTCCAACCAGGCCGACTCGAACCTCAACTTCGCCTACCGCGACACCACCTTCGTGTCGCTGGGTACCGACTTCAAGCTGAGCGACACCGTCACCCTGCGCGGCGGCGTGGCATACGACCAGACCCCGACCACCGACGCGCACCGTGACGTCCGCGTGCCGGACACCACCCGCAAGTGGCTGTCGCTGGGCGTGGGCTGGACCCCGTCGGCCAACATGGAATACAACTTCGGTTACACCCACCTGTTCACCAAGGATCCGAACGTCAACGTGACCTCGGAAACCGGCAACAAGCTGGTGGGCAAGTACAATGTGGGCGGCGACGTGCTTGCTGCGTCGTTCAACTACAAGTTCTGATCGCCGTAGCAGTACGGCGTGTCTGACTGCAGAAAGCCCCGCGAAAGCGGGGCTTTTTGTTTGCCTGTCGCGCGGCGATCCGGTGCGGGACCGCATGGGCGATCAGCGACTCAACAGATCGTCGAGCGGCCGGCCGCGTAACGCAGTCCCTGCCGCAGCTGCGCCAGGAAATGCGGGTTGCGGTACACCGCTTCGTCATGGCCCAGGCCGGTGTACCAGCTGCGCCCGCCGCCGAAACGATGGCACCAGGTGATGGGATGGTCCGCGCCCATGCTGCCGCCGTCGTAGCGTCGCTCGTCCACGGTAGCCACCACCTGCACGCGCCCGCGCGGGTTGTCGCGGTAGTTGTAGAGCTCGTCGCGGATCGGCCATGGCGTGCCACGTGGGCGGCCATCGCGCTCGGGCTGCACCTGCGTTTCCTGCGGGCCGGGTGGGTGCGCCTTGAACCACGCGCCCACCAATTGGCCGTACCACGGCCAGCCGTATTCGGTATCGGCGGCCGCATGCACGCCGACGAAGCCGCCACCGTTGCCGATGAAGCCCTCCAGCGCGGCCTGCTGGTTGGCGTCGAGCACGTCGCCGGTGGTGCTGGCGAATACCACCACGCGGTAGCGGGCGAGGTTGGCAGAGGTGTACGCCGCAGGGTCTTCGTTGTGGTCGGCGACCATGCGCTCGCCGGTGGCCAGCGTCTGCAGCGTGGCCACGGCCGTGGGGATGGAGTCGTGCCGGAACCCGGCGGTATGGGTGAACACCAGCAGCCGCTCGGGCGGCGCGTCGGTGGCGTGCGCGGTGCCGAGCAGGAGCACGGGAAGCAGCAGTAATGTCCGGAGGAGGGTGCGCATGGGCGGATGATGGCACAGCCGCACGGCACCGGCGGAATGGTGTGCAGCCGCCCATGGGGGGCTCTACCCGCGGGGGGCACGCAAAAAAAAGCCCCGCGTTTGCGGGGCTTTTTCGTGCTGCCTTGCGCCGTGGATCAGTCGCCCAGGGTCAGCAGCGAGGCGTTGCCACCGGCGGCCGTGGTGTTCACGGTGACGGTCTTTTCAGTGGCAAAGCGCAGCAGGTAGTGCGGGCCGCCGGCCTTGGGGCCGGTGCCGGACAGGCCCTGGCCGCCGAACGGCTGCACGCCGACCACCGCGCCGATCTGGTTGCGGTTGACGTACACGTTGCCCACGTTGATGCGCGAGGAAATGCGGTCCACGGTCTCATCGATGCGCGAATGCACGCCCAGGGTCAGGCCGTAGCCGGTGGCGTTGATCTGGTCGATCACCGCATCGAGCTGGTCGCCCTTCCAGCGGATCACGTGCAGCACCGGCCCGAAGATTTCCTTGTGCAGCTGGTCCAGGTTCTTCAGCTCGTAAGCACGCGGCGCGAAGAAGGTGCCGTGTGCCGCTTCTTCGCTCAGCGAGGCGGCGGCGATCAGGCGCGCTTCCTTCTCCATGCGCACGGCATGGTCCTTGAGGATCTGCAGGGCATCGGCATCGATCACCGGGCCGACGTCCGTGGAGAGCAGGCCCGGGTCACCGACCTTCAGTTCGGCCATCGCACCGGACAGCATGGTCATCACCTTGTCGGCGATGTCGTCCTGCACGAACAGCACGCGCGCGGCCGAGCAACGCTGGCCGGCCGAGGTGAAGGCCGACCCGATGGCATCCTTGACCAGCTGTTCCGGCAGCGCCGAGGAGTCGGCGATGAAGGCGTTCTGGCCGCCGGTTTCGGCGATCAGCACGCCGATGGCGGCATCGCGTGCGGCCATCGCACGGTTGATCGCACGGGCGGTGTCGGTGGAGCCGGTGAAGGCCACGCCGGCCACGCGCGGGTCGGCGGTGAGCGCGGCACCGACGGTGGCGCCGTCGCCCGGCAGGAACTGCACCACGCCCTCGGGCACGCCGGCGTCGAGCAGCAGCTTCACCGCGTAATAGCCGATCAGGTTGGTCTGTTCGGCCGGCTTGGCGATCACGCTGTTGCCGGCGGCAAGCGCGGCGGCCACCTGGCCCAGGAAGATCGCCAGCGGGAAGTTCCACGGGCTGATGCAGACGAACACACCGCGGCCATGCAGCTGCAGTTCGTTGGATTCACCGGTGGGGCTGGGCAGCTTTTCGGCGTGGCCGAACTGCTCGCGCGCCTGCTTGGCGTAATAGCGCAGGAAGTCGACCGCTTCGCGCACCTCGGCGATGCCATCGGGCAGGCTCTTGCCGGCTTCCTTGACGCACAGCGCCATGAACTCCGGCATGCGCGCTTCCAACTGGTCGGCGGCGTGTTCCAGGATCGCCGCGCGGCTGGCGGCGGGGGTACGGTTCCAGGCCGGCTGCGCGGCCACGGCATTGGCCAGCGCCTTTTCGACGGTGGCGCTGTCGGCCGGCTGCCACTGGCCCACCACCTGGCGCGTATCGGCCGGGTTGGTCACGTTCAACAGCGCGCCGGCCGGGGTGGCACCGGGCACCAGCGGCGCGGCCTTCCACGGCTTCACGGCCGCATTGAGCTGCTCGGCCAGGGCGCGCAGGTCGTTGTCGTTGGCAAGATTGACGCCCATGGAATTGGTCCTGTCATGGTTCTGGCTGCGCAGCAGGTCGACCGGCAGCGGGATTTTCGGGTGGGGAATGGACGCGAACGAGGACACCGCCTCGACCGGATCGCGGATCAGGTCGTCGATGGCCACCGCGTCGTCGGTGATGCGGTTGACGAAGCTGGAGTTGGCGCCGTTTTCCAGCAGGCGGCGCACCAGGTACGGCAGCAGGTCTTCGTGCGAACCGACCGGTGCGTACACGCGGCACGGCACGTTCAACCGATTGGCCGGGACCACTTCGGCATACAGGTCATCGCCCATGCCGTGCAGCTTCTGGTGCTCGTACTGGCCGCCCTTGGCGATCGCCTTCACCGCCGCAATGGTGTGCGCGTTGTGGGTGGCGAACATGGGGTACAGCGCATCGGCATGCGAGAACAGCCGCTTGGTGCACGCCAGGTAGGACACGTCGGTGTTCTGCTTGCGGGTGAACACCGGGTAGGCCGGCAGGCCGTCGATCTGCGCGCGCTTGATCTCCGCGTCCCAGTACGCGCCCTTGACCAGGCGCACCTGCAACCGGCGACCGATGCGACGGGCCAGGTCGGCCAGGTAGTCGATCGTGTACGGGGTGCGCTTCTGGTAGGCCTGCACGACCACGCCGAAGCCTTCCCAGCCGCTCAGCGAGGCATCGCTGACCACCGCCTCGATGATGTCCAGCGACAGCTCCAGGCGGTCGGTTTCCTCGGCGTCCACGGTGCAGCCGATGCCGTAGGACTTGGCCAGCTGCGCCAGTTCCAGCACGCCCGGGACCAGGTCGGCCATTACGCGGGCGCGCTTGGCATGCTCGTAGCGCGGGTACAGCGCCGACAGCTTGATCGAGATGCCCGGCGCCGCGTTGACGTCACCGTCCGGGCGACCGCCGCGGGCCTTGTGGTCGCCACCGATGGAGTGGATCGCGCGGCGATAGTCTTCCAGGTAACGCTTGGCATCCTTCATGGTCAGCGCGCCTTCGCCGAGCATGTCGAACGAATAACGGTAGTTGGCGTTGTCGCCCTTGTGCGAGCGCGACAGCGCCTCGTCGATGGTGCGGCCCATGACGAACTGGTGGCCCATGATTTTCATCGCCTGGCGCACGGCCAGGCGGATCACCGGCTCACCCACGCGGCCGATCAGGCGCGCGAACGCGCCCGGCACGTCGGCGCGGGTGGCGTCGTTGATCTGCACCAGGCGGCCGGTCAGCATCAGGCCCCAGGTGGAGGCGTTGACCAGCACCGAGTCGCTGCCGCCCATGTGCTTCTTCCAGTCGGCGTCGCCGAGCTTGTCGCGGATCAGCTTGTCGGCGGTCTCCTGGTCGGGAATGCGCAGCAGTGCTTCGGCCACGCACATCAGCAGCACGCCTTCCTCGCTGCCCAGGTCGTACTGGCGCATGAAGGCTTCGATTGCGCCCTGGCCCTGTGCGCGCACGCGCACGCGCTTGACCAGGTCGGCGGCGGTGGCCTGCACCTGCGCCTGTTCGTCGGCCGGCAGGCGCGCCTGCGCCAGCAGCTCGCGCACATGGCTCGCCTCGTCCTTCATCCAGGCATCGGTGATTGCCTGGCGGAACGCAGCGGGAGGCGTCGGCAGCTCGGGCGAGAGCAGCGGCGGGCGGGGCGCGCCGGCCGGGGCCGGGGCAGGAATCGGTGCAGAAGGTGCGGTCATGCCGGTTGGCTCGTGGAGAACTTGACCATTTTAATCGTTTTTTTGAGCTGGGAAGCACTTTCACGGCGCCGCCTGATTGCAGCCATAGCCTTTCATACAAAGGGATTCGGCGGGATCGGGCTGTGTTGTGGAAAGTATGCTGACTTCGTCAAAACTCCCGCCGGACGTCATGCTGTGTTGCACCATTCCCGAAAATGTGAATGGACCCTTGCTACTGTCGCGAGTGCAGGGCTACCATCGAGACGTTTCCCGCAGCAGGAATTGCGTCCCCCACAGGCGCTCCATGCCCCCGCTGTTCGTCCTGCTGTTTGCTGTGTTGAAGGTCCCGGAGCGCGAGGTCATCCCCGCCGCCGGGTAGTTGCCGGACTGCGTCGCCAGCCTGAATGGGCATGGTGCCGCGCCGGTGGCGAGAAGGACCGCTCGGGGCCAGACCAACGGCCCGGAAAACCAGAAGGCTTGCTCGCGGCCCGCAATGGCTGCAACCGACGACGCTAAGGGTCTAGGCAATGAAGCAACGCAGAAAGTGGGGCAGGACGTTCGCAACAGCAACAATGAGCGGGGCAGCACTGCTGGCGCCCGCAATGGCGTGGGCCCAGGCGGCCGACCCGAAACCGTGGCAGTTGAACATGGGCAAGGGGGTTACCCAGAGCGCGCGGTTGGCGTGGGAATCCAACCTGTTCTCGCTGTGGGTGTGCACCGTGATCGGCGTGATCGTGTTCGGCGCGATGTTCTACGCCATGTTCAAGTTCCGCAAATCCAAGGGCGCGGTTGCCGCCACCTTCAGCCACAACACCAAGGCCGAGGTCATCTGGACGGTGATCCCGGTGATTATCCTGGTGGTGATGGCCTGGCCGGCCACGGCCAACCTGATCAAGTTCTACGACACCCGCGATTCGGAAATGACCGTGAAGGTCACCGGCTACCAGTGGATGTGGAAGTACGAATACCTCGGTGAGGACGTCACCTTCACCAGCCGCCTGGACCGCGAATCCGACCGCGTGCGGCAGAGCGGCACCGTGCCCACGCTGGCATCGCACCCGCATTACCTGCTGGAAGTGGACAACCGGCTGGTGCTGCCGGTGGATACCAAGGTGCGCTTCGTGATCACCTCCGACGACGTCATCCACGCCTGGTGGGTGCCGGCGCTGGGCTGGAAGCAGGATGCCATTCCCGGCTTCATCAACGAGGCCTGGACCAACATCGAAAAGCCCGGCGTCTACCGCGGCCAGTGCGCCGAGCTGTGCGGCAAGGACCATGGCTTCATGCCCATCGTGGTGGAAGCGGTGTCCAAGGAGGACTTCAAGAAATGGCTGGCCTCACGCAAGCCCGCACCGGCACCTGCGCCGGCAGCGACGCCTGCAGCACCGGCACCTGCCGAGGCCGCGCCTGCCGCCGCCCCGGAGGCCACGCCTCCGCCGTCGGCACCGGCAGCAGCGGGCAGCAACGCCTGAAATCGAGCCGCGCCTGCCACCCGGCAGGCGTGGGTACCACCGGATCCAGTGAGGTGTAGTTGCGATGGCGCATTCCGCAGTTGACCACGATGGGCACCACGGGCATCAGCAGAGCTTCGTGGAGCGTTGGTTGTTCTCGACCAACCACAAGGACATCGGCACGCTCTACCTGCTTTTCAGCTTCATCATGTTCATCATCGGCGCGGCCATGAGCGTGGTCATCCGCGCCGAGCTGATGCAACCGGGCCTGCAGTTCGTCAAGCCCGAGTTCTTCAACCAGATGACCACCGTGCATGCGCTGGTAATGATCTTCGGCGGCGTGATGCCGGCTTTCGTCGGCCTGGCCAACTGGATGATCCCGCTGCAGATCGGCGCGCCGGACATGGCGCTGCCGCGCATGAACAACTGGTCGTTCTGGCTGCTGCCGGTAGCCTTCAGCCTGCTGCTGGTCACCCTGTTCCTGCCCGGTGGCGCGCCGGCCGGTGGCTGGACGCTGTACCCGCCGCTGTCGCTGCAGGGTGGCTACAACGTGGCCTTCAGTGTGTTCGCCATCCACGTGGCCGGCATCAGTTCGATCATGGGCGCGATCAACATCATCGCCACCGTGCTCAACATGCGCGCGCCCGGCATCGACCTGCTGAAAATGCCGATCTTCTGCTGGGCCTGGCTGATCACCGCCTTCCTGCTGATCGCGGTGATGCCGGTGCTGGCCGGTGCGGTGACCATGCTGCTCACCGACAAGTTCTTCGGCACCAGCTTCTTCAACGCGGCCGGCGGCGGCGATCCGGTGATGTTCCAGCACATCTTCTGGTTCTTCGGGCACCCGGAGGTGTACATCATGATCCTGCCGGCGTTCGGCGTGGTCAGCGAGATCATCCCCACCTTCAGCCGCAAGCCGCTGTTCGGCTACCAGGCCATGGTCTACGCGGTGGCGGCGATTGCCTTCCTGTCGTTCATCGTCTGGGCCCACCACATGTTCACCGTGGGCATGCCGCTGGGCGGCGAAATCTACTTCATGTTCGCCACCATGCTGATCTCCATCCCGACCGGGGTGAAGGTGTTCAACTGGGTGAGCACGATGTGGCGCGGTTCGCTCACCTTTGAAGCCCCGATGCTGTGGGCGGTGGCGTTCGTGATCCTGTTCACCATCGGCGGTTTCTCCGGGCTGATGCTGGCCATCGTGGTCGCCGACTTCCAGTACCACGACACCTACTTCGTGGTGGCCCACTTCCACTACGTGCTGGTCACCGGCGCGGTGTTCGCGCTGATTGCCGCGGTGTACTACTGGTGGCCGAAGTGGACCGGGCGGATGTACAGCGAGAAGTGGGCCAAGTTCCACTTCTGGTGGTCCATCGTGTTCGTGAACCTGTTGTTCTTCCCGCAGCACTTCCTGGGCCTGGCCGGCATGCCGCGCCGCATCCCCGATTACAGCGTGGCGTTCGCCGACTGGAACCTGATCAGCTCGATCGGTGCGTTCGGCATGTTCGCCACGCCCTTCATGATGGCCGCGATCCTGCTGCACTCGCTGCGTCACGGCGAAAAGGCCACCGACCGGGTCTGGGAAGGCGCGCGCGGGCTGGAATGGACGCTGCCCTCGCCGGCACCGGCGCACACCTTCACCACGCCGCCGGTGATCCGCCCGGGCGACCTGGCCCATGACGACATCACACACTGAGGCGACCATGGCCAATACTCCCAACAACGTGGACATGCAGGCCCTGCAGCGCCGCCGCGCGCACCGCACTGCCTGGAAGATCGGGCTGGTGGCGGTGGCGGTGTACGTCGGTTTCATCCTGACCGGAGTGATCGGGCGATGAGCGACACCGGCCCGGCCGTTCCCGCGCGCACGGCGGGCCTGCCCCGCCTGATCGGGGTGGCGTTGGCCGTGTTCGTGCTGACCTTCTCGCTGGTGCCGCTGTACCGCATTGCCTGCGAGAAGGTGTTCGGCGTGCGCCTGGAACGTGGCCCCGGCGCGGCGGCGGCGGGCACCACCACGCCGGGCAAGCGCACCGTGCGGGTGGAGTTCGATGGCGGGGTCAATTCCAAGCTGCCGTGGGCGTTCCATCCCGAACAGCTGACCATGGACGTGGTGCCCGGCGAGCTCAACGAAGCGCTGTATTACGCCCGCAACGACAGCGACCGCGCGCTGGTGGGCAGCGCGGTGCCGTCGGTGGCACCGGCCAAGGCGTCGGGTTACTTCAGCAAGACCGAATGCTTCTGCTTCACCGCGCAGACCCTGCAGGCCGGCGAAAAGCGCGACATGCCGGTGCGCTTCATCGTCGACCCGGACCTGCCGGCCAACATCAAGACCATCACCCTGTCCTACACCTTCTACAAGAACGACGCGTTGTCGGCGCAGCTGCCTGCCGCCGTCGCGGCAACAGCCAACGCACACGCTGCTCCCTAGATACGCACCGGACCCCAAGACCATGGCCCAGCAAAGCCCCGATGCCAACGTGTACTTCGTGCCCACGCACAGCAAATGGCCGTTCATCGGTTCCATCGCGATGATGGTGACCATGGTGGGCGTGGCCAGCTGGCTCAATGATTCGGGCTGGGGCAAGTGGACCTTCTACGCCGGCATCGCGATGCTGGTGCTCACCCTGTTCTGGTGGTTCAGCGACGTGGTGCGCGAGTCGCAGGCCGGCAACTACAACCGCCAGGTGGACGGTTCATTCCGCATGGGCATGGTGTGGTTCATCTTTTCCGAAGTGATGTTCTTCGGCGCATTCTTCGGCGCGCTGTTCTACACCCGCAACCTGGGCCTGCCGTGGCTGGGCGGCGAGGGCGACGGGGTGATGACCAACGAACTGCTGTGGGACGGCTATTCCGCTGCGTGGCCCACCAATGGCCCGGGCAGTATCGGGGGGCACTTCCAGACCATTCCGGCCTGGGGCCTGCCGCTGATCAACACGCTGATCCTGCTCACTTCCGGCGTCACCCTCACCATCGCCCACCACGCGCTCAAGGCCGGCAACCGCCGCCAACTGCTGGTCTGGCTGGGCCTTACCGTGGTGCTGGGCGTGTTCTTCCTGACCCTGCAGGCCGAGGAATACATCCACGCCTACAAGGAACTCAACCTCACCCTGGGCTCGGGCATCTACGGCTCCACGTTCTTCATGCTCACCGGCTTCCACGGTGCGCACGTGCTGCTGGGCACCATCATGCTGGGCGTGATGTGGCTGCGCTCGGCCAAGGGCCACTTCACCCGCGACAACCACTTCGGCTTCGAAGCGGCGGCCTGGTACTGGCACTTCGTCGACGTGGTGTGGCTGATGCTGTTCCTGTTCGTCTACGTGCTGTAGCGTCGGGGCGACACCTGCCGCACCTGTCCGGGTGCGGCGTCAGTGGAACGCGGTCAACCGCCGATGCCGTGGGGTTTGATCCAGCCGCTGTAGATGCCGATGGCCACCAGCGCGATCAGCGCCACCGACACCGCGATGCGGCGGGTGAGCGCATTGACGGTGCGCTTGGTCTGGCCGCGATCGACCAGCAGGTAATACAGCCCGGCGCCCAGATTCCAGACGATGACGATCAGAAACGCGATTACCAGCAGGGTCTTCAACGAATCATTCATGCGCGGCTCGATGGCAGGGCGGGTACGCCTATATCACCGCGTTTGGTCGCCGTTGTCATGATGCGAAAGCACACACGCCTGATCGGTTGGGTGGCCGCGGTGCTGGTGATCACCGGTTTCTGCCTGCTGGGCCAGTGGCAGCTGCAGCGCATGCATGAAAAGCAGGCGCTGCTCGACCAGCAGGTGCCGGCGCATGCGCAGGCGCTGCGCCTGGCCGCCGCGCTGTCGGCGCCGCCAACGTTGCGCTGGGTGGAAGACCACGGGCAGTACCTGCCCGGCACCGTGCTGCTGGACAACCAGACCCGCGAGGGCCGCGCCGGATTCAAGCTGTACCAGCCCTTCCTGAGCGATGGCGGTGCGCGCGTGCTGGTCGACCTGGGCTGGCAGCCGATGCCGCCCGACCGGGTGCTGCCGCCCCTCCAGCCTCCGCACGGCCACACCCGCATCGCCGGGCTGCTGGCGCCGCCACCGGCCAGCGGCATTGCCCTGGGCCCGGCCTTGGCCACCACCGTGCAGCCGGGAATCTGGCTGGCCAACCGCATGCCCCCGGATGAGGTGGCCCGCGCGCTGGGGCTGCCTGCCGGCAGCCTGCCGACGCGTGTGCTGCGGCTGGACCCTTCGCTGCCCGGCGGCTACGCCCGCGACCTGGACCTGCTGCCCAACACGCTGCCGCCCAGCCGTCACCTGGGCTATGCGGTGCAGTGGTTCGGGCTGGCGTTGACCGTGCTGGTGGTCGCGCTGGTGCTGGAGCTGCGTTCACGCCGCCGCGTTTCCCCCGACTCCCGGCGCTGACCGCCCCAACGTGAGAAAATGCCCCCCATGAATGCCACTTCCCCGGAACGGCTGTCCCCGCGCTCACGCGGCCGCTGGACGCTGATTGCCCTGTTCGGCCTGTTCTTTGGTGCGATGGCGTTGGCCGGCGTGCTGCGCTTCTCCGGGTGGCAGCCCACCGCGCACCGCAACAGCGGCCAGTTGCTGCAGCCCCCCGCCGATCTGCGCGCGCTGCCGCCCACGCTGGCCAATGGCCAGCCGTATGCATGGAATCCGGAAGCGCGCACCTGGCGCATCCTGGTGGCCCCGTCTGCCGGCTGTACAAGCGCGTGCGTCACTTTGTCGCAGGGATTGGGCAAGGTGTGGCAGCTGTTCGGCCATAACGCCGATAATGTCGAGATCCTGTGGCTGGGCACGCCGCCGGCCGAGCTCCAGGGCGTGCCCGCATTGCGCGTGCTGCGCGACCAGCCCGACCTGCGTGCCGCATTGCCCGCCGTGGATGACCCTGCCGGCACGCCGGTGTATGTGATCGATCCCAACGGTTTCGTGATCATGCGCTATGCGCCGGGATTCGATATGGCCGGTCTGCGCAAAGACCTGGCCACGCTGCTGAAACTGAAGTGAGTTCCGTTTAGATGAGCCTCTCCGCACGCCCGGTGCTGCACCGCAATTTCCACCGTCTGGCGTGGTTTGCGCTGATCATGACCGCCAGCACGATCATGTTCGGTTCGTTCGTGCGCCTGTCTGATGCCGGCCTGAGCTGCCCGGACTGGCCCACCTGCTATGGCCGCGTCACCTGGCCGCAGCATGCCGCCGAAGTGGTCGGGCACGAAGCGGCCAAGATCCGCCCGCTGGAAACCCACAAGGCGTGGCGCGAGCAGGTGCACCGCTTCCTGGCCGGCGCGCTCGGCATCGAGATCCTCACCCTGGCACTGCTGGCCACGCGCCGCCGTCGCTGGGGCACTACTGCCGTGGTCACCGCCTGCGTACTGGTGGCCACTGGCATACCGCTGTACATGATGGGCATGCACGTGCCGGCCAGCATCCTGGCGATTATCGGCGAGGCCATCCTGCTGGTGGCCGCGCTGCGCTGGAACAACATCGACCTGGCCCGCGCCGCGTTGCTGACCCTGGCGGTGGTGATCTTCCAGGCCTTGCTCGGCATGTGGACGGTGACCTGGCTGCTCAAGCCGATCGTGGTGATGGGCCACCTGCTGGGCGGCATGCTGATGTTCGGCCTGCTGGTATGGATGGCATGGCGTGCCACGCACATGCCCATCACGCTGGTGGAGGCGCCGAGGCTGAAGTGGTTGATCCGCGCCGGCGTGGCCGTGCTGGTGCTGCAGATCGCGCTGGGCGGCTGGGTCAGCGCCAACTACGCCGCACTCGCCTGCGGCGGCGGCAGTGTATCGCTGGACAACTTCCCGCGCTGCGTCAGCCAGTGGTGGCCGCAGCACGACTTCAAGGAAGGCTTCACCCTGTGGCGCGGCATCGGCGTGGACTACGAAGGCGGCGTGCTCGATGGCGCCTCGCGCATTGCCATCCAGATGGCGCACCGCATGATGGCGATCGTGGTGGCCGTGTACCTGCTGTGGCTGTCGGTGCGCCTGTTCAAGCTGCCGAGCATGCGCGGCTGGGCGAGCGCGCTGGGCCTGCTGGTGGTGGCGCAGATCACCCTGGGCATTCTCAACGTGAAGCTGGCGGTGCCGCTGGAAGTGGCCGTGGCCCACAGTGGCGGCGCGGTGGCGCTGTTGTTCGTGCTGGTCACGCTGCTGGCGCGCCTGCGCGCGCCGGACGCAGACGGCAAGCCCGGCACGACCGCGTCTGCCGTGCAGGCAGGCTGACGGCATGGCCAGTTATCGTCAGTACTGGGACCTGACCAAGCCCAAGGTCGTCGCCCTCATCGTCTTCACCGCGCTGGTCGGCATGTTCCTGGCCATCCCGGGGCTGCCCACCGCGCAGCAGGCCCTGGACGGCGCGCTCGGTTTCCTCGGCATCTGGCTGGCCGCTTCCGCTGCCGCGGCCATCAACCAGTTGCTGGATGCACGCATCGACGCGCAGATGGCGCGCACCTCGTGGCGCCCGCTGGTGGTGGGCAAGGTCAAGCCGTGGCAGGTGCTGGTGTTTGCCGGGCTGCTGATCGCGCTGTCGATGACCATCCTGGTGGTCTGGGTCAACGTCATCACCGCGGTGCTGACCTTCGCCTCGCTGATTGGTTACGCGGTGATCTACACCGTGTACCTCAAGCGCGCGACCTCGCAGAACATCGTCATCGGCGGCCTCGCCGGTGCCACCCCGCCGATGCTCGGCTGGGCGGCGATCACCGGCATGCAGGGCCCGTGGGACTGGGCCTACGCGTCGCTGCTGGTGCTGATCATCTTCATCTGGACCCCGCCGCATTTCTGGGCGCTGGCGATCTTCCGCCGCGAGGATTACGCCAAGGCCGAGATCCCGATGCTGCCGGTCACCCACGGCGTGGCGTACACCCGCAAGTCGATCATGGTGTACTCCATCGCGCTGGCCGTGGTGAGCATCCTGCCGGTGGTGTTCGGCATGAGCGGCATGTTCTACCTCGGCGGTGCGATCGTGCTCAACGCGGTCTTCCTCTGGTACGCGTGGCGCATGCTGAACCCGCCGGATGAGATCTTCTCGATGAAGATGTTCGGCTACTCCATCGTCTACCTGATGGCGTTGTTCGCCTTCCTGATGGTGGACCACTGGATGCTGCCCTGGTTGTAGGGTGCTGTACCGACCAACGGTCGGTACCTGCCGGGGCGGTGATGGCGCCCGCGCGCCCACCCACGGTAGGTCACGACCGTTGGTCGTGACGCGCCAACCCGTGCGCTGCGACATATTGAATTTCCCGCAAACGTCGCCATTGCTTTCATGACCGGACAGGACGTGACGGCATGAAACGATGGATGCGAAGCGCAGTACTGGCCATGACACTGCTGTGCAGCGCGGCGATTGCCACACCTGCACCCGATGAGACGGCCATGCAGATCATGCGGCACGCCGGCGACCACCGCCTGGTCGTGCTCGGCGAATACCACGGCACCGCCGAAACGCCGCGGCTGGTGGCCGACCTGATGGAGCGCTACAGCCGCAACACGGCCGCCGTGCGGCTGGGGCTGGAACTGCCGATGAGCGAGAACGTCGCACTGGCGCGCTACCTGCGCTCGGACGGCGGTGCCGACGCGCGCGAGACGCTGCGCACGTCGCCGTTCTGGGTGGTGAAGGACGATCAGCATGACGGCCGGCGCAGCCGTGACATGCTCGCGCTGATCGAGGCCGTCCGTGTGTTGCGGGCCCAGGGCCGCGATGTCGGCGTGGCCGGCTATGACAACGAAACCGGCGCCTCCACCAGCAGTGACCAGCGCGATGCGGCCATGGCCGCGCACCTGCGCCAGCAGTTCAACGCGCTGCCCGCCGATGCACGGATGCTGGTGCTGACCGGCAACGTGCATGCCATGCGCACCCGGTCGGCCGATGCGCCCCCAGAGATGCAGAAGACGATGGCCGCGTACCTGCGGGACCTGCCGCTGTACAGCGTGCGTCTGGAAGCGCTGCGCGGCAATTTCTGGGCGTGTTTTCAGCCGTGCCGCGCAGTGCCGCTGATCGAGCGTCCGCCGCGCGCGGCGAAAGAAGATACAGACGCGGATCGGCAGTACGACCTGTGGATATGGATGCCCGCCTTGAGCGTTGCCACCCTGACTGATCCATAGTGCCGGATGTCGCGTCAGACCTGTCGCAACCCTGTTGCGATGCCTCTGCGCCGTCCTTGGTGATGGTCTTCATCGGAGCATTGTCGAGATATGCCGTGTTGAAGTGTCCGCTACGCCTCAATGCGTGGTGAGTTGGAATGCAGTGCACCGTTTACCCTCACCGTGCAGCGTACATATGTGGTGCGAGGTGACTCGCCAACATGTGAGGGAGCGGCAATGAAACTAATCAGACGCCTTGGCGCCGGGCTGCTGTTGATGGTCGCATTCGGGAGCGGGGATGCGGCAGCAGAAGTAAAAGCTATCAGCCGAGCGAACTGTCTTGGCTTCGTCAATGAATCGATAACCTACGACAGGCCCCAATTCAGAAGCATTCAAGGCTCTGCGGCCAGCAGACACATCCCATTGGGCGCCATCCAGCCAAAGCATGTGCTTGGCGCGCCAAACAATGGTGGCTTCTCTTGGCGGTTCAGGGCAGGTGATCAATCCGATCCGGAACGAATGCTCGTGCGTGGGTACCACACCTGGATACTCAACCGGATAGTACACACGCGAAATACCGCGACCGCCGACTGCAGCCTGACCGAGTGGTGATGCATATGAAGAAGATCTCAATCGCGATCGCGCTGCTTGCGTCGTTATCGTCGGTCCATGCCAACGCCGAATCCGGCGATGCGATCGGTCAATGGCTCCATGAGCGGGCCATGCGGGCTGCTCTCAACGACGATCTGCCTGGTGCCAGGCAGAACAATGAAGAGGGAACCTACCGGATAGTGCCGCTTGCGGAGCTGGATGCACCCGATACGGTCAAGCAAACCTTCCGCGTCCAGATCGCGCGCAGCCGGGCCGGCGCCGTACGTGTCCCTGTTGGGGTCATTCCATCGCAGGCCGAACTGCTCGCCACCTTGCCCAAGGTGCAGCGCCCCGATTCGGTTCTCCGCCAGCGGCTGCCCAGTCCGCCGAGTAACCTGCAGGGCACCGTGCTCGGCGTTGCAGAGGTGATCGGCATGGAGCCAAGCGGTGCGCTGGATGGTGTCAAATCGTCCGGGCTGACCCGCTTCTATCGCTTGACCGACGTCGGCATCGTCGCCTTCAACGAGGAGAACTTCCGCGTTCCCGGCACCACCATCGAGGTCATTGCCGAAGCCCAGAACACTGCCGTCAACGGTTTGCCCGCACAGATCGACATGAATGTTGACGGACAGGGACGTGGTCGCGTGGTGTTGTCGTGGGCCGCTGGAGACAAGGCGTACACACTCACCGCAACCGGCGACAGTGACGTGGAGGTCAAGGCGCGCGTGTTGCAGGTGATCGCCGCGGCAATCACTGATTGATCTTGAGCAGACGGGGACTGACGTTCAAAAAACGGAGGGAGCCGAGCGAGCTCAACTGCCTCTGTCACCCTTCAGCGGTTCCACCGGATCGCGCGCATACCGCTGCGCGATCATCGCGCAGACGATCAGCTGGATCTGGTGGTAGATCATGATCGGCAGCACGATCGCGCCCAGGCTGCCGCCGGCGAACAGTACCTTGGCGATCGGGACGCCTGTGGCCAGGCTCTTCTTGGAGCCGCAGAACAGGAGGGTGATTTCGTCTTCGCGGTTGAAGCCCAGTCGGCGGGCAATGAAGCGGATCAGCGGCATTGCGATGCCGAGCAGAACCGCGGCAACAAGGGCCACGGTGAACAGCGACACCAGCGGGGTCTTGCTCCACAGCCCTTCGCTGACCGCTTCGCCAAACGCCGAATACACCACCAGCAGAATGGTGGCCTGGTCGGTGTAGCGCAGCAGCGCGCGCTGGCGTTCCACCCAGCCGGCGATCCACGGGCGCAGCAGGTGGCCGGCCACGAACGGCACCAACAGCTGCAGCATGATGCTGGCGATGGCCTGCACCGGGTTGTGCATGCCGCCCTCGGTGCCGGCCAGCAGGGCCAGCAGCAACGGGGTGAGGAAGACACCGAGGATGCTCGACAGCGAGGCGCTGCACACCGCCGCCGGCACGTTGCCGCGCGCCATCGAGGTGAAGGCGATGGACGACTGCACCGTGGACGGCAGCGCACACAGGAACAGCACGCCGATGTACAGCTCCGGGGTAAGCAGCCAGCCATCCAAGGGCTTGAACAGCAGCCCAAGCAACGGGAACAGCACGAAGGTGCACGCCAGGATGGTCAAGTGCAGGCGCCAGTGCAGCAGCCCGGCCACGATCGATTCACGCGGCAGGCGCGCGCCATGCAGGAAGAACAGCAGGGCAATGGCTACGTCGGTGACATCGTCGAGCACCATCGCCGCCGCGCCGTGCATGGGCAGCAGCGAGGCCAGCAGCACGGTGCAGAGCAGGGCGAGGGTGAAGTTGTCCGGTCGCAGGCGCGACCACCAGGGCTTCATGCGCGGCATGCTCCTGTGAGGGGGAAAAGAGAGGGGAGAAACGCGTGCTGACTCAACGCGCGGCAGCCTGTTCGAGCAGGGCGCGGGTAGGGGCTTCCAGCGAGGTCATGCCGGCATCGCGACCCAGCTGCAGGGCTTGCTCCACCGAGGCGCCATCGCGTGCGTTCAACAGCGCCAGCAGCGCCAGCAGCGCACCGGCGCGGTTGCCGGAGGCGCAATGCACCAGCACCGGACCGCTGCTCTGCGCCAGCGCCGTGCGCAGTGCGCGCGCATTGGCGTCGGTCAGGCCGGCCGCGCCGGCCACCGGAATGCGCACGTAGCGCAGGCCGAGGCGTTCGGTGGCGGCGGTTTCATCGAAGCCGCGGTCTTCATCAGGCTGGCGCAGGTCGATCACGGTAGTGACGCCCGCGTCGGCAGCCTGCTGCAGCTGGGCGGCACTGGGCTGGCCGGCGCTGTACAGCTGGGGGCGCGGCTGCGCGAAGGGCAGCGTGTCGGCCACCGCAGGCAGTGCCATTGCCAGCAGGGCGGCGAGGGCGCCAAGGCGGACGTGGCGGGCGAAGGATGCGGCGGGGTTCACTCGGGGAGAGGCCACGGCTGCTCCGTTGGTCAGAAGCGGAGGGTGCTGCGCGCCTTGAGCAGTTCGCGCAGTTCGTACTTGTCAGTATCGTCCAGACCCTGCTGGCCCTGCTTTGCCTGAAGCTCGTCCAGACGTTGCATCAACAGCTGTTTCTCCAGCTGCGCTACCGCATCGTGCAGTTCCTGGGTCCACATCGCCTCATCGCCAGGCAGGGTCTGCGCGGCCAGCTTGTGCAGCGGCTCCTGTTCTTCGCGGCCCTCGAAGTGCTCCAGCAGCGCGCCGGTGCTGATGTCCGGGCGCTGTTCCACCAGGCCCAGCAGCTCCAGCAGCAGGTCGATGCCAGGCAGCCGCAGGCCGTTGAAGTGGTGGCCTTCCAGGGTCATGGCCAGGGACGGTTGCTGCAGCAGGATCGCAATGGCCGCGCGCACCAGGCTGCGCCGCTGGGTGGGCGCCACTGCGCGCGCGGGCGGGCGCGTGGGCTGCGCGGACGCGGTGGGTTTGGCGCCCAGGCCGGTAAGCGTGGTCAGCTGCTGCTTCATCAGGTCGCCGAAGGCGCCGTCGGGAATCTTTGCCAGCATCGGCTTGGCCCGCTCGGCCAGCCGCGCCTTGCCGTCCAGCGTGGCCATGTTGACCTCGCGGGTGAGCTCGTCGAAGAAGAACTGCGACAGCGGCGTGGCCTGCTTGAGGCGTTCGTCGAATGCGGCGCTGCCTTCCTTGCGCACGATGGTGTCGGGGTCTTCGCCGTCGGGCAGGAACAGGAAGAAGGCCTGGCGGCCGTCCTTCATGCGCGGCAGCACCGATTCCAGCGCGCGCCAGCCGGCGCGGCGGCCAGCGGCGTCGCCGTCGAAGCAGAAGAACACATCCGGCGCATTGCGGAACAGCAGCTCGGCATGGTCCGGCGTGGTGGCCGTGCCCAGCGTGGCCACCGCCTGGGTAACCCCGTACTGGAACAGCGAGACCACGTCCATGTAGCCTTCGACCACGATCAGCCGCTCGATCTTCTGGTTGGCCTGGCGCACCTGCCACAGGCCGTACAGTTCGCGGCCCTTGTGGAACAGCGCGGTCTCGGGCGAGTTGAGGTACTTGGGGCCGTCGTCCTTCTCCATGACCCGACCGCCGTAGGCGATCACGCGGCCGCGCCGGTCGAAGATCGGGAACATGATCCGGTCGCGGAACTTGTCGTAGACGTGGCCGCGGTCGTTCTTGGAGAACAATCCGGCGCGGTCGAGCAGCTTCATGCGCCGCTCGTCCTTGCCCAGGGCATCTTTCAGCGCACTGTAGCCATCGGGCGCGTAGCCGATCGCGAACCGGGTGCGGTTCTCCTCGTCCACGCCGCGCTGGTCCAGGTAGGCGCGCGCCTTGTCGCTGCCCTCCAGCGCTTTCTGGAAGAAGCGCGTGGCCGCGTCCAGCGCTGAGTACAGTTCGCGGCTGTCGTCCTGCTGCTGGGCAGTGCGCGGCTGGGTGTCGCGCGGCACTTCCATGCCCACGCGCTTGGCCAGCTCGTCGACCGCGTCGAGAAACTCGAGGCGGTCGTAGTTCATCAGGAAGCTGATCGCGGTGCCATGCGCGCCACAGCCGAAGCAGTGATAGAACTGCTTGGTGGGCGAGACCGTGAACGAGGCCGAGCGCTCGTCGTGGAACGGGCAGCGCGCGGCGTATTCCTTGCCCTGGCGCTTCAGCGGCACGCGGCTGCCCACCACCTCGACAATGTCGGAGCGGGCCAGCAGGTCGTCGATGAATGCGTCGGGGATACGGGCCATGGGCGGCAGGCAGTGGCACGGCCGGTAACGGCCCTGCGCGGAAGCGGGGGACGGCCTAGTTTACTAGCTGCCGGTCGCTTCGCCCGGTTTCGGCGCGGGGATGCCCGCCGCGGCCAGGTGCTGGCGCGCGCGCAGGCGCTCGTCGATCACCGCCGTCATCAGCGCCCCCACGAAAAACACCACGGTGGCGTAGTAGATCCACACCAGCGAGATCACCAGCGCGCCCATCGACCCGTAGGCGCTGCCAGGCGCGACCGTGGCGATGTACAGGCCGATCGCGTAGCGGCCCAGCGCGAACAGCGCCGAGGTGATCGCCCCGCCGATGAAGGCCTGCCGCCAGGCTACGCGGCGGTCGGGCAGGTAGTGGTAGAGGAAGGCGAAGCCCACCGTGTACAACGCCAGGCTGGTCAGGTAGCCCACCGCCGGCAGCACCGACGGCAGCTGCGCGAAGGCCACCTGCAGCATGGTGGTGGCGGTCATCGACAGGATCAGCAGGAAGCCCAGTGCCAGCACCACGCCGAAGGAGAACACGCGCTTGCGCAGCCAGGCCACGATGCCGTCCAGGCGCTCGCCGCTGGTATTGAAGATCAGGTTGAGCGCGTTCTGCAGCTGGGCAAATACCGCCGTGGCGCCGATGAACAGCAGCAGCGTGCTCCACACCCCGGCCAGCGAGCCCACGTCGGGCTGGTTGTCGGCGTTCTTGAGTACGGTGTCGGCCACGGTGGCGGCGCTGCTGCCGGCCACGTCGTTGATCTGCGCGATCAGCGCCTGCTGCGCCGGCGGGTACAGCGAGGCGGTGAGCCACAGCAGCAGGACCAGCAGCGGTGCCATCGACAGCAGTGCGTAGAAGGAGACCGAGGCGGCCTGAGTAAGCACGTCGATATCGACGAAGCGTTTGCCCACCGCCATGGGGAAGCTGCGTTGCAGCCGGTCGACGTACTTGTGCAGCCGGGGCGGCACGCCGTGGTGGCTGGGCGTGGGAACGGCGTCGGGCGCGGGGGCAGGTGGCAGTGAAGACATGCGCCCGATTTTTGCAGGCCCGGGTCGAAGGCGGGGTGAAGCGAAGCGATGTGCGCGGCAGTGCGCATGCATGCGTGCACCGACCAACGGTCGGTGCCTACCGGGATCCGGATGTGGGCATCCGGTTCGGCAGGTAGCGACCGGGGGTCGCTACCTGGTCCGATCAGCCGGCCAGCTGCTGCTTGACCAGCTTGGACACCAGGCCCATGTCGGCCTGGCCGGCGAGCTTGGGCTTCAGGGCGCCCATCAGCTTGCCGATGTCGGCCGGGCTGGCCGCGCCGGTTTCGGCGATGGCGGCCTGGATGGCGGCCACGATCTCGGCTTCGCCCAGCTTGGCCGGCAGGTACTGGTCGATGACCAGGATTTCCTCGCGCTCGATCACGGCGAGGTCTTCCCGGTTGGCTGCTTCGAACTGGCTGACCGAATCCTTGCGCTGCTTGACCATCTTTTCCAGCACGGCCAGCGTGGCGGCGTCGTCCAGCTCGATGCGCTCGTCCACTTCCTTGCGCTTGATGTCGGCCAGCATCAGGCGGATCACGCCCAGGCGGTGCTTCTCGCCGGCCTTCATGGCGGCCTTCATGTCATCGGTGAGCTGCTGTTTCAGGCTCATGGAACACCTCGTATTCGGTCAAAAGGGCGGAAAGGGACGCCAAACGACTGGAACGCAAAAAGCCGGCAACGCTCGCGCGTTCCGGCTTCGGCTCCGCCACGACAGACCAGCGGCCTGTCGCATCGAAGTTGCGTCCGACTCAGTACAGGCGCTGACGCTTGGTAACGTCGCGCGACGACCGGCGCAGCTGACGCTTCACAGCAGCAGCAGCCTTACGCTTGCGCTCCTGGGTCGGCTTTTCATAGAACTCGCGCTTGCGGGTTTCGGCCAGCACGCCGGCCTTTTCGCAGGTGCGCTTGAAGCGACGGAGCGCAAACTCGAAGGGCTCGTTCTCGCGGACTTTAACGCTGGGCATGGAATCTCCGGGACACAGTAGAACCGGGTCACGCCCGGTGAGAGCCGCACATTATAGCGGCGACAAAAGAAGTTGCAACCCACCCCGGCAAACTTCTTGGCCACAGGTGGTGTCAGGTGGGCTGGCGGTAACGCTGCCGGGGCCTCAGCGGTCCATAATACCCGGTATGCGAGTCCTTGGTATTGAATCTTCCTGTGATGAGACCGGCGTGGCGGTGTACGACACCGCCCTGGCCGGCCCGGACGCCCTGCGCGCCCATGCGGTCTACAGCCAGATCGCCCTGCACGCCGAGTACGGCGGGGTGGTGCCTGAACTGGCCAGCCGCGACCACGTGCGCAAGCTGCTGCCGCTGATCCGCCAGACCCTGGCCGAGGCCGGGATGGGCGTGGCCGACATCGACGGGGTGGCCTATACGGCTGGCCCCGGGCTGGTCGGTGCGCTGCTGGTGGGGGCGGGCGTGGCCCGCTCGCTGGCCTGGGCGCTGGAGGTGCCGGCGGTCGGTGTACACCATATGGAAGGGCACCTGCTGGCCCCGTTGATGGAAGACGACCCGCCGCAGGCCCCGTTCGTGGCGCTGCTGGTGTCCGGCGGTCATACCCAGCTGGTGGCGGTGGACCGGATCGGCCAGTACCGCCTGCTGGGCGAGACCCTGGACGATGCGGCCGGCGAGGCCTTCGACAAGACCGCCAAGCTGATGGGCCTGCCGTATCCGGGTGGCCCGCAGCTGGCGGCGCTGGCCGAGCGCGGTACCCCGGGCAAATACACGTTTACCCGCCCCATGACCGACCGGCCCGGGCTGGATTTCAGCTTCTCCGGGCTGAAGACCCAGGTGCTGCTGGCCTGGCGCGACAGCGACCAGAGCGAGCAGACCCGCGCCGACATCGCCCGGGGCTTTGAAGATGCCGTGGTGGACACCCTGGCCATCAAGTGCGAGCGCGCGCTGGATGCGGCCGGTACCGATGTGATCGTGGTGGCCGGCGGGGTGGGCGCCAACAAGCGGCTGCGCGCCAAGCTGCAGCAGATGGCGGCCCGCCGTGGGGGCCGGGCCTGCTTCCCGCGCCCGTCGCTGTGTACCGACAACGGCGCGATGATCGCCTTCGCCGGCGCGCTGCGGCTGGAAGCCGGCCAGCACACGCCGCCGCAGGTGCAGGTCACCCCGCGCTGGGACATGGCGACGCTGCCGGCGGTGTAGATCGCGCTGATCGAACCGCCTGCACTGAAGGCCCCCGAATGGGGCCCTTCGTGTTTATCCGGGTGCGCCTGCGAGAAGCGCGTGCGGCGTGAATCCAGTGCGCATTGCATCGCAGTTCTGCCCGCTCGGGCTTGCCGCTGTCGTTGGCATCACGTAGCGTCATCATGACGTGCCACAGGGACATGCCGATGGGTGATCCCCATCTCCCCCGGGGACAAGGTGGTAAGCAAAGGGCCCCGCGGGGCCCTTTGTCTTTGGGCGTCTCCGGTCGCATCTGCCCCCGGTTCCCGGCACGTTCCGGCCCGCGCCGTTACCATGTTCGGCATCTTCCACGTGGCATGGCTATGGACAAGGTATTCATCGAAGGGCTCGAGATCGATGCCCTGATCGGCATCTACGACTGGGAACGGCGGATCCGCCAGACCCTGCGGTTCGACCTGGAAATGGGCTTCGACAACCGTCGCCCGGCGGCCAGTGACGACATTGCCGATACCCTCAACTACAAGGCCGTGAGCAAGCGTATCGAGCAGTTCGTGCGCGAGTCCGATTTCGGCCTGGTCGAAACCCTGGCCGAACGCATCGCCGAGATCGTGCTGCGTGAGTTCAAGGTGGAATGGCTGCGCCTCAAGCTGAGCAAGCCCGGCGCCGTGCGCGGCGCGCGCGCGGTGGGCGTGATCATCGAACGCAGCGCGTCCTGACCGGGCGCTGCCCACCGTAGTGCCGGGCTCTGCCCGGCAACCAGGAACCACCGTAGTGCCGGGCTCTGCCCGGCAACCCCAAAACTGGAGACCTCCCCAAGATGCTGGATGCAGTAGTAGCAACCCGTTGGCTGGACGACCTGCAGCGAACCCTCGAACCCTGGCCGTGGGCCTACACCGCCGCGGTGCTGTGTCTGCTGGCGCTGGCCGCGTGGCTGGCCAATTTCGTCACCAAGAAGATCCTGCTGCGCGGCCTGCGCGGGTTGATCAACCGGCTGCCCGGCGGGACCGCCCAGGGCGGGCGCGGCAACAACGTGATGCGGGTGGTGTCGCGGTTGTCCAACGTGGTGCCCAGCCAGGTCATTGCCGCCGGCATCACCGTGGTGCCCGACCTGCCTGCGCCGCTGGTGGCCTTCGTCATCGGCGCCTGCCAGGCCTGGGCGATCCTCACGGTGGCGCTGGCGATCTCGCACGCGCTGGACGCGGCCAACGACATCTACGAGCGCCGCCCCGACGCGCGCAACAAGCCGATCAAGGGCTACCTGCAGGTTGGCAAGATCGTCATCTTCGTCATTGCCGGGCTGTCGATCGTGGCCGCCCTGGCCGGGGTGGACCTGCGCTACCTGGTCACCGGTCTGGGCGCGGCCACCGCCGTGCTGATGCTGATCTTCCAGGACACCATCCTGTCGCTGGTGGCCAGCGTACAGATCAGCGGCGACGGCCGGGTGCGGCTGGGCGACTGGATCGAGATGCCCAGCCAGAGCGCCGACGGCGACGTCATCGACATCGCCCTGCACACCATCACCGTGCAGAACTTCGACAAGACCATCACCACCATCCCGACCAAGAAGCTGGTCACCGAGTCGTTCAAGAACTGGCGCGGCATGCAGGAGGCTGGCGGACGCCGGATCAAGCGCGCGCTCTACCTGGACCAGCACAGCGTGGGCTTCGTCGATGCGCCGATGCTGGCCGAGCTGGAACAGTTCGCGGTGCTGGGTGAGTACCTGCGCGAGAAGCAGAGCGAACTGCAGCAGTGGAACGCGCAGCTGCAGGCCAAGGGCGTGGCGGCGGTGAATGCGCGGCGGGTGACCAACCTGGGCACGTTCCGCGCGTATGTGGAGCGCTACCTGCGCCAGCATCCCGGCATCCATACGGACATGACGCTGCTGGTACGGCAGTTGCAGCCGACCACCGAAGGCCTGCCGCTGGAGATCTACTGCTTCACCCGCACCACCGCGTGGGGCGAGTACGAGGGCATCCAGTCGGACGTGTTCGACCACCTGCTGGCCACGCTGCCGGCCTTCGGGCTGCGCGTGTTCCAGGCCTCCAGTGACGCGATGTTGATGGCCGGCCAGCAGCGCGTGGCCGCCGCAGAGTAAGCTCCTGTGCCCCCGCCACCGCGCTCACGGTGGCGGGGTTCTTCCCCCGGGGAAGAAAAATGAACGCCAAAATCATTCACAACGGGCCCGGGAACGCTAGAATCCTGGCCTTGTAAACGTTTTCATAAGGACAGCCGGTGGCCGCCGATCGTATCGAAACCCTCATTGCCAAGATGACCGTCGAAGAAAAAGTCGGCCAGCTCGGTGTGTTCGCCGACATGGTTCGGCCGTTCGCCCCGGACGTGAACCCGGAAGCCAACGTGCTCAACGCCGACCAGGTGCTGCAGCAGGTGCGCGAGGGCAAGGTGGGGTCGCTGTTCAACGGCGTGGGCGTGGAAGCCGGCCGCCGCATCCAGCAGGTGGCGCTGGAAGAAAGCCGCCTGGGCATTCCGGTGATCCTGGCGGCCGATGTCATCCACGGCATGCGCACCGTGTTCCCGATCCCGCTGGGCGAAGCGGCCAGCTTCGAGCCCGACCTGGCCGAGCGCACTGCACGCGCCACCGCTGTGGAAGCCACGGCGGCCGGCCTGCACTGGACCTACGCACCGGCGGTGGACATCGCCCGCGACCAGCGCTGGGGCCGCGGTGCCGAAGGTGCCGGTGAAGACGTGGTGCTGGGCTGTGCGTTCGCCGCCGCCCGCGTGCGCGGCTTCCAGGGTCCGGACCTGCGCGCCGCCGATGCGCTGCTGGCCACGCCGAAGCATTTCGCCGCCTATGGCGCGGTGATGGCCGGCATGGAATACAACATGGTCGACATCTCGCCGCAGACCCTGCGCGACGTGCACCTGCCGCCGTTCCAGGCCGCCTTCGAGGCGGGCGCGCTCACCGTGATGTCCTCCTTCAACGACATCAACGGCGTGCCGGCCAGCGCCAACGCCGAACTGCTCACCGACATCCTGCGCGGCGAGTGGAAGTTCCCGGGCGTGGTGATCTCCGATTACACCGCCGACATGGAGCTGGTTGCGCACGGCTATGCCGCCGATGACCGCGACGCCACCGCCAAGGCGTTCACCGCCGGCCTGGACCTCAGCATGCAGAGCGGCTTCTATGCCGAGCACCTGCCGGGCCTGATCGAGAGTGGCGAAGTGCCGATGGCCACGCTGGACGAATCGGTGCGCCGCATCCTGCGCCTGAAGGATGCGATCGGCCTGTTCGACGATCCCTACCGTTCGCTGGACCTGGACCGCGAAGCGTCCACCGCGCACATCGCCGAACACGATGCGCTGTCGCGCGATGCCGCGCGCCGGTCGATCGTGATGCTCAAGAACACCGACGCGGTGCTGCCGCTGAAGAAGACCGGGCAGAAGATCGCGCTGATCGGGCCATACGTGCAGGACCGCGAGAACATCGAAGGCTGCTGGACCCTGTTCGGCGACAAGTCGCGCTATGTGAGCCTGGAAGCCGGCGTGCGCGCGGCGATCAGCGATGAAGCCCTGCTTGAAATCGTGCCGGGCTGTGACCTGGAGGCGGCCGTGCAGGACGGCATCGAGCAGGCCGTGGCCGCTGCGCTGCGCGCCGACGTGGTGGTGCTGGCGCTGGGCGAACCGCAGCGTTACAGCGGTGAAGCGCAGTCGCGCGTCGAAATCACCCTGCCGCCGGCCCAGCAGGCGCTGGCCGAGGCGGTGGCCATGACCGGCAAGCCGCTGGTGGTACTGCTGCGCAATGGTCGCGCGCTGGCACTGCAGGGCGCGG
>Ga0308162_1000661_pt1 | contig 33464 bp, 30 predicted proteins | sample PhySR2_FD_201370 | JGI IMG/M metagenome (GOLD analysis project Ga0308162, IMG submission 201370) | Phyllosphere microbial communities from UC Gill Tract Community Farm, Albany, California, United States - DLSLS.R2 | ecosystem: Host-associated > Plants > Phyllosphere > Unclassified | place: USA... | reverse complement strand
CCATCCAGATCCCGACAGAAGAAACCGCCATACCGAAAGCCATCTGCCAGGAAAGGGGCTCATTGAACATAGCCCATGCCCAGATCATTGTGACAGGTGGACTGAGGTACAGCACGGTGGTAACACGTGTTGCTGAGCTCCGGCGTAGACAAATCCAGTAGAGACCGTAGCCACCAAAAGTTGGCAGAGTCGCCGTCCATAAGACGCTGAGCGTGAACCCCAATGTGGGGATTGGTGCCAGGCCGCCGTTAATGCCGCCAATAACAGCAAAGGCAATTACCGCGACGAAACACTGAAGCCAGAGATTAGGCAAGAGATCCATTGATTGTGAGTCTTTACTGCGTTTCTGCCAAAGCGTTGCCACTGCAAGCGACAGCATACCCGCTACCGGCAAGCCATAAGCCCAGAGTGGGGCGTTGCCAAAAGTGAGCACGTTACGGGTCACCCATATCACGCCGAGCAGTCCCGTGAATAGCCCAAGCCAGACCTGGGTGGCTAGCCGTTCCCCCAAAAATGCTGTCGCCAGCAGCGCCATTCCCAAAGGAAGCAGGTCAGCACACAGGGCTGCGAGTCCCGCCGGGACACCTAATGCAATCCCCTGGGTCACACCGATCATGTATCCGACCATGGCCAGCAGGCCGATTCCGGCATTTATCATTAGCACTCTGGAAGGTATTTTTAACAGGGGTCGGTACACGAAGGGTAAGAGGAGCAGCGTTAACAAAACATAGCGCCAGAACACGACCAGTAATGCTGGGGCGTAATTAATCGAAAAGCGTGCGCCGATGAAACCTGAACTCCAGGAAAACAGTAAAGCCACCTCAAGCAGCGGCAGAGGAATGGTATAGAGCCAGTTAAGGCTTAACGACTTTTTTCTTTGAAAATGATTTATTTTGCTCATTCCAAAAAGGTAATAGATGAGTGTAATCTGGTAAATCAAAATGATATGTAGAACTGGTTTAAAGAAGGTAAACATTGACCACAACGCTTTCTATCGAGCTACTTCGCACCTTCCATGCCGTCGTACGAACAGGAAAATTTAGCGCGGCAGCTAATCTCCTCCATAAGAGTCCTGCGGCTGTGAGCATTCATATTCAGCGTCTGGAGGCCGTTGCAGGTGGCCAGTTACTGCACCGCGATAATCAGTCCGTAATGCTGACTGCACTAGGGAAAAAGCTTCTGCGCTCAACAGCAGAACTCCTGCGCTCGCATGATCGGATACTGGCTGACCTTCATGGGTCGAATCTTACCGGGCGAATCATCCTTGGCATGCCTGATGAGTATGCTGCTCAGGTTATCCGGGAGATACTTCCTCCATTCAGTGCGGCGTGGCCGAACGTTGTTATGGAGTTGAAAATGGGGCCCAGTAACGAGCTTGAAGAGTGGATAGCGCGAGGAAAACTGGATGCGGCAGTTGTCGTCCAGCCTAAAGAAAAAACCAGTCCCGATGCGCAGTTGTTAATGTCAACCACGCCCGTATGGGTGGGTCCTCTGAACAGTAACGTGGCGCTTGAAAACCCCTTGCCCCTGGCTGTCTACGCGGCGCCATGTATTTATCGCAAGGCTATTACCGCCTCACTGAAAGCTTCAGGTCGACGTTCGCGCATCGTGCTGGAGAGCCATTCCAGTAAGGCGGTCCAGGCGTGTGTCGAAGCAGGACTGGCCGTAAGTTTAATGGATCGGGGAAAGGTATCAGGCCGCATGCTTATTCTTGAGAATATGCCTACTGTTCCTGACCATAATATCGTGTTCATACGAAGCGCCGCATCATATGAGGACGAAGCTGTAGATCTGCTTTCAAAAGCATTTAATCAATCATTCCGGCTTTAAATGGCTGATGATATTTATGCAATCAGCCGTTCTTATTTCATTAAAATTATCTGAGAGATTTCCAATGACATACGCCTTATTGATGCAAAAAACCTTTTTTCAGCAACATCCGTTTCCGGCACAAAGCGGACGCAAAGCAGCCCACTGTCCGCTATTTGCAGGAAGCGGACGTTCGCTATGGCTCTCACCTCTGAGAGGGTATTAGTTAAAATTGCGGTGTGTTAATCAATATGGCGCAAGTCATATGACTGGGATGCTTCGCGTAGCGCGCTAGCACGTTTTATTGCCGTCAGCCCAGCGCTTGATATCACTTATCTTTGGCGATCGGATACCCGTGCTCAGGAGGTTCTTGGTTGTATACAGGCTGACCTGCGCATTGTCACCATCAGAGCTTTCGATCTCAATCAGCGTGTTGTTAATCAACAATCCCTGTGAAAGGAACTTTTGATTAATCTCACCTTTTTTGCGCTCACCATCAAACTCGCTTAATACGATGACCGGATTTCCTGAATATGCCTCATATTCGAGGCACTGCCTTGCCATGTACCTTATGGTTCGATAAGTATCAGAAGACCCTGCCTTGCTCACGAAACTGCCGTCAAAAGAGGATTGGCTGCTTTTCAGTTCGCTGACGGTAATAGCGCACCCGCTGAGTGAGACCGAAAATAACAGGCTTGCCAGAGCAACGTATTTCACTTTTAACTCCATCATTCAGGTAAATGCCCTCCGCCGGAGTGGATCTACGTTGTGTTTGCTTTCATGCGGACTTGTGATTTGGGAAATTAACCGAAACCATCAACCCACCTTCTGCCGACGTACTAAGGCTTACGCTGCTGTTGTGTTGCTGCGCAACTGCTTTGACGATGGCAAGCCCCAGCCCACTCCCGCTTTGCATCTGATTGGGATCGCGAAAAAACCTGTCGAACACGCGCTCCCTCAATTCAACGGGAATGCCAGGCCCTGCATCTGAAACACGTAACTGCGTGGATTGATTTAAGGATCGTAACTCCACCTCAACCCTTCCGCCCCCAGGGCTGTACTTCACGGCATTTTCAATTACGTTATCAATAAGCGACATCAGCCGTTCCCTGACGCCAGTCACCCAGATTTCTTCTTCGGCGTAGAATTCAAGTTCAATCCTGCGTTCCGCCGCGAGCGGTGCCAGCCCGGCCATGCGTTCTTGTATGAGCGTTGTCAGCTGCAAAGGCTCCATAACCGTGTCAATGCGCGCTTCGCTGTGCATCATCAGCAGCAACTGATTGACCAGACGAGCCGCACGGCTGTTGCTGCGAATAATGCCTGCGAGCAACTCTTTTTGGCGGTCACTGCTCACATAAGACTGTAACGCCTCAACATTGATTCGCATCGCCGCCAGGGGGGTACGCAACTCGTGAGCGGCATCGGCAATGAAAACGCGTTCCCGTTCAGTGCTTTCCCGCACCCTGGCAAGAAATCCATTAATAGCGTCAACCATCTGGCGAAGCTCGCTGTGCTTTGGCACTGCTTTTAAGGGCGAGAGATCGTCCGGCGTGCGTAAGGACACTTCATTTACCACCTTATGCCATGGACGCATTGCAATGCGGATTGACAGCCATGCAGGAAACAAAAGAAAAGGAATGCATACCAGCAGCGGCATCACGTAGTAGCCGCGCGAGTTCAGGTAGATAAAGAAATTCCAGCCTCCAGCAGGGGTGATAAGCGTGACCTCTGTATCGGCATTCCCGGACTTTAAGGTACGGCTGGTCCAGGTGCGACCATCACTCTCAACACGCTCAATTTTTCCATAGCGGCTGTTTATGACACCGGCTGGCGCACCATCAGAGGCATAAATTATCTCTTTATTCTTGCGCACGATAAGGCTGATTGAGAGTTCTGGATCTTCACCGCCGCCATAATTTTCCCGCACTGCCTTACTTAATGCAGACAGTACCTGCGTTCGCTCCTGCGGGTGATCCTCCATACTCTTAACCACAGTAAAAATCGTTTCGTACGTCTTGCTGCCGGTTAATATCGGCGGGCTACGCAAGTCCTCCCACAAAACGTAAGTCAGAAAAAGACACCAGAGCAGGGTGAGCAGTAGCATTTGCGCTACCATAATTCGCCGTACGAACGTTGGGGTTCTCATGTGGCGCCAGACATTTCGCATTAACCTGCCCCCTTCTGAATGGGTACGGTATCAATGACATACCCAACGCCCCTCACCGTTCGCACATAGCTGTCGCCAATTTTTCGACGCAAATTCCCCATATGCACATCGAGCGCATTACTCATATTTTCTTTTGCGCCGAAGATCCTTTCTTCCAGAAAACTGCGAGTAAGCACGCGGTCAGTGCGCAACATCAACGTTTCAAGCAGCGCGTATTCACTTGCCGTCAACTCAATATGCCGTGCATTCACGGTCACGCGTCGTGTAGGCACATAAAGTGATAATCCGCGAAGTTCTATCGCCTCGTTCTGAAAACCATAACTGCGACGCGCAAGCGCTCTCACCCTCGCCAACAACTCGGCGAGAACAAACGGTTTGACGAGATAGTCGTCTGCACCAGCGTCCAGCCCGGAAAGGCGATCCTGCAGTGTGCCTCGTGCCGTCAGGATGATAACGGGAATCCCGTTGTGCTGCTGACGCAGGCACGCCATCAGGCTCATGCCATCGCCGTCGGGTAATCCGAGGTCGAGCAACACAAGTTCAGGCACGCAGACATGAAGCTGATGCAGCGCATCCTCTTTGCGGCGAACCCATATAACATCAAACCCTTGATCTGCAAGGGCAATACGTACGCCGTTGCCGAGGTCCAGGTCGTCTTCGATCAGGAGTATTTTCACAATGGTTACGGTATCAACAGTGAATGAAGATCGTCTGAAGAAAAAAACGGTATCAGGAAATCTATCAGCTTCGCAGCATCTGTGGTTGCTTCACACTTTCTTCATTTTTGGCTCATGAGAACTTTAGCAGGCGCATGCAAGATGAGCGTTCCGGCGTTTACAACACGCTTGTATCGTAACCATCTGAATCCAAAAGGACTTCTTTCATGAGAAATAACACACTGCGTCATAAGTTCCCCCTTTCAATACCTGGGCGCAGCCTGAAAAAAATATTGCAGGGCGCAGTACTGGCGTTACTGGCCACCCCGATACTGTCGGCAGCACAGAATCAGGGCAACGCGTTGACTCTGGGAGGCGGCGCGAACGTTACGCCACGTTATTCTGGTTCGGATAAAAGCCGCGTCACGACTGCCCTGGTGCTTGATTACACGATGGCGAATGGTTTTTTTGTCAGCTCCACACGGGGCATTGGTTATGGCAATAACATCGGCAAATTCGATTACAACGCTGCGCTGAGTTATCGCTCAGCCCGGAAGGATCAAGACGTGGACAGCGACTCGCTGAGCGATGGCAGCGACTATTTGCATGGTATGGGCGACGTCAAAGGCTCGGCTCTCGGTGTGCTTGGCCTGGGATACGGGGTGACAGACTGGCTTAATTTGCAATTCCAGGCTGAAGTGCCATTTTCTGAGCGGAACAATGGCGCGGCACTGCATTTTGGCATTAATAGCCCGCTCTATACCTCACCGAACAATACCGTGACGCTGGCGCTGACCGGCAGTTGGGGGACGGAGAAATACATGCAGACTTACTACGGAGTCAGTGCATCCCAATCGGCCGCATCAAGGTTTACCCGATATGATGCCGGGTCGGGAATTTATGCCTGGTCGATGAATCTTGACTGGACACATAAGTTCGATGAGGACTGGAGCGTGGTTGCGGCAGCAGGCGTTACGCAGTTGACGGGTGATGCGCGCAATAGCCCGATTGTGCAACGAAAAACATCGCCCGCCGGAAGCCTGCTGGTGACATATCGCTTCTGATCGTTATTCAATGTGTGTTTCCCGCCAGCTTGTGGCTCCGCTCAGCCAGTAAACACGCATTCGATCCCCCCTTTCAGCTAACGGGTAGTTCGCAACAGATTGCAGATCCAAAAGCTTCAGCCCCGACCTTGTATAACATCTTTTCACCTCCGCTGGCGCATCAGCAAAAGCGGGCGCGCCGAAGAGCAGGCTCACGTTGCTGGTGTCGCGGGATCCGCCAGCAACGCATCGGAGATATCCCCGTCGATGAAACCGCTCTGCTGATCAATCACATCTATCAGCCTGCAGATACGCCCTATTTTGGCACTCATGCGATTTACATCTGGGAGGGATGCACCCGACAAGGTATTTACCTCAATGCATTACCGGAAGTCATGCAGGGCAACGTTCTGTCATTACGGGCCTGTAACGAGAAACACTTTTTGAAAAAAGCGGATCGGATAGAAAAAAGGTTCAGACCTGGCCCTCATTCCGACCAGGACTACATGGGAACTCTCCTGCTGGTACCGGAACAATGATGCTAATTACCCGCGTTCGTGAGTCATGCCCTTTCTTCTACTGGCAATAAAATTATCACGGATAATATCCTCATGGTTCGCGTTCCAGTCGATGCCAACCTCCCAGCTAACGACTCACCCGTTAACGGAATGATAACCGTTCCGGCGCCGCAATAGGCATAACGCTGTTCAGCACCAGGGAGACACCTATACCCGCGATGACCAGTGCAATAGCGCAGCGACGCCTTTTTCGTTCAGCCGGAGCCATCCTGACCCTGCATCTCAGGCGGAACCACGGCCAATCCCGAATTTCGTATCTATAATTCAGTGACCCAGGCCCCTGCGCTCGATCTGATTAACCAAACGATCAGAGCCCAGGTGTCCGGACTGCTCAGTGTCAGCGATATTCAATCCCAGGATGATGCCTGCCGGGTTAAGAAGCTCATCATTTACAGAACTAAGGAAGCCTCATGATCTTGTCTCTCAAAAATCAGGTTGCGCTGGTTACCGGTGCCAGCTCGGGTCTCGGCTATGCCTGCGCAGAAGCACTCGCTAAAGAAGGTGCCTGTGTGGTGGTCAACTACCACAGCCAGGCGGAACCCGCAGAAGAACTGGTTGAAAAAATCCGCACAGACGGTGGCCGTGCCATCGCTGTGAAGGGAGACGTCTCAAAAGAGGCGGATGTTGAGAATCTCTTTGATCAGACGATGGCTGAATTTGGCAGACTGGATATCCTGGTGGCGAACTCAGGACTTCAGAAAGATGCCGCATCCATTGATATGACGCTAGAGGACTGGAATACCGTTATTAACGTGAACCTGACCGGACAGTTCCTATGCGCGCGTGCTGCGTTGCGTCAATTCCGTAGCCAGGCGCATCGCCCGGAAATCAGCAGAGCAGTGGGTAAGATTATTCATATGAGCTCGGTTCATCAGCGCATTCCCTGGGCAGGACACGTTAACTATGCGGCATCTAAAGGCGGCGTCGATATGCTGATGAAAAGCCTTGCTCAGGAGGTGGGCGAAGATCGGATTCGTGTTAATGCTGTGGCACCTGGCGCTATCGCGACCGCCATCAACAAGGAAAGCACCTCAGGCCAGGCGGGTAAAGAGTTGTTAAAGCTCATCCCTTACGGACGCATCGGAGCGGCTGAAGACGTGGCGAATGCTGTCGTGTGGCTCGCCAGTGATCTTTCTGACTACGTTCATGGCACCACGCTTTTCATTGATGGCGGAATGAGTCTTTATCCCGGCTTTCGCGATAATGGCTGAGCAAGGCGTCACTGAAACGGGTTGGTAGCCTTATGGCGGGAACTGTATCCGGAACGGGAAGTCCGGATTACGCATTACCGCAGCTATCAATAAAACTCCAGCAGGCTGAACATTTCAGTCTGTGCCACACTGGCTTTATTCCAGTTGAACAGTAAGCGCATTGATTCAAGTTTTACCGGAATCCGGATTGAGCAAACGCGCACGGCAGACCTCAAGAATTTCATCCGCAAGTCCAGAATTTTCCGGACAGGCGCGCGAAAGCATCAGTGCACCAGCAAGCTGCGCAATAGTCGTTATCAGCTCTTCACGCGTTACAGTTTCGGATTCTAAGATGGCAATTTGACGTTCAATCCCGGCCGCAAACGACTCCCGGATAGATTCAGACTGTCGGGCTGCATCGGTGCCCAGGGCTGACATCACGCAGCCCTTTCCCATGTCATCGCGATGCTGCCTGGAAAGGTAGTGCTCAATAAACGCTTCCCGACTCACACCTTTGGTTTTTTCGGCCGACTGCGCAAAACCACAGCTCATCGCTTCAGCTAACAAATCCGCTTTCGACCCAAAATGTTTATAGAACCCGCCATGTGTTAACCCAGCGGCTGACATCAGTTCAGCGACACCTACCCCATCGTAACCACGCTGACGAAAAAGCTCTGACGCCGTTTCAACGACCCGCACTCGGTTTTCGCGTACCTGCTCTTTAGACACTTTCATTTTATCTCTCCTGCAACAGACCCTGATTATACATTGATGATGACCATAATCAAACCGGTTGACTTTAATGATTATGATCATCATCATTAAGCTCGTGCTTTTACCTGCTCATCCGCTGAGGAATAACCATGACCAATGAATCTTTATTTCAACCTTATGAACTGGGGTCTGTCACCCTTGCGAATCGTATTGTGATGGCACCGCTAACGCGCAACCGCGCCGGAGCAGGTCTGGTTCCCGGTGAACTGGCTGCGACCTATTACGCTCAGCGTGCCACAGCAGGATTGCTGATTACCGAGGCCACGCAGATCTCAGAACAGGCGCAGGGATATCAGGATACGCCGGGAATCTACACGCAGGATCAGATTGAGGGCTGGCGGAAAGTCACTGACGCCGTGCATGCCAGGGGGGGACGCATATTTGTACAGCTGTGGCACGTGGGACGGATTTCGCACGTCGATTTACAGCCCGGTGGCGCTGCACCCGTCGCCCCGTCGGCCATCCGTGCCGGGACTAAAACCTTTGTGAATAACGGATTTGCTGACGTCTCTGAGCCCCGCGCCCTCGAATTGCACGAAATAAAAGGGATTACCGCCGATTTCAGAAAGGCTGCAGCCAATGCGATTGCCGCCGGATTTGATGGTGTTGAAATACATGGTGCGAATGGCTACCTGCTGGAACAGTTTCTGAAGGATGGTGCTAATCATCGAACTGATGAATATGGCGGCTCAGTGGAGAATCGGGCGCGCCTGCTGCTGGAAGTCGTGGAGGCCGTTAAAGATGAGATCGGCGCAGAACGTACAGGCGTTCGCATTTCACCCGTCTCACCAGCAAATGCGATTTCATGCAGCGATCCGCAGTCACAATATGATTATCTGACAGAGCAACTGGATGCTGCAGGTATCGTTTATCTGCACGTTGTTGAAGGCGCGACGGGCGGTCCCCGTGATGTATCACCATTCGATTACGCTTCACTGCGTCGGCGCTTCAAAAACACATATATCGGCAACAATGGCTATGACCTGGCGCTGGCGTCTGAACACCTTACACAGAATAAAGCCGATTTGTTTGCGTTCGGTCGCCCCTTCATTTCTAACCCCGATTTAGTCGAAAGACTTAAGACGGGAGCGCCTCTGGCCCCGCTCAATCCTGAAACACTCTATGGCGGTGGTGCGCAGGGCTATACCGATTATCCGTCCCTTAGCAATACACGCTGATTAATCACCAGAAGTCATGGTTATACCTATGTCGCCGAAGGCGATTTTTACTAAATAAATGAAGAAGATAAAATTATGACAAATGATTCAGTCCTTATCACAGGCGCTTCAACAGGTATTGGTGCGGTTTACGCTGAGCGATTTGCACGTCGTGGACATAACCTTGTTCTGGTGGCTCGCGACAAAACGAAATTAGAAGTACTTGCAGCACGGCTGCGACAGGAAAACAGTATTTCTGTCGATGTTCTGCCTGCCGACCTTACGCAATCAAGTGATTTAGCCACGGTTGAAGCACGCCTTCGTGAAGACGCGCAGATAGGGATTCTTATCAATAACGCCGGTATCGCCCAGACCGGCAGTTTTACCGGGCAGACGCCTGATTCTATCGAACGGCTTATCGCACTTAACGTTACTGCCCTGACGAGACTTGCCAGTGCGGCGGCTCCGCGTTTTGCAGAAGCCGGAAAGGGTTCAATCGTGAATATCAGTTCAATCGTCGGACTGGCCCCGGAATTTGCAATGACGGTTTACGGCGCAACCAAAGCCTTTGTTCTTTTCCTGTCTCAGGGAATGAATATTGAACTGTCATCAAAGGGCATCTATATCCAGGCAGTGCTCCCGGGGGGGACTTACACCGAAATCTGGGAACGTGCGGGTATCGACATCAGTAACGCTCCAAAAATGATGGAAGTGGGCGAACTGGTTGATGCCGCTCTGGCTGGTTTTGACCGCCGCGAGCTCGTGACGATTCCGCCCTTACATAACGCCGAACGCTGGGATGTTCTTGAGGCATCCCGTCAGGGCCTGCTATCGGACATCAGACAGGAAGAAGCTGCTGCGCGATACAAAACGCGTTAGTGAGGCTCTTCTCAGCAGAACCATCCTGCGTGGTTCTGCTGAGGGGGAAACCAATGACGACTCTGTTATCCCGTATCACTTCAATGAATGGAAATCTGAACCCAACCACATGAGCGTACTCAGAATGAGCCAACAACGTGTAGCACTGGTGACCGGCGCATCTTCAGGTATTGGCAAAGCATCCGCGAATAAACTTCAGGCAGCAGGTTACCGGGTCTACGGCACAAGCCGGCGTGGCCCAGAGGCAGGTAAACACGCCTTTCCATTACTGGCACTGGATGTCACTGACGTCACCTCGGTCGAGGCTGCCATTGGGGCGTTGATGCAACGGGAGGGGCGAATAGATCTCCTGGTGAACAACGCAGGCTTTGGGGTCTCTCCTGCGGCGGCAGAAGAGAGTTCTATCGAGCAGGCCCGGCAGATCTTCGACACCAATTTTATGGGGATTGTCAGGCTGACACGCGCCGTGCTGCCTCACATGCGTCGTCAGGGCAACGGGCGCATTATCAATATCGGTTCAATTCTCGGCGTTGTGCCATTGCCCTATTTAGCGCTTTATGCGGCCAGTAAACATGCGGTCGAGGGGTATACCGGCGCACTTGACCATGAACTGCGTACACTGGGCATAAGGGTCTCTGTTATTGAACCGGCATACATAAAAACGCAGTTTGAAGCCCACAATATCGAACCAGATGAGAAGCTTGAAGAGTACGACATTATCCGGACTAAGTTGACGAAAGTGATCAGTAAGGCAATGGCTGAAGCGGAAAGCCCGGAGGTCGTGGCAGAGGTGGTGCTAAAAGTAGCACAGACTTTACGGCCAAAGGTACGCTATACCGCAGGTAAGCTCGCGGCGAAACTGAATTTCATACTCCGATTCGCGCCCACCCGGATCCTGGATAGGGTGGTACGTAACAGCCTTCAGCTTGATACGAGAAATTAAAGATGACATTTTCACGACTGGCTGTACTGACTTCTCTGTTGTTTTTCATTCTCGCTACGGTATGGATGTTTTTCCCAGACCAACTTCTGACTCTTTGGGGAATTGAACCGGCGATCGGTACAGACGTGATCGCGCGTCGTTCTGCCGCTTTCTTTGCAGGCACAGCCGTGATGTGTCTGCTGGCGAGGAATTCAGCGCCGTCACACGCCCGATATGCCCTTGCCGCGGGTATCAGCACAATCTCTTTTATTACAGCCGCATCAGGTTTCGTCGAATGGCAGAAAGGTCATGTTAATGGGCAAATCTTTATTGCGATATTTATTGAACTGCTACTGGGAACTGCCTTTTTATTCAGTAACAGAGGAATCCAAAAATATTTAAAGAGTGAACATCACAGGATAATTAAAAAATGAAAAGCAGAACGATGAAAGCTTTTACGTTTAAGCGCTACGGAAAATCGCCTGATCTGGGATTTGAAAACGTGGATTATCCCTCTCCCGCTGCAGATGAAATACTCGTGAAGGTTTATGCTGCTGGTCTGAATCCCATTGACAACATGATCCCTGGAGGAATGTTCAAACCAGTTCTGCATTTTAAGCTTCCCGCTACCCTCGGCAGTGATTTATCAGGCGTGGTAATTGCGACAGGGAGTCGGGTGACACGATTCCGTCCAGGTGATGAAGTTTTCGCCAGTATTTTCGACAGTGGCACGGGCTCACTGGCTGAGTTTGCACGGATCCCTGAACGTCTCGCGGCCCTGAAACCTAAAAATCTGGATCACGTACAGGCGGCTTCACTGCCTATGGTTAGCCTCACGTCATGGCAGGCGTTTACAGAAAGAGCCCATTTGCAGCCTGGGCAAATGGTGTTTATTCCGGCAGGTTCCGGCGGGATTGGCAGCTTTGCGATTCAGCTGGCGAAACATTTGGGCGCAGATGTCGCGACGACCACCAGTTCAGCCAATGAAGAATGGGTGCGTCAACTCGGTGCAGATGAGGTGGTTGATTATACAAAGCAGGCGTTTGAAAACGTGCTGAGTGGCTACGATATCGTCATCGGCACTCTCCGAGGAGATTCGATTGAAAAATCCCTGAATATTCTGAAACCCGGCGGAAAGATAATCTCTCTCATTGGTCCATTAGATGTCAATTTCGCACGAGCCAGACAGCTTAATATCTTCCTGCGGATGATATTTGGCCTGATGAGCCGCAGGATTTTGCGACTTTCAAAAAAGCGCGGACTGGATTATTCGTTTCTCTTTGTTCGTCCTGACGGCGAACAGCTTACCGGGATAAGCAAACTTATCGAAGCTGAGAAAATCAAACCGGTAATCGACAAGGTTTTTCCCTTTGCAGAAACGCAGGATGCGCTTGACTGGCTGCAACGCGGGCATGCGAAGGGGAAAGTTGTGGTTAAAATTCATCAGGAATAACAACAAGAATTGACATCAGAAGTGGAAGATAATCAATAACGCTGGCGGTAAAGTTCGAAGCAGGGATACCGGTCCTGCCAGCAGAACACCTGTTTCGCCTGATCCCTTCCGTTATCCGCGCTGTGCTAATGTTGACGTTAAACAGGTTCCGCTCTGAGGACTACAACATGTCTCCCTTTTATCAACTCACTGCCTCCAGCCTGAATGGTCAGGTTATCCCGATGGCCGACTACGCTGGAAAGGTCGTGCTGGTGGTTAACACCGCCAGCCATTGTGGGTTCACGCCTCAATACGCCGGTCTTGAAACTCTCTACAAAAAGTATGCCGAACGGGGCCTGATGGTGCTGGGTTTCCCCTGCAATCAGTTCGGTAAGCAGGAACCCGGCGGGGTCGACGAGATCGCGCAGACATGCCACATCAATTACGGGGTAAGTTTCCCGATGTTTGGGAAAGTGAACGTCAATGGCACCTCAACGCACCCGATTTTTCATTACCTTAAAGATGAATTACCCGGTGTACTGGGTGGTCGTATTAAGTGGAACTTCACTAAGTTTCTGGTCGGGCGCGATGGCATACCGATCAAACGATTTGCACCGACCACGACTCCGGAGAAAATGGAAGCCACCATTCTTGCTGCCCTTTGAGGCAAGCTGGTTTTTAATCGGAATGCTTAATTATTCCCCTGGCCGTTAACCCGTGTCATCCCGGTGAGGTCTGCTCCGACCCTTTTGAAAGGCCTCACCGTGAGGCCCAAAACGGGCTACCGAAACGGGGCCACTTCAGATTTTTATTTTGTCTCCGAAATGAGATCATAATCTAACGCGGGTAGCATTATTACGCTCTCCTGTTCATTAGGATCGGTTCTGGCTATCACAACCACTGCCGTATGTTCGCTTTTATTGAAAGGAAGGTGGGGAACGCCTTCAGGAATATATAAAAAACTGCCTTCAGGGACTTCAAGTTCATTTTCCAGCTTCTCTCCAAATCTGACCCATGTTGAACCACTCAGTGCATAAACGGATGTTTCATGGTGTTCATGTTTATGCGCTTTTGCCTGCGATTTTGCCGGGATAGTCGCAAGCTGCATGTGCAAATGGGTCGAACCAACCGTTTCACTTGAGATACCCACCTGATAAGACAGGCCCTGTTTTCCTGTGAAGTGATTTGTGGGGAAAATAACTTTGCACGTTTTTAAATTTTCCACTTTTAAGTCCTCTGAAAGAGTCACGTTAGCGATAAACAGTGTTAAGGATAGCGGGAGGAAATGACAGAAAAAGGGATCTGTATCTCCACCAGCGCGATTCTCAACATGTCCAGGATAGCCTTTATAAAACATCTGTTATGTTAAAAAGCGGATAATTAGCGCCCGAAAAGGGAGGTGATCCCATCAGTCTGTCTCTTCTTCGTGAATTCTGAACCAGACGACATACAGCGCAGGAAGAAACAAAAGCGTCAACACTGTGCCAGTGATAATGCCGCCCATCATGGCATAGGCCATAGGACCCCAAAAAATTTCACAAGCAATAGGTATCAAGGCGAGAGTCGCTGCTGCAGCCGTTAACAGTATCGGACGCATACGATGCTCAGTGGCCTGAATCACTGCCTTCCAGGGTGATAATCCCTCTGCGAGTAGAGTATCAATATGCACGACAAGAATGACTGAATTACGAATCAGAATACCCATCAAGGCGAGTATGCCCAGAATAGCGACGAAACCCAGCGGAGCATGACTTAACAGTAACGCGATGACGACGCCTATCAAGGCAAGTGGCGCAACTGAAAAAACCAGGAATAACCGTTGAAAACTCTGTAACTGGATCATCAGGATGGTTGCCATAATAAAAAGCATGACAGGTAAAACTTTCAATATAGGCGCCTGAGATTTGGCACTCTCCTCAACGGCACCGCCGGTTTCTATTGTATAACCCTGGGGCAGGCTCTGTCGTAAATGGCTGATTTGCGGTTCAAGACGTTGCACAACTGTCGCAGGTTGAATGTTTCCTGTTACACCGGCTTTCAACGTAATCGTTGCTGTGCGATCGCGTCGCCAGAGGGTTGGCTGCTCAAGCTCATAGCTAAAGGTTGCAACAGAAGACAGGGGGATCTGCTGACCATTACTGCCTTCGAGCTGGAGATCTAACAAGGCGTCAACAGAGCCACGCTCTTTTGCACTCCCCCGCCACATAACATTGATTAAATAAATATCATCCCGAACCTGTGTCAGCGTCTCGCCTTCCGTCAGCGCATTCATGGCCTGAGCGATAGATTGTGAGGAAACACCCATCTGTCGTGCTTTGTCCTGCAACACATTTACCCTGACCACGCGCACAGGTTCATCCCAGTCGAACACAAGATTTGTCAGGGAGGGATCCTTACTGAGGATCGCTGCGAGGTTGTGCGCATTTGTTCGAACCTGTTCAATATCCGGACCTGCCACTCTGAACTGAACGGGTTTACCGACGGGCGGGCCGATATCAAGTAGCTTGATGTAAGCATCTGTCCCAGGAAAGAGATCAGGCAATGCCCTGCTCAGCTTCTCTCTGAGGCTATTCCGCGCGTTAATGTCTCTGGCAACAATCACCATCTGGCCATAAGCGGGTGATGAGGGCTGAATATCGTAAGACAAAATAAAGCGCGGGGCACTTGTACCCACATAGGTTGACCAGTGGTCAACGTCAGCACTATTTTGCAGTTCAGTCTGCTCAAGCTGTGCCATTTGACGGCTGGTTTCTTTAATAGAACTATTAAGAGGCAGATTCCAGTCGATAATTAATTCAGGACGATCAGAGCTGGGAAAAAACTGATGCTGGACAAGTGTCATCCCAAGCACTGACAAGACAAATGCGCCACATGTCATGCCAATGGTTATCCACCGGTGTCGCAGACAAAGACGCAGTAATGTCGAAAAGGCTTTTTCTGTACGGCTTTTATGTTCAGCTTTCTTTTCTATTTTCGCAGGCAGCAGTGCCACGCCAAGTAATGGCGCTATCAGAACAGCAACGACCCACGAGGCAATCAGCGAAACGGCGATCACTACAAACAGGGTAAAAAGAAACTCGCCCGCATTACTGGCATTGAAACCAACCGGGATAAAGCTGGCAATAGTCACCAGCGTTCCTGTGAGCATAGGGAATGCGGTGGAGGTGTAGACGTAAGTTGCTGCTTTACTGAGACTGTCACCTGCTTCAAGTCGGGCAATCATCATTTCAGTCGCGATCATGGCATCATCAACCAGTAAGCCTAACGCAATAATCAATGCACCTAACGAGATTCGTTGCAACGATATTCCTGCGTAGTACATCACCAGAAAAGTAATAGCGAGCACCAGTGGAATAGAAATAGCCACTACCAGCCCTGCCCGCCCTCCAAGGCTAATAAAACTGATTGCTAATACAATCACTATCGCTTCAAACAATGCCCGGGTAAATCCGGATATTGCCTCGTCTACAATTTTTGGTTGATCGGAGACTTTATGAACTGAAACGCCTGCGGGCAAGTTTTGCATCATTGACGCTATTGTAAGGTCCAGTTCATGACCAAACGTCAGTAAATTACTGCCCGATTTAATGCCAACGGCCAATGCGATAGCGGGTTTTCCATTAAACCGGAACAATGATGAGGGTGGGTCCACGTATTCTCGTGTGATAGTGACCAAATCAATAAGAGGATAATAACGGTTATTGATAAAAATATTAATTTTCCTCAGGCTTTTTTCTGTTGAAAATGCACCATCAACCCTCAAAGCAATACGATCCATTTTGGTTTCGATCACCCCTGAATCTGAGACGGTATTCTGAGCTTGCAGTGCGTCGATAACTGCATTGCGGGTCACCCCCAAATCAGCAATTTTTCTGGCATTAAAATTAAGGTAGATCACTTCATCCTGCGCACCCAGTATGTCAACTTTTCCTACATCAGGAATGTTTTGTACTTTCTTTTGAGCTTCGTTCACATAATCACGTAAGAGTCGCTGACTTATTCCCTCACTGGTGAAGGCGAAGATATTGCCAAAAACATCATCAAAACTGTCGTTAAAAAAGGGGCCACGGATGCCTTCTGGAAAATCACCCTGTATATCATTCATCAGGTTGCGAACCCGGAGCCAGACAGCAGGAACATCTTTTGCTGGAGTACTTTCCTTTAAATCTACAAAAATCACTGTCTGACCCGCCGTGGTCTGGCTTCGCGTATGATCTAATACCGTTATTTCTTTAAGTTTTTTCTCGATACGATCAGTGACCTGGAGCGTCATTTCTTTTGCGGTAGCGCCCGGCCACTGAGCCTGAATAACCATAGTTTTAATGGTAAATGCCGGATCTTCCTCTCTCCCCAACTCCTGATAGGATAAAAAACCTAACAGCGCAGAAACGATCATAAAATACCAGACCAGAGTGCGATGCTTCAGCGCCCAGTCTGAAAGGTTAAATTTTTTCACTGCATTGCGCTCCTGTAAATGCGAATTTTTTCGCCCGGTATCAGACTGCTTACACCGGCAGTCACAATTTCTTCTCCGTATTCCAGTCCACTGGCTACCTGAACCTTATCCAACCGGGAAGAAGGTAATAACTGAACATTACGCAAACTGACGGTGAGTGTGGCAGGATTGACTATCCAGACAAAACTGGCCTGATGTCGCCTCAGAACGGCGGTAACCGGGATAATAAGAGGGTCATTAGAATGGTTATTTTTCGGACATGATGTCCTCACAGCCGTTCCAAACCTAAACGCCGCTGGCGCCTGATTTATAGCGATTTTAACGCGCCAAAGCCGCGTGGTCGCATCTGCTTCAGGTCGGATTTCCCTTACTGCTCCAGTCCATGTGATTAAGGGGTCACTTTGCAGAAAGACCTGATATTTATCACCTATGGCAACTTTGCTAATTTCACCCGCGGGCATATCAATCACGACATCGCGATCTTCTGGCTTCGCTATCTGCAACACCGTCTGTCCGGCTACGACCGTTTGCCCTTTATCCACTGAAACAGACGTTACAACACCGGCAAACCCAGCCTTTAGCTGCGTATACTTCAGCTGTTCATGCGCTTTTCTAAGCCGAGCCTCTGATTCCCACCCTGTGGCCTGAGCGACCCTGAATTTACTCTGCGCTTCATCAAGGTCCTGGAGGCTGATTGCGTGAGATTCAACGAGGCTGCGCTGCCGTTGTGCCGTAATATGCGCATTTTGAAGTGTCGCCTGCGTATCTTGCAGATTCGCCTGAGCGCTTTGTAATGAAAATATCGAAACCGAAGGATCCAGTGCAGCAATGATCTCTCCCGCATCAACTTTATCCCCAACGTCTACCGACCGTGAGACTACCTTGCCATCGGTCTGAAATGAGAGCGGGGAGGTAATATACGGCTGTACGGTTCCTGCGAATTCACTGAATTCAGCTGACTCACTGATCGCCCGAGTGGTAAGGACATAGCGTGGTAATAGTTCAGGGACCATATGTTTATCGCATCCGGTTAGAGAAGTGATAAATAATGTCAGACTCAGGCAAGAGAAATAATGGCAACGTTTCATTTATCGTTGTTCCATTAAAACGTGCTGTCCTGCAATAAGCGACTTACTGCCCTCAGTCACGACCAGGTCACCAGGTGATACCCCTGCAACCACTAACACATCATTTGAGTGATAACGGCCAATCTCAATCTTTTGATAAGACACCGTATGCTTTGTTGGATCCAACACCCATACGGCAGGTTTTCCCTGGATTGATATCAGTGATGCGGGAGGCAATAAAATCCCCTGCCCTTGCTTCTCTACAAAACTTCCGACTACGGGTGTGCCGAGTGGCCATTCAATTTTTTCAGGCAGCGTTGCTTTTACCTGTACAGTTCCCCGTGTTTCATCCACCAGCGGTGTTATTTCGCGCACCACTGCATGGGTAAAACCGTGCGAGTTAAGAAGAGTTTGTATATTAATGCTTTCATCAGTTTGCAGATTTAACAGGAGATTTTCAGGTACATGAAACACAGCTTCGCGAGAGCCACCCTGCGCGAGACTGAACGCTGTCTCAGAAGCGGTAACAACTTGGCCTGCCTCAATTCTGCTTGATACGATGATTCCGTCAGCATCAGACTTAAGGTCGGTGTGACCCAAAGAATAATTGGCAATATTTAATGAAGACTGGGCACTGTCAACCGCAGCCCTGGCACGACGAAGGTTTTGCTGCGTCTGGTCCCATTCAGCTTTTGAGATGGCATGCGTCATAAGCAACTTTTGCATTCGATTGAAGGTGATCTGCTCAAAAGCAAGCGTTGCACGCGCTGCGGTAAGTTTTGAAATTGCAGCGTCCGCGTCTGCTTTTTTTTCAGCAGGATCCAAACGAGCCAAAATCTGGCCTTTTTTTACCCTGCTTCCTGCTTCAACCAGTCTCTCAGTAACACGCCCGTCAGTACGAAAAGCCAGGTTAGCCTGAAAACGTGCAGAAACTTCACCCGGTATTTGCGCAATATTCTGGTAAGGCGTCAGTTTCAGTTCTGTGACAATGACAGGCCTGGGAGACGGTAAAGATGATGAATTGTTACCATCACAACCTGAGAGAGCCAGGCAGATAAAACTGCATATAAATCGCGATAGGGGTTGCATGATATTTCCGACTCACCAGTTAGGATTAATAGCGTTGATTTTTAATCTCAGTATGTTCTCTGAAATTAGCGACACAATCATCATCGATGCCAGACATTGAGTTTTCTCCCACAGCATGAAAGCGGCCGTAGAGGTTTAGTTAATAAACTTATAAAAATCGACACTGAGAGAAAAAATTCATTTAAAAAACAGATCCTGGCAAATGCGTTATAACTTAAAAGTAAAATCAGAGATTGTGATTAATTTTTGCCGCTGTGTTTTTAAATGATGAACCGTTATTTAATTAATCCACAGTTAAAACCGTACGATATTCTCTATCGTCATTAATTACTACGGCAGCGTTCTCATTTAAAGAAGGTGTCGGAATAAATAATATTACCCGCATCTGGGTATCGGGCGAGGTAAACAGCCATGCGCGATTCCCGTTGCGCGATTGATCAAAACTTTCTCTCCCAGTGACAAATAAGCCTTGCGTGTCAATGCTACCTCTGATGACATCATGGATTAGTCACTGCTCAAGTCCTTATTGGGTTAAGGCCCAGCCGTAAACACTCCCTTTATATTTGCTGCTTCACTGTTTCCGAGCCTTTAAGACTTACGCTATAAGGTGTACTATGCACACATTATATAAGCCCTAAAAAAACGTCAAGAGAAACATGCAAAATACACATAAATCCGTGCGATATGCCGAACTACACGATCTTTTACTGTCAATTGTGAGCACACTCAACAGACCGCAACGCGATGATTTAATGATAGAAGCCTCCCGGATACAGCTTGACCGGGCTCTTTTTCCACTGCTGGTTCTTATTGGTCGTTTTGGCCCTATCGGCGTGGTCGAGCTTGCAGACCGGGTGGGACGCGACTACACAACAGTGAGTCGCCAGGTCACTAAACTGGAAGAGCTGGGTCTGACAAAACATCAAAAAAACGCCAAAGATAAAAGAGTCAATGAATCGGCCATCACGCCAGAAGGGAAAGCTATCACCGACAAAATCGATGAAGCACGCGAAAAAATCTATGAAAAGATTTTTCTTGAATGGGATAAAAAGGAGGAACAGGAGCTGGAAAGATTGCTAAAAAAATTGGTCGATGACTTTACATCACTGAATCCGTAACAGGAAGGGAGGCTTAGCAGAAATGATTACTTGCTCGGGATTAAATTCAGTGTTTTAAGAGAGACCAGGACACGGCACCAACGCTAATGCTCTGGCAAGAATGTCAGCGTCCGAAACTGATAAATCGCTAACTGTGATAAGCCTATCGGTTGCACTGCCAGGGAAGGATCAGGCAACCGATGAAATAACCTGGTTCCGGTTCAGCTACTGAGGATCGACAGGATTTATACGACTCACAATCAAGGGGTCAACAGGCGTGAATGGAAAGTGGGGTAAGGAATCGGCTGATAAACCAAAGGTTGCTGCCAGCACATCCGGTAAAACCATTGATGCTGAGGCGCGCAGCCCAATGTCGCCCGGTGTAGGCTGATCAAAGAAAATAAGAAAATGGATATCCTTGTCGCCTGTGACTTCGATGTGATGCGGATAAGCTTTCGGAATAAAATAAACATCACCCGCCTGTAAATAAAAAGTATCAGTCTTTCCGTGCGGGCCAAGTACGGTCATGCGGGCTTCACCTTTGTGTACATACCCCATTTCTGCTGTGTCAGGATGCCAATGCGGTTCACGCATTCCATCTGCCGTGATCGTTAATGAAAACATGGAGATATTCTTTAGCACTGGCCAGAACATCGACTTCGCTGTTCGCGCTGCGCCAGCCACACCTGAAACGGGAGCAGCCATAGCTTCAACATCAAATTTATGCGCATTCCGCAACTCAGCACCGAAATGGTGTGTCGTGGGTCGGTTTTTTTTCACAATATAGGGTGAAAGGGTACTACGTTTTATATTCTCAAATGATGACGCTGGCAGGTCATATGTATTGCCAAGAACCGCATTACTCATCGCACCAAAGGTAGCGTAGAGGGAAAAATCCTCCGGCCGCTCATGGCTAAATGCAATAATGAGCTCTGCGGTATCATTGCCGATGTTTTCAATAGAATGCAGCGAGCCTGAATTAATGTGAAACATCTGCCCTTTTTCTAGCATAAACGATGAAAACTGGCTCTCATTGTCCAGAATTGAAATCAGCAAGGTTCCAGAAATACAGTAAGCCAGTTCATCTGCATTCGCATGCCAATGAGGTTCGCGCATTGAATCGGCATTAAGAATCAATCTCTTAATCGATAACTTTTTGAGTATATTAAAATTATCTGCAGTTAGTGCGGTAACCGACCCTAACTCATCGTCATGAAGAGAACGTGCGTTAATTAGCGATGCAACATGTGGAGAACCTGTCTTCATAAAATTTTCCTTAGCCTTAAATGAGATTTAAACCACGACTGACACCGTTTCGCTAAGCTAGCATGAAAATGAGTGCAAAATACACTCATTTAATGTTTTAAGATTTTTCCTAAGCCCTCGTTATTATCTGCTGACATGAAGGGCAAAGTGTAAGTTGCTTTGTTACGTATGAAGTGCGGTGAGGGTTTCAGGCTTGCTCAAGGTTAATGACAATTATGTGAACCAGGAAATAGATAACTATGTTTAAGAACTTAATGAGTGGCTTCTTTCTGCTCCTGAATCGCCGCTGAGATTACCGTCAACATCAACACCAAAAAGTAACGGTCAGATCCTGAATATGGCCTCTATAGCAGAGCACCGGGTTGAGGCCAATACGGTGTTTCGCTCTTAAACAGCCAAAGAACGTGACGGTCAACGATAAAATCGTCTCCCCTACGAAGCAGAATGGGTAGATCAGAAGAGGCATCCTGCAGGCTGCCCTTCTTGTTTGAAGAAACCGATTTCAGCCGCCCCCATTATTTCGGCTGTCTGCCTCACTCAGGCTTCACGGTCTCTTAATATGATCCACATCGCCAGCCGCTAACCTCTATGCAGTCATACCGCCATCAATCACCAGTTCGGTGCCGCTGATGTAACTGCTTTCATCGGATGCCAGAAACAGGGCAGCCGCCGCCACTTCATCAGGATTACCCAGGCGCTTTGCCGGGATCCGTGCGCTTAATGTCTGCCTGACTTCATCGCTGGCCTGGCTAAACATCGGTGTATCGGTGGGACCAGGGCTGAGCGTGTTCACTCTGATACCTCGCGGTGCCAGCTCACTGTTCCAGGTGCGGGCAAAGGATCGCACTGCGGCCTTGCTGGCGGAATAGGCCGCATAGCCGGGATTCGCGATGTTTCCCGCAATCGAACCCACCAGCACAATGCTGCTGCCCTCACTCATGAGTCGCACCGCGTGATGCACCGTCAACACCATGGCACGCACATTCAGATTAAAGATGCGATCAAGGTGCTCATCTGTTGTCTCTTCCAGACTCGCAGGCTCTGACACGCCAGACGAGTTGACGAGGATGTCGAGTCGGCCAGCCCGCGCATTGAGGGTGTCAAACAGACGCTCAAGGTCGCTTGTGCGGGTGATGTCACCTGCAATCGCCTCGATGTCACCGCCAATCAGCGCAACAGCCTCTGCCAGCTGAGCTTCACGTCGGCCCGTTATAAAAACCCGTGCACCTTCCTGAACAAAACGCCGGGCTACAGCAAGGCCAATACCGCTGCTACCGCCGGTGACCAGGGCAATCTTTCCACTTAGTTTCATCATTACGACTCCGGATAAAGGTTAGACGCCCAATGGTATATTTATTATATTTAGTGTCAATTACGCACCTGATATACACCAGATATCCCCAAGGAAACCTCATGACCACTGATATCACCACAGTACTGGCCGAGATCAACAGCACGCGTCCTATCCTGGAACAGGTGGCAAATAAGTGGTCAGTTTTGATTCTGACCGTGCTGTGCTCCCAGCCGTCACGCTTTAACGCCATCAAGCGCAGGCTCGAACCCATCACCCATAAGTCTCTTACTGAGGCATTACGGCGACTGGAACGCAATGGACTGGTGAGCCGTCGCGTGATTGCCTCCTCCCCTGTGGCGGTCGAGTATTCAATCACGCCTCTGGGCAGGACGTTGCAGGATCCTTTTATCGCGCTCGTGAGCTGGGCGAAGAAACATGGGGGAGCGATGGAACAGGCACAGGGGGTTTATGATGATGGGCGGGATGCAGAAAAATCGGCATGAACTTAGCCCGGGCGGCCTTCCGGCATATCTACAGCGTCAGGGTGATGAGCGAATAAGTTCAGGATAGGCAGGTCCGAAAGCGGCAACCTAACATCCTCTATTGCAACGACTCCTCTACCGACGCGCAAAACTGATATGAACCATCACGGCGTGCTTTGGCCTGATACATCGCCCTGTCTGCGTTTTCGAAAAGCATTTTGGCCGATGCCGTCCCGAAGCGGGCCAGGCTGATGCCAATCGCCGCGCCGATGCGCACATCCATATTATTAATGGCGAACGGCTCATGCAGACTGTCAATAATCTGCTGAGCGATGGCGGATGCCGTTTCACGGTTGCTGCACTTCGCTGCCACCACGAACTCATCTCCGCCCAGTCGCGCCACTGAATCGCCCGGACGCATGCAGCGTTGTAGCCGTTCACTGACCTGTTGCAATAACGCATCGCCCGTTGCATGCCCCATCAGATCATTCACCGCCTTAAAACCGTTCAGGTCGATAAACATCACGGTGGTAAAGGCCTGGTCGTCCGCCTGCGATAGCATGCAGCCCACCTTCTCAATGATCCAGGCACGATTATGCAGGCCGGTCAGCGTATCCAGCGTCGCCAGCTTCTCAAGGTCACGCATCCGCTCTTTGTCTCGCGTGATGTCGCGTGAGACCAGCACGGCACCGATGTTTTTGCCTGTACTGGGGTTGATGACGCCACACGCTTTGGTGCCCAGCGTAATGTAATGCCCGTCACGATGCAGTTTGCGAACCTCAACCACATCCGGCAACACGCCCCCGCTAAAAAGGCATTCCAGTGCTTCAGTTGCTAACGCCTTATCGTCGGGATGCAGGAAATCTACCACCAGCTGGCCTATGACCTCTTCGGCGGTAAAGCCCATTATTTCACCATAGGAAGGCGAAATTGAAACATACCGGCCCTGGGCGTCGCAGTGGGCAATCAGATCGGTACTGTTTTCAATTAACAGACGATATTCTGCCGCGGTGCGCAGTGCATCCTCAAGCGCTTTACGCTGTCCGGTCACGTCAAGAATGAAGCCGTTATATTGCAGAGGAGATGCACCAGGCTGACAATCCGGCAGGCCAGCGAGAAGAACCCGTCGTGTCTTGCCGTCCAGACAGAGGATTGGCACTTCAATATGAAAAGGGGTCAGCAATTCCAGTGCTGCGGTCAATTGCAGCGCGATTTTCGCATCGTCGTCAGCCTGTGCCAGTCTTAGCCATGAACTCAGCGTCACGCCCCTGAGTTCGGGCATAAGACCCGCAGGGCTTTCCTGACTGGCGACGCAGATACCCTGGGCGTCTGTAGACCAGACAGCGGTAAAAGAGGGTTTGATCATTGTGTACATGGCGACCGACTCCGACGTTGCCGACGATATTAATGACGCTCAATACGCGTCATTACTAACCTGATTATAACTATAAATGCCCGCCTGAAGCTGAAGTGGGCTCCGGGGATGGGTCTATTATTGCAGGAATACCCGTCCTGAACGGTGGCTGACGTGGCAGGTTGTCTGGCGTGTTTTCGAAACGTTTCTCACTGCAGAGAGGTAGGTAAAACGTCAATTGCAGGAGGCAGCTTCAGCCGTATGAGCTTATGTTTATCGGTTAATCAGGGTTAAATCTTTAATCACGTCGTGTTTACTCATCAGCGGGCGCTTTAAACGGTCCGATCCTGTCTGACTGGGTAAATGCCTACCCATTGGCAACCTTGACGATATTTATGCTGTTCAGGCAATCAGAATTAGTGGCTCAATGAGGCAGCATAAATGTCAGGCGTTCATGTGCAGCCAATACAGGCCCCCTCATTATTCTTTAATTTTGCTACTCATAAGCATTGCGCTTTCAGCGATATACTTTTCAGTGCGCCTGATAATCCCTGAGCGCATCTGAGAGATGCTTTTCTGCTTACCCGCATAAAAATCCTTTTACCACAAAGTGATAAAACTAAAAACCCCGAAAGAAATCTTCCGGCATGCATGCCTTATCCCCTTTGTTTAGCTTTTGCAGAGCAGATCAAAAAAACGCCATCGCATTCCTTCCGCTTAATGTTTCCTTAAGAATATTCTTATAGCCTCACTGTTGTATTAGCCCATGTTGGGCTGTTCCGGAGTCTCACCCCATGCAAAATAACAACACAGCTTCTTATTCTCTGAGTAAAGTACCGGCCGTTACCGCGGCTTTCTGGTTAACCAAAATTGCTGCTACTACCCTGGGTGAAACCGGCGGTGATGCGGTGACCATGTCGATGAATCTGGGTTACCTGACCGGAACGCTGATTTTCGCCATCATTTTTCTGATCGCGGTGGTGGTGCAGATTAATCGGCACAGCTTTAATAAATGGATTTACTGGTTCACTGTGGTAGCGACAACCACGGTCGGCACAACGATGGCAGATTTTGCCGATCGCTCCCTCAACATTGGTTATCTGGGCGGCACCCTGCTGCTGAGTACGCTGCTGATCCTCTCGCTCCTCCTATGGAAAATCACCTGTGGCACGGTCGCGGTGAGCTCCGTCAACAACGCGGTCACGGAGAGTTTTTACTGGGTCACCATTATGTTTTCGCAGACGCTGGGCACGGCATTAGGTGACTGGACGGCAGACACTGAAGGTCTGGGCTACGATGGCGGGATATTGTTGTTTGTTGGCGCGCTAGCGATTATCTGGGCGGCCAGTCGCTTTACGTCACTTTCACGCACGGCACTCTTCTGGGCGGCCTTTATCCTGACCCGTCCGCTGGGTGCCGTCGTCGGCGATTTCCTGGATAAACCCCTTGCTGCAGGTGGACTGGCGCTGAGTCGATACGGTGCCTCGCTGACGCTGGCACTGATCATCATCGCTTTTCTGGTGGTGCTGCCACAGCGTCCGGCAATGAAAACCGTCGCTGCAAATTAAAAAGCGTCACCGGCAGATTTACCGGCAACGCTCACATTAAAATGCATCAGAGCCGCCAGCAATGGCGGCTTTTTTATTTTCTGATGCGTTAGCGTCCGAATACAGTGAACTCAGACTGAGTGTTCAAGAGAGATGTTATGACCATCGGACGCGGCGGAGAGTACCGGCACACTCTCTGCAGGCCCCTGCATCTTCACCCGAAAGGCTGTATTACCGGCATCAAGAAAAACGGTTCTCAGATGGCGATTGCAGATAAACCATATTTCATCGCGGTCATTTGAAAGAATGTAGTAGGCATCTGAAGTTTCAGAGGGGTTAAAACAGCCCAGCGCGCGATAAGCCGTCTGGGGCGTAAAACCACTTGAAAGCGGCAGCGGCCTGGGGCCATGCGCTAACTCCTCGATCCGAAGGTAAAGTCCCTGCTCAAGCCACAGCATAATGTCACTCCCTGAAGCCAATGAAATCGGGCTGAATGTCTCGGAGGCCTACCGCGAATCAGAATGCACGTCACTACAGCATCAGATAATCGGGTAATTTGTCCGACATTCAGAATAATTATCCTGATCTGAGCATAGCAGTGGTGCGTTCTTATGCTTTTTTATCTTCAGAAATTGACATACTACTCAAGCCGGCTGGCGATCAGCCGCAGCTGTTCGGCAATCTGTTTTAAATCCCGCTGCTGCTGCCCGGCGCTACCGGTTGAACTGCGCACCACCAGTTTTGCTGGCAGAATCGATGAAGAACGCTGCTCATCCTGCTCACTGGCTAACAACAGTCGCGCGACCGCCTCTTTGCCCTGCAAATCAAGATCCAGTGAGACCGTCGTGAGCGCCGGATGGAAGAAGGCGCTTTCATAGGTGTCGTCGTAGCCAATCACTGAAATTTGCCCCGGCACCGCCACGCCGCGCTGATGCAGCGCGCTGAGCACACCCAGTGCCATCTGGTCATTGCCCACCAGTAGCGCGCTGAATTCCGGCGCTTCACGCAGCAGTTGCAGCACGCCGTTGTAACCACTCTGCGCATCCCAGTTACCGTGGCTGACGCTGACCGGCTTCAGACGATAACTCTCCAGCGTATCCAGCCAGCTCTTTAACCGCAGATTAGCGGAGACCGACTGCTCTGGCCCGGCCAGCAGCGCGAATTCACGATGCCCCTGCTCATAGAGATATTTAACGCTGGCGCGAGTGCCGTCAGCCGGGTTAAACGAAACGTTAAACACTGAACTGTAAGGATCGACATCCAGAAACAGGCAGAGAATGTCTTCATTCTCCTGCACGATCTTCTCTGCATCGCTGCTCTCCAGGGGGACGTTAATAATCATCTTATCCACCCGCTGCGACTTCAGCTCATTGATACAATTCTGCAGACTTTGATTGACGTTCTCATCAATCATGGCGATGAGCACCTGATAGTCCGCTGCATTGGCATAACGTTTAACCGCTGCAGCGACCTGTGATGGCGCATGCAAAGCCAGTGAAGTGGTTACCAGACCCAGCGTCGTACTCTGCTTACCCACCAGCTGTTGCGCCAGTCGGTTAGGCACGTAACGCAGTGTCTCAATTGACTGCTCCACCTTGCGCCGCGTTGATTCCGAGACGTTTGCCGACTTATTCAAAACCCGCGAAACCGTCTGATACGACACGCCAGCATGACGGGCGACATCCTCTAAGGTGGCATTTTTTGATTTCATAATTCGCATCCCTGATAACCGATAACGGAATGGTATCACAGCCGCTGTGCCAGCCAGACTGCCGCAGTCACATTGCGTGATAAAAAAGTAAAAGTAATACCTTCACATAGTAATATTTGGTGATCTGATTCACTAATTCTTACAAATACCGCCATTTTATTAGCACTGCATCACACATTATCGCGATTTTGTTTGTCACCAACCTGACATAAAGCGTTTACTGCCGCTGTCATGTGAACGTATTACAAATAAAATTGAGGATAACATGGAAACAAGGTTACGTACTGCTGCTGTGGCGCTTGCTGCGGCCCTGACTTCCCCGACGCTCTATGCGGCTATCGACAACATTGATTTCCATGGCTATCTGCGTGGTGGCGTGGGTGTATCACAGGATGGCGGTATCGAAGAGTTTCAGAAAAACAAAGTAGGTCGTCTCGGCAACGAAGCTGATACGTATGGCGAGGTTGAGCTGGGCAGCGAGGTCTACAAAAAGGATGATGTCAGTTTCTACGTCGATACCATGGTCAGCATGTTCTCCGACGGCTCTAACGATAACGAAACCACCCTCGGCGACGATGCGCAGTTTGGTTTACGTCAGTTGAACCTGCAGATAAAAGGGCTGGTGCCGGGTGACAAAGATGCCGTGATCTGGGGCGGTAAACGCTATTACCAGCGTCACGATCTGCATATCATTGATACTAAATACTGGAATATCTCCGGCTCGGGTGCCGGTATCGAAAACTATACGCTGGGTCCGGGCGCTATCTCGTTTGCGTGGATTCGTGGCGATGCCAATGACGTAGATTACCGCGTCGATGGCGATAACGACGTGAACATCAATTACCTCGATCTGCGCTATGCCGGCTGGAAACCCTGGAGCGGTGCCTGGACTGAGTTTGGTATTGATTACGCGATGCCGAACACCACCAAAAAACAGAAAGAATATGGTGGCCTGTATGACGCAGATAACGGCGTAATGGTCACCAGTGAAATCAGTCAGGACGTGTGGGGCGGCTATCAGAAACTGGTGTTCCAGTATGCCAATAAAGGCCTGGCGCAGAACATGATTTCGCAGGGCGGTGGCTGGTATGACATGTGGAACGATACCCAAAACGCCACCGGCTACCGCGTCATCAACACCGGCCTGCTGCCGATTACCGACAAGTTCTCACTGAATCAGGTCTTTACCTGGGGTTCAGCGGATGATGTGACCGCGCAGACCAGCAAAAGTACCCTGCTGTCGCTGGTGGGTCGTGGACAGTATCAGTTCACCCAGTATGTCCGTGGCATCGGGGAAGTCGGCAGCTTCTGGCAGAAAGATGAGAACAAAGTGGGCAGCGACTACAAACAGGCGGGTCAGAAATATACGCTGGCGCTGGGCCTGGCAGCCGGTCCCGAATTTATGTCACGTCCGGAACTGCGTCTGTTTGCTTCTTACCTGAATGACTCAGAAGACGGGCACAGCTTTAAAGACAACACCAGTAACAACACCTGGAACTTCGGCGTACAGGTCGAAGCCTGGTGGTAACCGCGCAATCTCCTCATTGTGATCATTGTTAAGCTCTTATGCAGGGGCTTATTTGGATAACCGGCGACGGTTATCCATTTTTTTTACTTCGTATTTTTACAGTAGCTTTTTATTCTGGCTGAAAGAAACGGGCTTCCAGCAGCTGACGCAACTGGTCGGATTGCTTACCAAAGATCGCATGAACCTCATGCCCCAGAATCACCACGCCAATCGCCCCCGCCTTCTGCAATCCTGCCGTATCGACAGCTTTCAGCGACGACACCTTCACACGTAGCCGCGTCAGACAGGCGTCCACCTGCTGAATATTTTCACGTCCGCCAAAGCAGTTCACCAGACGCTCCAGCAGCTCGCTGTCTACTTCAAGCTCTTCCACTGTCAGCGGCTGCCGACTGAAATATTGCTTAAATGATTTCAGACTCACCATGTTGTTCTCCTTCAGATAATAAAAAGGCGGGCTGCTGCCCGCCACTCACGACTGATAAACGAAAACGAGGGGATCATGCCCGGGACCGCTTACAGAATATACACGCTTCCTGCCTCTATCCTGCAATCGGCCTCTAAAAACCTGCTCCCTGTCAACAAGGCCGGACCGATCTTTCTACAGACAATGCTCATTCGCATAAACAATGGAGGCATATGCACCCTGGACCCGAATAGTCCTACTCTACTGGCCCACTCAGCACCCGACATCCCCACGGCCCCAGCGCGAGCGATTCCCCCACATCTTTGCCATCGATTAAATCCCTCAGCCCGGCAGGCAACGACACCTGCTGCCCCTGCGCCGTAAAGTTCTGAACAAACAGAAACGCCTGCTCACCATCAGTACGGCGCTGAACCACCACGCCAGGCGGCATATCACTTGCCAGCGCACGCGGTAATCCAAGCTGCTTAATCAGCGCACCATAAAAATCCCGATGGAAAGACAGATCATTACGCGACGCGATATACCAGGCCTTTCCCTGACCTACCCGATTCACTGTCACCGCCGGGGTACCGGCATAAAAATCACTCTCGTAACTGGCCAGCGCCGTCGCGCCCTCCAGATGAATATGCTCACAAAGCTCCCGCGCCTGATATGGCCCGCTCAGCCCCAGCTCATTGCCGCGAACCCCACGCACGCCGTTCAACTCCTCGTCAGTCAGACTATCGATCTCTTCTGACCAGATGCCGAGCAGCGGCCGCAATGGACCCGGGAAGCCACCGAGGTAACAAAGATCGCTCTCATTCACGATGCCGCTCCAATAGCTGGCCACGAAATGCCCGCCCCGCTCAACATGCTCTTCTGCACGCGCCGTGAAACCGTCGCGCACCATATACAGCATCGGCGCAATCACCAGATCGTAACCACTGAAATCGCTGTCGCCATTAATCACATCTACCGCAACGCCCTGCTCCCAGAACGCCCGATAATGCTCGTTCACCGTACGCTCATAATGCAGACCGAGATTGCGCGGACCCTGCGCGTTATCCATCGCCCAGCGACTCTCCCAGTCGAAAATAATCGCCACACGCGCCTCAACCCGACTGCCCATCACCGGCGTCATCGCGGCCAGCATCCGGCCCAGCTCACTGACTTCGCGACCGGTGCGCGTATCCAGATGACCGACATGATCGACGACTGCACCGTGAAACTTCTCGACTGAACCCCGGCTCTTGCGCCACTGGAAATACTGCACCGCGTCCGCACCATGCGCCACCGCCTGTAACGACGACAAAATATGCATTCCCGGCTTCTTTAACTTGCTGGTCGGCTGCCAGTTCGTCGCGCCCGGCGTCGACTCCATCAGCACAAACGGCTTGCCCTGCTTCAGGGTGCGCATCAAATCGTGGTACATCGCCGTATAACAGGCGAGCGTGCTCTCATCCTTCTCGTTGTGCCACATCGGATAGCTATCCCACGAGATAAAATCGAGCGCCGGTGCCAGCTTCCAGTAATCGTAGTCGTAGAAATACTCCATAAAATTGGTGGTAGCAGGCAGATCGGGATTGGCCTGCTTCAGCGGTTTAATCTCCTCACGACAGAAGTCAGTCACCTGATCGGTCATAAACCGCCGCCAGTCCAGATTCAGGCCATGAATCGACATCTCACCTTGTGGCGCTGGCGATACAATCTGTGACCAGTCGCTGTAAGTGTGACTCCAGAAATCGCTCCACCAGGCGTGATTCAGCTTCTCAAGCGTCTCATAGCGGCGTTGCAACCAGCCACGAAACGCCTGCTGACAACGGTCGCAGTGACACTCGCCGCCATACTCATTGGAAATATGCCAGCCAATTACCGCCGGATGATGCGCATAACGCGCCGCCAGCCTGCTGTTCATCGCCTGCACTTTCTGGCGATAGATCGGCGAGGTCATGCAGTGGTTATGACGGCCGCCATGCAGAGCCGGCACGCGATCGCGTCCCACCCGCAACACCTCCGGATACGCCTGCGACATCCAGGCCGGACGTGCCCCGCTTGGGGTAGCCAGAAACACAGAAATCCCCTGAAGCCACAGCGTGTCGATCACCTCATCCAGCCAGCCAAACTCATAGCGCCCCTCTTCCGGCTCCAGCTTTGCCCAGCTGAAAATACCCACCGACATAACGTTACAGTTCGCCTGCTTCATCATTGCCACGTCATCTTCAATAATGCCCGACTGGTGCGCCCACTGTTCCGGATTGTAGTCAGCACCATGCAGCAGCCGGTTAACCCGGGCGCTGAACGGGGGAAATTTATTCATACCTGTTCCTCAGAGGAAGACATCAGCGTTAGCGCTAATAGTTAATGAAAAACCTGCAGCGAAGGCAGTGCCTTGCCGTGACAGTCAAACAGCGCCTGATTTTCGCGGGCGTTTCCCTGTTTCCATTCGTCGTGGATATATTTCATGCCAGCGGGTGTGGCCCAGGTATTGCCGGACGCGGGTATCCATGCAGGTTCCCAGTAGACCACGCCCTTGCCGCGGTGGTCCGGCACCGCCAGCACCGCCTTAATCAGATCATGCAGATAAGCCGCCTGGCCCGCGACCGTGCCAGGATAGCCGCCCGCTTTCTCCTCTTTGGCCTGGAAACTGTTCTCGGCACTGTCGCAGTTTTCCAGCGTGTACCCATAAGCGGCTTCCACCACCATCACGTCTTTGTTATAGCGTCGGGAGATATCATCCATGTTGGCTTTCAGGGCACTGATGGGGCCGTTCCAGTAGGTGTACATCGACAGGCCAATCACATCGAACGGGACATCGCGCTTAACGATTTCGTCGAACCACCAGCGAAAAGTGTCATTTTTCGTGCCCTCGGCCAGATGCAGCATGATCTTCACCTGATGTGGATCGCTGAGGTTCTCGCGCAAACCGCTGATGCCCGCCTTCAGCAGACCAGCCAGCCGATCAAACTCGCCGCCGTTCTGGCCCCAGCTCTTGCCTTCCGGCCAGAGCATGCCGCCATTAAGCTCGTTGCCAATCTGCACGATATCCGGCATCACGCCTTCTGCTTTAAAGCGGGCGATGGTGTCGCGCGTATAGTCATGCACCTGTGTTTCCAGCTGCGGAAAAGTCAGCGACTGCCAGGCTTTGGGCTTGAACTGCTTGCCAGGATCGGTCCAGAAATCGCTGTAATGAATATCCAGCAGCAACTTGAGTCCTGCCGCTTTTACACGCTTCGCCAGTGCCAGCGTGGTCGCCAGATCGTTACCGCCGCCGCCGTAGGTGTGACCACTGCCGTCGGTGGGATCGACCCACAGCCGTAGCCGGATGGTGTTGATACCACTGGCTTTCAGGATGGCGATAGCATCCTGCTGCTGGTTGTCTGCGTTGTAGAATTTCGCACCCTGCTTCTCCAGCTCAGCCAGCGAAGAGATATCCGCACCCTTGATAAAATCAGCTGGCCATGGCCCGGCGGAAGCGATGACAGGCTGATCGGCGGCGAGCAGCGGTGTCGCCCAGGCCAGCGCCAGGGCGAGAATCAATGTTTTTGGCGTCATGATTTATCCTT
>Ga0308162_1000658_pt1 | contig 33548 bp, 51 predicted proteins | sample PhySR2_FD_201370 | JGI IMG/M metagenome (GOLD analysis project Ga0308162, IMG submission 201370) | Phyllosphere microbial communities from UC Gill Tract Community Farm, Albany, California, United States - DLSLS.R2 | ecosystem: Host-associated > Plants > Phyllosphere > Unclassified | place: USA... | reverse complement strand
GTACTCGGCATTACTTTCGTTGACAAGCAAGTCGCGAGGAACGCACTGTCCGCGCAAGAAGCCTTCCATTTCGTATGTGTTCATAGATCATCCTTAGCCCGCACCACAGCATCAACTGGCAGGCATTCGTAAGAAGAGGGGAGTTTTTGCGCGGCGATGTCAGCAGTACAGTTCTGGTAATCCGGATAGATGTAGCCAGCAGATTGATAGCTGCAGATATCCGCACCGCTTGCGCAGATGAGAAGAAATAGTCCGAACATGAGTTGTCTCAGTTTTTGGTTAGCCAGCCATTGCGCCGGAGGTTTTCGAGCAAGCGCCTATCTCCGATTGACTCAACTGAGCGACCGGTTATTTCGGCTATCTGCTGGTTTGAATGGGTAAAAAAAAGAGCCAACTCTTGTTGGCTCCATTTGTCGCATGGCTTGATTAGATGCCGCCATTTTCGAAGTGGCTGCTTCTTGTTTCGGTAATGCAGCGAGGTGGCTCCGATGCGCCTCAGCTTCAAGCGGCGAGCCTCTCTAATGACCGCAGACTCGCTTCGTTCAAGCTTCCTTGCGATGATTTCTACTTCCGTGTCTTTGGTGGCTTGCCGGAGATATTTTCTTTCGTAGCCCTGCCAGCGCTCAGCCATAAATCACCTCGTCACTTGATGATTAATGATGGTTTGCCAAGCTTTATCTGAGCACCAGGAACGGCGATTCCTGCGTCCAGCTGATGCTTGATAGCCAGCTTATCTGGCTTGACGACTGTCTCATACTCAACGAATTCAATCGGCAGGATAGATGCATCAGTGATATCAACCTGACGGGATGGAACACGAACAGTTACTTGGTGCAAACCTGCTCGGATTGACTTCTTACCAGCGGTTTCAAGCGATCTGGCTATGTACTCCTTGATGCTTGAAATCTTGTTTTCGACTACCAATGCTCTTTCCTGTAGTGACTTTGATTCATTCCTAAGAGCCTCAGCATAGAGCTGCTCGTTTTTGCAGATGGCAAGCAACTGCTCAACCTTATCAACCAGCTCGCCATCAATTCCTTCGATGGTGTCGGCTATCATCTCTGGCTCTAAACCAGAATCCATGAGCTTCGCGTAATCATTGGCGATGTCGTATAGCTTGCTCATGCTAATTCCTTATGCGCTGAATACATTGCCTGCCAGATAAAGCAAACCAAATCAGACATCTCACTTTGGTCTAGATGGTCGATTTCAGGGCATTGTTCAACAGCCTGTTGCATTCCTGCTTCGATCATTTCTTCTGTTGGCTCTAGTGGTTTCCAACTCATGACATTGCTCCTTCAAGCTGCGCCTTGCGCTCTGAATAGATGGCCTGAACATTCTGCTGAAGCTTCATGCCACGAGTTAACTTGAACGCATCAGCGAATAGTGGCTTAAGTTCATCCATGCTTTCTGACGCTTCCATCTTCTGACAGATTCCTTCTACCAGCTCGTAAACCTCCTGTTTGCGAGCATTCTCACCTTCGATAACTTCGCTTTCAGGCGTGTGTGGCATTACCGGCTCTTGGTGCATTCCTTCCTCTTCATTGAGGACGTGGATCGCATTATCCAAGCGCTCGGCACGTGGCCAGTATTTGCTTGCCCGCTTGACGATTGTCTTACGCGCCATTTCCGCCCAGAACGTCTTCCATGGTCCGTTCTTTGCCTTGCTAGTAGCTTCGGTTGCCTTTATCTCTGCTAGGCTCATTTCCTCTGTGAGATAGTCTCCGTCAGGAGTCTTAACCGTGCAGTATCCGCCGACCACTTCACCGCGATCGCCGAAAGCGTTGTACTTATGAGTAGGTGCGCTATCAAGCCCATTCGATTCGTAGGTGTCGTTCGAGTAAACCAGCTTGCACTGACCCCACTTAATCGACCCGGTGGCCTGAGCGAGGTGAAGCAGGCCCATATAGCTAATGTCAAGGCACACCATCCCATCTCTCGGAACGAGGTATGCTAGCTTACTGGCTGGGTTCAAAGTGATGCCAATTGCCGCTACGTTGATAATCGCGTTCTGTGCGCTCGCTGGATTGCCGATCGCCGTTTTCGTCAGGAAATCATTCTTCTGGAAAAGCTGCATCGCGAACTGGCTTTCCTTAGCCCATGTAACTGATTTGTCAGTCAGCGCGCCGCTAAACAACGGCTCCTGTTGTTTCACGAATTCAATGATACTGAAGCTCATCACGCTACCTCGTCGCATCTGTGTTTGTTCCGGTATATCTCGACAGCCCGCTCACGCTTCACAATCTCTGTCAGACAATCCCAAATTGCTTTGCTGGCTATCTCCTGAAACTCGGATGAGTCAGCAGCCAGCGCGAATGTCTCGGCTTCACAGTGCGGAAGATGCTCTCTAAGCATTTTCTCCATGTAACCAATCCGCATCTGCTTATCGAGGCGCTCAACTTCTTCATAAACCGCTTCGTTATCTTCTTCGGTGAAATTCGAAACGATTTTTTCAACTTCCATTCTCTGGGCTGCATTCATGGCCGACCCTCGGTGCGTAAAATGTCGATCAGCTTATCCAGCCAGCTCTTGCGAGGTGGCGGTGTAAAGCTAGCGCTGGTCAGGATGTTTGATTTGTGATGCTGCATTTTGACAAGAAAGTTATTGGAGCAGCCCATGCCGGACTGCCCTGCGATGGCGTACATCATGGGCTTTTCCTTTGATATGTTGATTGATAGGTATTCATTGCTGAACCAACTCGTAAATTGGCTTAGCGATGGAAAAAAAATGGCCGCACAATGGCGGCCTAAAGGGGGGCGAGGCTTCTCTAAACATCATCAAGCCCACACGGATATGAGCTTTTGGATGGTCAGTCAGTAGGTGGTTCTGGTAGTGGCATCCAGTGGGTTATCTGGCTAGGTGGCATGTTTCCGTATTGGCTGAACGAAACCCAGAATTTCTCAGGGAAATCGCTAGGAATTCCGGCGCAACAATCACAGGTTGTGACCAGCTTGCCGTCAGTCACTATCACTTCAACTGATTTATAAACCCGAACATCTTCCATCATGATAGGCATCCGATCGCTGCACTTAATCCATTCACTCATCACATAACCCACATCAATCCAATAACCACGCCACACCAGAAGAGGGCGCATGAAACCAACATCCAAAACCAAACCTTTCCTCTGAAGCTCATGCTTACCTCGACTTTTAGGCGTAAAAAAAGCCGCTAGGCGGCTATCAATGAATGATTAATTTTCATCTGGATTAAACCATTCTGGAATTTCTCCACCAATGTCTGCTTTATTAAGATAATCGCTGCCACAGCAAGGACATTTAATTTCACCATCAACAGCCTGTTGCCATTGATGTCCGCATTCACCGCATTCCATGTAACCATTCATATATCTATCAACCATGTCAACGAGCTGTGATTTTGTTTGATTTGCGATGCCCGGCTGCGAACATCGCCACCTCTGGCAAGCAGCATGAGCCACTATAAACAGGCTTCTGTGCCGGTAACTCAACCCGGGTAAGCTTCGCCCAGGCTTTGCTTATCTTCTTCGCTGTATCCGCATCTTCGCGGCGTTTTGCCATCACTTCACCTCGCTGGCGATAGCGACGTGTCTTGCTGTTTTCTTTCACTGGCTTAACGATGATTGTTGTCATAACTACCTCCAGTAAGTGGCTTTGGTGGTGTCGTGATCGATACGTTGTACCTCTATCTCAGTTGCGATTACCGTATTCCCGCTACGCGTTTACCCCTGAGAGGGAGCGGCGATTACTTTTTGGCGCGGTCACGACACCCCAAAGCCACTTCGCTTTGGTCTCCTACACTGGCAGGAGAAATCCCGGCCCAACTGACTTCAAAATGGTTTTGCTGTGCATGATGTAGCTTGCTTAGCTGCCTATCTGGCGTCAGTTAGATTGTTAAAGAGCGGTGCCAAGCTTACGTTTGGCTGGTCAGCGTCCTGCTGTGATTAGAAATGTACTCGCAAGTAAAGTTTATGTCTATACCTGAAAGTAAAGTATTTTGCCGATTGAGGTAAAGTCGTTGAAATTTGAGGTAAATTATTTTCTGTAATTTGACGGGGATCTGATTTTGGCGGGATTTAGATAACAAAAAACCCGGCATTAGCCGGGCCTGACGTGGTTGCTGGTTAGTTTAACCAGGCTCCAACCACAATTCCTACTATGTCGTATTCGTCTCCGTCGAGGTGAGGGAATCCAGGCATGGCTGCTCTTAGCCACCTGTTTCCGCCGTCCTCATAGAAGAACCGGAAGGTTAGGTCTGATTCGCTCCCGCCAATTTTGCGGGCTATCACTTTGTCCCCAGAGGAAATATGTTGGTTCAAATACGGCTCAACAAGTATCAAAGATCCCTTCGGATAGTTGACTCCAGTGGAGCCGGCCATTGTGTCATCCTTAACTTCAAGCCAAAAAGCCCGCTCTCCATAGTCTTTTATTGATGGCAACCATGTCGTTGCTCTTTGTTCTATCTCATGCATCTTGTCAGACCAGGTGGAAACGTCACCCCATCCTATCAAGGGATATTTCTTAGTCGAGATAGTTTTTATGTGTTGCACACCATACGTATTGATATTGTGAGCATCATCATAATTAGCATCTTGAACTATGCCGTCGAACCAACCCGTAGGGCGTCCCAGGCCGCTCTCTATATCGCGAACAGCCTGCTCTCCTATGTTTCTTTTACCACTTTTTCCAGCAGGATAGAGCATCCTGGAAATAACTGATTCTGCTATACCTGTCTTCTCAGACAAGGCCTTTTGTGTGCCCAGGGAATCTATTATTTCCTGCAGCTTCTTTCTGCGGCGCTCAAATACATGAGACTTGTCTTCTTTTTGCATCGCCTCATCTTACCCGAAGGTATTCCTAGGTAAATGACCTCTGAGTATTGCAAGTAACTTTACTTGCAAGTATACTTTTCGTGAATACAGCAAGGAGTGACATGAATGGAAAAGCTTCAGCTTTACCTGAACTCCCTTGGCATTGAGCAACAGAAGGCCTTCGCTGGCCAGTGCAACACCTCTGTAGGCTATCTGCGCAAGGCGATTTCCAATAAGCAAAAATTAGGCGCAGCGCTTTCAGTACGGATCGAAAGCAACTCTGGCGGCCAGGTATCACGAAAGGATCTTCACCCAAATGATTGGTTCGAGATCTGGCCTGAGTTAACAGCTTCATTCGCAGCATAAGCACCACCGCTCTTTAACATCCCTGACCAGCTCCGCCAGTGTGGAGCATTTGAAGACTAAGCCGAGCTTAGTCGTGATTAATCATTTATCAACAAAGGAAGTATTACGTATGGACACTGCAAAAACACGCAATGACGCCCGTCGCATTGAAAGCTCATTGCTCAACAAGATAGCGCTGAAAGGCGTCACAAGCATTGCAACTGCAGTAGGTGTTAACCCATCTCAAATCACACGCTGGAAAGAGTCTCTTATCCCTCGCATGGCGATGTTATTGGCCGTTCTGGAGTGGGGAATGGAAGACGAAGAAATGGCGGAGTTGGCTAAGCGCCTGGCTGGATATCTGTCACCAAAAGAAAACGCCCCGGAAGTTGCAGCTTTCGAGGCGTGATAGTGATGTTTGGAACAACCCACTGGAGGAAATTATGGCAAAAAATCGCCGAATTTACAAGACAGAAGAGGAACGACGGCATCCTGATTCACCGGAAGGAATCGTTGTTGCAGCCGCCAATAACCGGAGTTTTGCTGCTCGGTTCATTGGTGAATATCGGATTGCACTGGCAGGGGTGAAGAAGAATGGGCGTCGTTAGAAAATTATCCGACTACAGGCAGCAGGAGCGCCACGTAGAGATACCGGAGGCAGCCGGTAAGGGGTTTGCCTTGATTCATCGTCAATTCATGGATAGCAAGCTGTACAAGGACTCTCAGGCAGTACACCTATGGCTTCACCTGATACTGAAAGCAAACTACTCTCCAGCGGTTGTGAAAACCGACGTCGGAGAAATGATGGTCCGAAGAGGGCAGCTGATTACTGGGCGTCCAACCCTGGTGGCCGAGACGTTCATTCCTGACAACAAAGTTAAGAGCTTGCTCCGCAGTTTCGAGTCAAAAGGGATGTTAAAAATCGAGCCAATGGGCAGGAAATTTAGCCTGATTACCATCCTAAAATACGACGATTTTCAGGCTCAAAATTGTCCAACGGATGTCCAACGATTGTCCAACGCAAACACCAGTGAAAATGCGGTTCCCAGCGATGATTGTCCAACGGATGTCCAACGATTGTCCATAAACAACAATATAAATAATAACTCATTAGGTAAACCTAATGAGAGTGCATCAGCCAGCGAAAAATCAGAAAAGCAAAAATCTGCAATCTCATGTCAAGACGTCATCGACGCCTACCACGAAATCCTGCCAGAAGCGAAATCGGTCAGAGCACTAACTGAGAAACGTCGCAGCTCGATTAAAACCTTCTGGCGAAAAGCTGGGGTGGTTACTCGTCAGCTGGATGGCCATGGGTTCACGATGGACGACTGGCGGAAATACCTGGGCTACGTTCGCGACAACTGCCGCTGGATGTTCGAAGAGCGCCAGAACCAGCAGCGCGGGACTGTTTGGCACAAGAAGGGATTTGACTTCCTGCTGAACGACAATGTTTATCTCAAAGTTCGTGAGGGCGATCATGACGACCGTTGATTACCGGCTGCCACCGAGCAGCATCGAGTCAGAGCAATCAGTGCTTGGCTCAATCCTACTAGACGCGCAGAGCGACCGGGTTCAGCGCGTTTTTTCTTTCCTGGCACCTGAAATGTTTTACAGCCCGGCGCATTCGGTGATTTACCGCACCGCGCGCGAGATGAACTCCAAGAGCAGCGTCATCGACCTGATCACCGTTGCTGAGCGCATGGAGTCTACTGGAGAGATTGACCGAGTTGGCGGGTTCGCCTATCTGGCCGAGCTGTCGAAAAATACCCCGAGCGCCGCGAACATTCTGGCATACGCCAATTGCGTGAAGGACTGCGCTATGGAGCGTTTTGCTATCGAGCAGGCCAACAAGATGCTTGAGGTGTTCTATCAGCCATCTGCGATGACGACTGCCGAGAAGCTGGAGCACATGCAAGCGCTGGCTATGCATACTGCTGACAAATCTCGATCTGGTTCTGTTCGTGGCGCGGTGCCATTTGCGGAGGCTTTCGAATCCTGGGTGAACATTGTCGAAAAGCGCCTGAGCAGTGACCCGTCAGCAGTTGGCATCTCAACAGGCATTCCATCGCTGGATGAATTGCTCGCTCCGAAAGGTTTGGTGAATGGATCGTTATTCGTTGTCGGCGCGCGACCAAAGATGGGCAAGACCACACTCTACATGAAAATGGCCTTGCATTGCGCACTCGAAGAGAACAAGCCGGCGATCGCCTTTAGCCTTGAAATGCCACAGGAACAGCTCGTCGAGCGTTCGCTTTCCCAAGCATCCGGAGTTAGCTCGTCAAACTTCTACCTCGATGGATACGACGACACCCGATTCGCAATGGCGTCAGCAAAGGGGCTACAAATCGCTCAGAGCGGAAATCTCTATATCGATGACACCCCAGGGCTATCTCTGGCTCATATCGTCGCAGAGAGTCGGAGGATTAAGCGTGAGCGCGGAAGCGTAGGGATGGTTCTCGTTGACTACCTGACGCTGATGAAAGCCGAGAAGGCAGAGCGTAACGATCTGGCCTACGGCTTAATCACCAAAGGGTTAAAGAACCTTGCCAAAGAGCTGAACTGCGTCGTCGTTCTGCTTACCCAGCTTAACCGTGACCTTGAGAAGCGAACCAACAAACGGCCGCTGCCAAGCGATTCACGCGACACGGGGCAAATCGAGCAGGACTGCGATTACTGGCTGGGGATTTATCGAGAGGGAGCTTATGACGAGAACGCCAATCAGCAAGATACCGAATTGCTTTTGCGCCTCAACCGTCATGGGCAAAACGGCGTTGTCTTTGTAGAACAACGTCACGGCGCGATTTACGATTGCGATCAGCTTCAGGCAAAAATACGCGCATCTGAAACTGAATCCCGACCATCAAATCAGAAGGGCGGTTTCTGACCTGCCAAGCAAAGGAGATAACAAGTGAATTATCGACTCAGTTACAAAGAATCAATCGCCTATGCCGATGCGATGGAATATCTAATCAGTCACTTTGCCGAGTTCCCAGCAAAAGTACCATCAGGCGGCCCGACAGCTGAAATTTCAGTTCCGTATCATAAAAATCACCGGTTCGTACTAACACCAGAAGGTGAGGTCGTTTTTGGTGATTGCATCATTCCCGGCATCAACGCCGAAGAGTTTAACGAATACCGCCGCACGGTATCTTACGCCGGTCAGGAGCCTAACCATGGATAAGCAACAAGAAGAGAGTCGTAGGCAGTTTGAAGAGCACTATTCAAATAAAAACCCTCATAGTAAGAAAGCGCTCGAAAAGTGGGGAGATACTCCGCCAAATTCTGAAGATTACAAGTCATTAAAAACTCAGGAAGCGTGGGAGATTTGGCAGGCAAGCCGAGCAAGCATCGTGGTTGAGCTTCCAGATACTGACAATTATTGGAATGGCACGAGCGGCCACGAGATATTTAACCACCGCCAGTTTGCGGCGGATTCATGTGACGTATTGCGTGATATCGGCCTATCAATCAAAGGGGAGTGATAGCCATGAAAGAAAAAACAATGGACGAGCTCGTTCAGGAAGCCAAAGACCGAGCAAGCGCGGATATTTGCCAGCGAGAGAATGGATGCATACCAACCCAGCGCTGGAGCAAAGAAGCTGAAATGAGGGAGGCATGGGGAAAAGCTAACACGCACATCGAATGGAAAGAATTGGTGGTTGATGCAGCTCGCAAGTTCGTCAACTGCAAAGGCCGCTATCACTCAGAGCAAAACATGACTGCTCTGATAGAACTATTCAAACACGAGCCCATGAAGCCATGAAAGACGCAAGCTTTACTGATTGGATGGTTATCGGATTGATGGTTATTAGCTACCTGTTCATTTTGGTGCAAGCGTGGAAGTGGGTGGTGCTCAACATTGCCAACCGGCTCGTTCGGTTTATAAACCGGAACAACCCAAAGCAATTAGCTATCAACGCACTGTGTGATGCATTTGAATTGCAGAAACTGAAGCAAGGCGACAGCATTACCGCAAAAACAGTGAACGGACTGTGTATCACGATATCTCGGGAGTAACTATGCAAAAGCAGGTCTTCTACCTAAGAAGCCCACAGATACGCCAGAACCTGAAAAACTTCATCGACAGCCTTCCACTAAATCCAGAAAAACCCCTCGCAGTGACCATCCAAGAACCAACCAGAAGCCTGGAGCAAAATTCGCGCTTATGGGCAACCCTGCGCGACATCAGCGAGCAGGTCGTTTGGTATGGGCGAAAGATGGGCTCTGAGAGCTGGAAGTGTGTTTTCACTGCTGCGCTGAAGAAGCAAGAGACGGTTCCAGGCATAGACGGCGGATTCGTTGTTCTTGGGCAATCAACAAGCAAGATGACCGTCGGCGAGATGCGCGACCTCATCGAGCTGATAAACGCGTTTGGTGCTGAGCATGGCGTCAAGTTCAGCGATGAATCCCGGCTCGCTATCGAGTGGGCTAATCGATATGGAGACAGGGCAGCATGACACAGCGAAGTCCAACGCAAATCATAATGGATAACCTGATATTCAAGACTGACCACCGCAAGACCAGAAAGCCCCGCCAGCAACCAGAAAGCATCGTTTCATTCAACTATACCGCGACCTTAGCCGACAGCATGTGGCTGCGTCGTCGCGCCCGGAGAAAGTCATGACTGATTATAGCAAAATGAGTGATTTTGAAATCAACGCCGCGGTAGCAACGGCGAAATTCGGTAACTGGAGGGCGGATGATGATATCTGCCGACGAATTACCTCAAAGTGCATCGACTACTGCAACAATCCGGCAGACGCATGGCCAATTATTGTTGCCAATGAAATAGGCGTTGTACCCAGTAAATCATCAAACACCTACGCGTGGGATTTAAGGGGTGGAATGCTAAAAGGCATTAAGCATGTAGATGACAACCCACTCCGCGCCGCCATGATTGTCTTCCTCATGATGAAGGATGCCGAAAAATGCTAATCCTCATCACGGTAGCAATCATAGCCGCCTGCGCTTACTGCTTCATCGCTGGCCGCAGCTTCGAGTTCTTCTGCAAATACGAGCCAACCCTATCCACAACAAAAATGCTGCTACTCAGCCTCGCATGGCCGGGTAATGCCGTTCTGTTTCTGCTGATGAGGTGCGTGCGATGAACGCCATTAAAATCCCGGAAATTATGAAAGTGCCGAAGAAGTACGGCACCGATATCTGCTGCAGTTGCTTATCGGAGTTGGCAGAGGACGAGTGCTACATCTGCCAGCAGTGCAACGACGAGATAGACCGCCAGGCTGATGAGGTTATCGGAAACGCGGAGGATGAAGATGGCTAAAGGCATCAAGCCTCCGAAGCCTAAAATATGCCCCATCTGCTCCACTGAATACCTTCCAAGAAGCTCCCTTCAAAAAGTCTGCCACAACTACAAATGCGCCATTGCCTTCAACAAGAAGCGCGATGAAGAGATTGCTTTGCGAGAAAAACGCAAGCAGGAGCGCCTACAGCGCGATGAGCTTAGGCAGAGAAGGGAAAGGTTAAAGACAAAATCAGAATGGAACAGAGAGGCTCAGGCGGCGGTAAATCGCTTTGTGTTTTGGCGAGACTATGGGAAACCATGCATCGCATGTGGTAGGCCGCTTAATTATGGCGTAAGGGGCGGCGCAGTAGATGCCAGTCACTATCGATCCAGGGGCGCTGCGCCACATCTTCGCTTCAACATATTCAACAATCACGCCGGGTGCGTCCATTGCAACCGAGACCTATCAGGAAACCTGATCCCCTACCGAATAAACCTCATCGAGAAGATTGGCACATACCGCGTTGAACGAATCGAGCACGACAACACACCACGGAAATTCGATATCGCTTACCTACAGCGAGTGAAGTCAATCTTCACGCGCCGGGCGAAGCATTACGAAAAACTCCGCAAGCGAAATCTGGAGGAAGCAGCATGATGTTTACCGATATTAACGAGGCGATTTCCCATGCGCGAGCCCTGAGGCAATCCAATGCCGGTAGGCACTATTCCTTAAAGCAAAAGCGCAATGGGCGGATTGTTGTCTGCAAAGCAGGATTGGTATCCGCGCCGATGTGGAGCACTAAGAATGACCTGGTGCGAGGGGAAAACCTACCTTCGGCCCCGCGAAAGCTTGGAAGCAATGACATCCCCATCATCTTAGAGCTTTGGCATTACGAAGGGCTAACCCAAGCTCAGATTGCCGACAAATTTGATGTGGCCAGAAGCACGATAGAGAACGTTGTTAATAACAGAATCTGGAAGAGGGCTCAGCATGAGAGAAGTTAAAGAGTTGTCACTTTCAGATGAGCAGCACCAGTGGGTTAATGGCTGGCTTGAGCTGTGGGGCGCATGGGTTTACTCCGGTAGACTCGAGCGACGCATGAGCAACATGATCGCCAAGTTCATGGAAAGCGTAGAGCCAAGCAAGAATCCAAGTAGGCCAATGTGCAATGACGATGATGGAATGTTGATTTCTCAGGTCGTAGATTCCGTCATGTTTATCGACAAGAAAGCCTTTGGCATTCTGCTAAGCTACTACGCTCATGGTTCTTCTAAGCGAGCCATTGCATCTTACTATCACGCGACCGCAAAGCCCCGCAAGATTAACCGCGGTCGCCTGGGGGAAGGGTGGCGCAAGCCGTCAGAGGAAACATGCCGGAAAGAAGTGGCTGAAATTCTCAAAGCAAGCCTGTTTATGCTCTATGCTCCGATGGTAAATGCGCTCAACAGTCGCAAACGTGTAGAGAAAATTAAGCATGTTGCATAGATAATGCTTGACTTTGTTTTACCTATTTACCCATAATAGTGACATAAGCTGCCGTTAGTGACTCTTAAGTTGCTGCGGCAGTTTTGCTATGGCTAGATTGGCCAATCGAAAAGCGGTATCGTCACCGCCTGCCATAGCGAATATTGACGAGCAACTAGACGAGGTTGTTATGGAAGGAAAAAATCAAAGAGATCTCATTGCAAGTCTTTATGAAGAGCTAGTTATCGCCAGGGGGCTGATTAAAGAGATTTGCACTGAGAGAGATGTCCCAGAGCCCAAGGCATCATTGCAGAGAATGGAAAGTGCCATAAGAGAGGCAAAGGAATACATGTTGGATAATATCTAAATGATGGGTCGCTAAGGCGGCCTTTTTTGATCACAACAGGTAAGAGCATTCAGCGCCAAATAGTCCCAGAATATTTGGAGTGATGGTCACGCATCCGAGTGCTCTTTCCGTTGTGGTGAATGAGCTAGATGGTGGGGTAAAAGCCTGCCATGGCGACGAGTGCTAGCTGGGGATCAGCGCCGGCCATCACATAACATTTTAGCCTCGCCTTAGTGCGGGGCTTTTTGCATTTCAGCCCCAGCCAACAGCGACACACTCCATGGCACCCTCTTAGCAGTTGATCGTCTACGGATGCGGGCTGAACCTTTGACTACAGCATAGCAATGTAAGGAACCCACCATGCTCAAATTACCTGAGCTCGTCAGGGCTGGTTTCGTGAGTTCGTCTCCTTGGTTGCTGGGCTTAATTCTCCTTTCTTATCTCGCTGCAGAGGTTAATTCGAGGATTAACTCGGCGGCCTACGCGTACCCGCGATCTGTCGTTTCATATGGCCTCGCAAGCGCAAAGACCGATGATGAAGTTATCTCCACTGTTGAACTGTGGAAGAAGGATGCATGGGGCGCTCAAATCGGCGCTCTACGCGTTCTCTGTGATAACGACCGTGCATTCGTTGACTCGCTCGGCGGGGAGAGTGTAGGGGCTAGAGTATGCAGGATCGTCAAATGAATGAACGTGACCCTGGATTCTGGGCCGACGTTCTGAACGGCCTTAAAAACGCATGGCCGCAAATTCTTGGTTCAATGATGGCCGGGTTAATTTGCTATGGCCGATTAATTTACGATGGTGTAGAGCGAAAGAATCGCTGGATTGAGGGCGTCCTATGTGGCGCCCTTTCTCTTTGCATCTCCAGTGCTCTGGACGTGTTCGGATTGCCGGTAAGCATGTCTCCTTTCATTGGTGGCATGGTTGGATTCATCGGTGTTGAAAAGCTCCGCAATATCGCCATCAGCGCTATCAGCAAGCGAGTGGGTGCTAGTGATGAAAATCAGCAATAATCTACGCGCATTTCTAGACATGCTGGCGTGGTCAGAAGGCACATCAACGAGTCCGGCAACGAAGAATAATGGCTATGACGTCATTGTGACTGGCGCAGATAAAAAGCCGGAAGTATTCACCGATTACTCAGATCACCCATTTAACAATGGGCGTCCATCGAAGGTAATCAACAGCAAGGGGCTAACTTCCAACGCATCAGGAAGATATCAGTTCATGCTGCGCGACTGGGCTCATTACAAAGGGTTGCTCAATCTCCCTGATTTCAGTCCATCTTCACAAGATAAATGGGCTATCCAGCTTATTAAGGAGCGTAGGGCATTGGCTGATATTGAAGCCGGTAACATTGTCAAAGCTATCAACAATTGCCGAAACATTTGGGCCTCGCTTCCTGGTGCTGGCTATGGCCAATTTGAGCACAAGGTTGATCCGCTGATTAAGCAATACCAAAAGGCTGGCGGGGTTCTGGCATGAAATGGGTGCTGGATAACTGGAAGACTATTGTCGGCGTCATTGCATTGTCACTCATCACGATGCTTGCCTTAAGCAATCAATCGCTACGGGGTGAACTGGAAGAAGTTAGCAAGGCCAATGCACAATTATCTGGACAGCTCGAGTGGCAGAACAAAACACAGAAAGCAGTAGCTGATATCGATCTGCAGAGAACGCAGGAGCTTGAAGATGCGAAAAGCAAGATTGCTGATTTGCAGCGTGATGTTGCCACTGGCGCTCGCAAGCTGCGCGTCTCTGCCTCATGCCAACCCTCCAAGCCCTCCGGCATGGATGATGCAGCCAGCCCCAGACTTACTGACGCCGCTCAACGGGATTATTTCACCCTCAGAGAGCGAATCGAAATAGCCAATAAGCAGATCGCCGGACTGCAGGATTACATCAATCAAGTTTGCTTAGCGAAATGAATTCCCCCGACAAGGAATAAGACTGTGTTACCTAGCAGGAGGTGATCACGTCTTGGCAGCCGGAAAGACGGAAGTGGCGAGGCAACTCCGCGAGGTGTGGCTGATGCTGCGATAACTTCAACCAACCAAAAGGTCAAAATTATGAACGACCAAGAAATTGAAAAAGAAATCCAAGCAAAAGGGAAAACCGCACCGCGAGTGACGCCTAGCCGCATTGAAAGCATCATCACAAGTGAGAGCTATTTCACTGCTGCTGATGGACGTCTCGGGGCAAGCATTAACACCAAGTGTGATGAACATATTGAGCGAGACGACTTTGATCAGCTCAAGCTCCTGACGTTCTGCGTACTGGTGTTAGAAAACGGCTTTACGGTAACTGGAGAAAGCGCCTGCGCTAGCCCGGAGAATTTCGACGCCGAAATTGGTCGCAAGATTGCGCGCCAGAATGCAGTAAACAAAATCTGGCTACTCGAAGGCTACCTGCTCAAGCAACGCCTTTCTGAGCTCGATTAAGCGATTGCAGAAGCCATTCAATGAGTGGCTTCGATAATGGCTTTTACCAAACAACTGGAGCCAATCATGGCAATTACAGAAATGACCGAAGAGCAGAAACTGAAACTTGAGATTTATTCCCTGGTTCAGTTCAGCAATGCTGCCGCTGAGGAGGCTTTCGCATTCATCGGCACCGACCGCATGAAGCTTGAGCTTTTTAAAATTCGCTATAACGCCAATACCGCTAATGGAGATTCCGTTACACGAGCGGTTACTTCAGTTCGCGAGGCCAAGGAAGCTCTAGACCTATTCACTCCAGGAGCATGATATGCCACTGAAGAAAGGTAAGTCGAAAAAGATCATCAGCGAGAATGTCGCTACCGAAGTTAAAGCAGGCAAGCCACAAGACCAGGCTATCGCCATTGCTATGAGCAAAGCCGGTAAAGGCAAGAAGAAACCAAAGAAAGGGGCTAAGTAATGGCAATCACATCCATGCAGACAGCAACCGCTGGTTCGGTAGCAAACCTGATTCCAGTGGTTAAGTCGCATATCGCAGCATCACTCTTCCCTCAAGGCGGTTTGGTTGGCGTTCATGCCACTCCTACCAAGACTGAGTATTTCCAGGTTGTGGCTGCCGGCGGGACTACAGCAACCGACTACGACATCGTGGTTAGCTCTGACCGCGCCGACTTCACCATTAAGTGCAACGCGAAGATCACCGCTGGCTTCCTGCCTCTTGGTGACATGAGCGTTATCCAGTTAACCCCTGGCCGTATGGTTGAGTACGCTCAGGCATTCACCAAGGCGTAAGAATGACACTGACAATTAAGCAAGAGGCTTTTTGTCAGGCATACATCGAAACTGGTAACGCATCGGAGGCGTACCGGTCATCGTATGCCGCCGAAAACATGAAGCCAGATGCTATACACGTACAAGCCAGCAAATTACTCGATAACCCTAAGATCGCCCTAAGGGTGGCAGAACTGAGGGGCGAGATTAAAGAGCGCCACAGCGTGACAGTTGATTCGCTTTTGGCAGAACTCGAAGAAGCCCGACAGGCAGCCTTAACCGCTGAAACGCCGCAGTCTTCAGCCGCAGTAGCAGCAACCCTAGGCAAAGCAAAATTAACTGGGCTTGATAAGCAAATCATCGAGCATACCGGCCCAGGCGGTGGCGCTATCCAGATTGAAACATCACCAATGAGTACTCTATTCGGCAAATGACAACGATTAACCCTATCTTCCAACCGTTCATCAATGCGCATCGCTATAAGGTCGCTAAGGGCGGTCGAGGTAGCGGAAAGTCGTGGGCGATGGCTCGTTTGCTAGTCGAGGCATCAAGGCGTCAGCCTGTGCGGATCCTGTGCGCTCGTGAGCTGCAGAACAGTATCAGTGATTCTGTAATCCGTTTGCTTGAAGACACGATCGAGCGCGAAGGATATGCAGCTGAGTTCGAAATTCAGCGATCAATGATTCGCCATCTTGGTACTAACGCTGAATTCATGTTCTACGGCATCAAGAACAACCCAACAAAGATTAAATCACTCGAAGGTATCGACATCTGCTGGGTAGAAGAGGCCGAGGCAGTAACGAAGGAGTCGTGGGATATCCTGATTCCGACCATCCGAAAGCCTAACTCTGAAATCTGGGTCAGTTTCAACCCGAAAAACATTCTCGACGATACCTATCAGCGCTTCGTTGTTGACCATCCGGATGACATTTGTCTACTGACGGTTAACTACACCGATAACCCGCACTTCCCTGAAGTTCTCCGACTAGAGATGGAAGAGTGCAAACGGCGAAATCCAACTCTGTATCGTCACATCTGGCTAGGTGAGCCGGTAAGCGCAAGTGATATGGCAATCATCAAACGCGAGTGGCTGGAAGCGGCAACAGATGCTCACAAGAAGCTTGGATGGAAAGCGCGAGGGGCTGTAGTTGCATCTCACGACCCGTCAGATACCGGTCCGGATGCCAAAGGCTATGCCATGCGTCATGGGTCCGTGGTGAAGCGTATTGCTGAGCCGCCTGAACAGGTCGATGTTAACGACGGCGCAGATTGGGCAACCGGTATGGCTATTAACGATGGCGCAGATCACTTCCTCTGGGATGGTGACGGCCTAGGCGCTGGCCTACGTCGTCAGGTTACTGACTCATTCGCCGGGAAGAAGATCACCGCGACCATGTTCAAGGGTAGCGAATCACCGTTCGATGAAGATGCTCCTTATCAATCCGGGGCATGGGCTGACGAAGTGGTTCAGGGCGACAATATCCGCACAATCGGTGATGTGTTCCGCAATAAGCGTGCTCAGTTCTACTACACCCTGGCTGATAGGCTCTATCTGACGTACCGCGCCGTTGTTCACGGTGATTATGCAGACCCTGACAGCATGCTGAGCTTCGACAAGGAAGCTATCGGCGAGAAGATGCTTGAGAAGGCATTCGCTGAACTCACGCAGATACAGCGCAAATTTAACGGCAACGGGAAGCTTGAGCTCATGACTAAAGTCGAAATGAAGCAAAAGCTTGGAATCCCGTCACCTAACCTGGCCGACTCGCTGATGATGTGCATGCATTGTCCGGCGATGGCGCCAGAAGAAACGGAAATCTACGTTCCCTCATCCTCCGGTTGGTAAACATGGCAGAGACATTAGAGAAAAAACATGAGCGCGTCATGCTCAGGTTTGACCGCGCCTATACGCCGCAGCAAGACGTGCGCGAGAAGTGCATCGAAGCTACGCGATTCGCTCGTGTCCCTGGCGGTCAATGGGAAGGAGCAACAGCAGCGGGAACCAAGCTTGACGACCAGTTCGAGAAATACCCGAAGTTTGAAATCAACAAGGTAGCCACTGAGCTTAACCGCATCATTGCCGAGTATCGGAACAACCGCATCACTGTTAAGTTTCGCCCTGGTGATCGCGAGGCAAGCGAAGAGCTGGCCAACAAGCTGAATGGCCTATTCCGCGCTGACTACGAAGAGACAGATGGAGGCGAAGCTTGCGATAACGCATTTGATGATGCGGCTACCGGTGGTTTTGGCTGCTTCCGCCTGACATCGATGCTGGTCAATGAATACGACCCGATGGACGATCGCCAGCGCATTGCCATTGAGCCGATATACGACCCATCTCGCTCAGTATGGTTTGACCCTGACGCGAAGAAGTACGACAAGTCAGATGCGCTTTGGGCATTCTGCATGTACTCGCTTTCGCCTGAGAAGTACGAGGCGGAATATGGCAAAACTCAGCCTGCATCTCTCGATATTTCTACGGCTTCGCTATGGAACTATGACTGGTTTCAGCCAGAAGTGGTTTACATCGCCAAGTATTACGAGGTGCGCAAGGAATCGGTTGATGTTATCAGCTACCAGCAGCCGCTGACTGGTGAAATCGCTACTTATGACAGCGATCAAATCGAAGATATCGAAGATGAGCTTGCTGAGGCTGGATTCGTAGAGGTTGCGCGCCGTTCCGTGAAGCGACGTCGCGTTTATGTGTCAGTGGTTGACGGCCAGAGCTTCCTCGAGAAGCCGCGGCGCATTCCTGGTGAGCATATCCCGCTAATCCCGGTATATGGCAAGCGCTGGTTTATTGACGATATTGAGCGCGTCGAGGGACACATTGCCAAGGCTATGGACCCGCAACGACTCTACAACCTGCAGGTTTCTATGCTGGCTGATACGGCAGCTCAAGACCCTGGCCAGATTCCTATCGTCGGCATGGAGCAAATCAGAGGGCTAGAAAAACACTGGGAAGCGCGCAATAAGAAGCGTCCAGCGTTCCTTCCTCTGCGTGAGGTAAAGGATAAGGCAGGTAATATCATCGCCGGTGCTACGCCAGCAGGCTATACGCAGCCAGCAGTGATGAACCAGGCATTGGCAGCGCTGCTGCAGCAGACCAGCGCTGACATTCAGGAAGTAACCGGCGGCAGCCAGGCAATGCAGCAGATGCCGAGCAACGTCGCGCAGGAAACGGTAAACAACCTGATGAACCGCGCCGACATGGCATCGTTCATCTACCTGGACAACATGGCTAAGAGCCTGAAGCGTGCCGGTGAAGTATGGCTGTCTATGGCTCGAGAGGTTTACGGCTCAGAGCGTGAAGTTCGTGTAGTTAACGAAGACGGCACCGATGACATCGCGCTGATGAATGCGCAGGTTGTTGATCGTCAAACTGGCCGAGTGGTTGCACTGAATGACCTATCGACTGGCCGCTATGACGTTACGGTTGATGTCGGCCCAAGCTATACAGCAAGGCGTGATGCTACGGTGTCTGTTCTGACCAACGTCCTCAACTCTATGTTGCCAACCGATCCGCTTCGACCAGCAATCCAAGGGATCATCATGGATAACCTGGACGGTGAAGGGCTGGAAGACTTCAAAGAGTTCAACCGCAAGCAGCTTCTGACCTCTGGTATCGCTAAGCCGCGAAATCAGGAAGAGCAGCAGATCGTCCAGCAGGCGCAGATGGCAGCTCAGAGCCAGCCTAACCCTGAAATGGTTCTGGCACAGGCTCAGATGGTCGCGGCCGAGGCAGAGAACAAGAAGGCTGATAACGCGACGCGTGAAACCGTCATTAAGGCGTTCACCGCTCAGCAGGATGCTCAGGAAAGTCAGGCCAACGTTGTCTACAAGCTTTCCCAGGCACAGAACATCAACAAGAAAGGAGTTATGGATGCAATTCAGCTCCTTAACGACCTTCTTAAATCCCAGCAAGAACAAATCCCGACATCACCACAGTCACCGGCAGACTCAATGCCGAGTTAACCAGGAGTAATCAATGGAAAGCGAACTGATCATCGACGGTCAGGTTATTGACCTGTCTGAAAAACAGGAAGAAGCCGAAGAAGTTATCACTGAAGCAAAGGAAAATCCTGAGGATAAATCACAGGAAGAGCCAGAGCAGAAAGAGAAAAAGGCCGAAAGTGAACAGCCCGAAGAGCAGCCAGAGGATTACTCACTGCAAATCGGTGATGAGGAAATTAGCCTCAACCCTGAAGAAGACGATCACATTGATGGGCAACCGGCTCCTCAATGGGTGAAAGAGCTTCGCAAGGGCTTCAAAGAAACACAGAAAGAAAATCGGGAGCTACGCCGCCAGCTTGAGCAGATTCAATCCAAGCCAGCAGAGGCGCAGCAACCACAATCAGACGTTATTCCTCCAAAGCCGACCCTGGAGTCGTGCGAGTACGACGAAGCAGCGTTTGAGCAGGCGATGACTGATTGGCATGAGAAGAAAGGCCGTGCTGAGCAGGTTAAACAACAGCAGCAACGTCAGCAGCAGGAATTGCAGCAACGACTAACAGAGCGCCTTACGAAGCATCAGGAGCGAGCAGCAAAGCTTCCGGTGAAAGACTATCGCGAGATGGAAGACATCGTTCGCCAGGAGATTCCGGTTATCCAACAGGAAATCCTGATTCATGCCGCCGACGAAGGTTCTGAACTCGTTGCTTATGCATTGGGCAAGAACCAACAACTACGCCAGCGTGTAGCCGCTGAGACAGACCCAATTCGCGCAGCATTCCTCTTAGGCCAGATTAGCCAGCAAGTTAAGTTGGCTCCGAAGCCTAAGAAAGCCATCAAGCCAGAGCCGGAGGTTCGTGGTGGCGGCGCTGATGCGAAACAAGATGATTTCAACAAACTCTGCCCCGGCGCTAAAATCGAATAAGGAACAGCTAAATGGCTACCAATGATTTAAACAGTAACGTCAGTCAAATCGTCCTGAAAAAATTCCTGCCTGGTTTCATGTCTGACCTGGTATTGGCAAAAACCGTAGACCGCCAATTGCTGGCTGGAGAAATCAACTCCAATACCGGCGATAGCGTAAGCTTCAAGCGTCCGCATCAGTTCTCATCTCTGCGCACTCCTACCGGCGACATCTCCGGGCAGTCGAAGAACAACCTGATTTCCGGTAAGGCAACTGGCCGCGTCGGCAACTACATCACAGTTGCCGTCGAGTACCAGCAATTGGAAGAAGCGATCAAGCTGAACCAGCTGGAAGAAATCCTGGCGCCGGTTCGCCAGCGCATCGTAACTGACCTGGAGACTGAGCTGGCCAAGTTCATGATGAACAATGGCGCACTGGCTCTGGGTAGCCCTAACACCCCGATCAACAAATGGTCTGATGTGGCTCAAACCGCATCCTTCCTGAAGGATTTGGGCGTGGTTGAGGGTGAGAACTATGCGGTAATGGATCCGTGGTCTGCCCAGCGACTGGCCGATGCGCAATCTGGTCTGCACGCTGCCGACCAATTGGTTCGCACCGCCTGGGAAAATGCGCAGATCTCCACTAACTTCGGCGGCATTCGCGCACTGATGTCTAATGGCCTGGCATCCCGCACGCAAGGTGCATTCGGCGGCACGCTGACAGTGCAAACCGCTCCGACCGTGACCTATAACGCGGTGAAAGATACCTATCAGTTCCAGGTAACACTGACCGGCGCAACCGCATCTGTAACTGGCTTCCTGAAAGCTGGCGACCAGATTAAGTTCACCAACACCTACTGGCTGCAGCAGCAGAGCAAGCAAGTGCTTTATAACGGCTCTGCACCTATCAGCTTCACTGCAACCGTTCTGGCCGACGCAAACTCCACCGCCGGCGGCGCAGTGACAGTTACGCTGTCCGGCGTTCCGATTTATGACGCCACCAACTCACAGTACAACGCAGTAAGCCGTCAGGTTGCCGCAGGCGACGCGGTGACTGTAATCGGCACTGCAAGCCAGACCATGAAACCGAACCTGTTCTACAACAAGTTCTTCTGCGGCCTGGGCACCATTCCTCTCCCAAAACTGAACAGCATCGACTCTGCAGTCGCAACTTACGAAGGCTTCTCTATCCGCGTGCACAAATACTCGGACGGCGACGCCAACGTGCAGAAAATGCGCTTCGACTTGCTGCCAGCTTACGTGTGTTTCAACCCACACATGGGCGGCCAGTTCTTCGGCAATCCGTAATCAAGAGGGGCTTCGGCCCCTTTATTTTTTGGAGGCTAAATGGATCGCATGAGCATCTTTATGGCTGCCGATAACGAGGCAGGCCATGTTCAGGCTGTAATCGCAGAGAAAGACTTCCCAATTTACGAAAAGCTCGGCTTTGTGGCTTCCGTTGACGACATCAAGCCGGTTGTTAAACGTGGGCGCAAGGCGGCTGATAATGGCAACGACTCTGACAAAGGGTGAGATCGTCTTATTCGCTCTCAGAAAACCCGCAGTAGCTTCAAACGCAACTCTAACTGATGTAGAGCCTCAGTCTGTCGAGGATGCCATTCATGACCTCGAAGACATGATGGCCGAGTGGATGATCAACCCCGGGAACGTCGGTTATTTGTTCGCGGCGGATGGCGAGGAGCCGTTACCAGACGATGACTCTGGACTGCCGCGCAAATACAAGCATGCAGTTGGCTATCAGCTAATCCTTCGCATGCTGTCTGATTATGGCGTAGAGCCATCGCCTCAAGTTCTGACTAATGCTCAGCGCTCATATGACGCGCTTCTGACTGACACTCTCGTTGTTCCGTCGATGCGCCGTCGCGGAGATTTCCCGCTTGGTCAAGGCAACAAATACGACGTGTTTACCATCGACAGATATTACCCTGGCGATCTTCCCCCGATTGACGGCGACATTCCAAATCAGTAGGTGACACATGCCAATCCAAAAGCTGCCATTAGCCAAAGGCCTTGGCAAAGACTACCGAAATGCTGATTACGTCGATTTGCTTCCTGTGAACATGCTGGCGACGCCGAAGGAAGTTCTGAATGCATCTGGGTATCTTCGTTCTTTCCCTGGCGTAGCTAAGCGCTCAGACGTTTCTGGAGTGTCTCGCGGAGTTGAGTACAACACGGTTCAAAATATTCCGTATCGTGTTGCCGGAGGGAAGATATACCAAGGCGGTAATGAACGAGGGAATGTGGCGGGAGATAAGCGTGTAAGCATGGCCCATAGCGCAACCAGTCAGGCGGTGGCAGCCAACGGAATCATGACGCTATATCGGTATGATGGCACGAATAAAACCCTGGATAACTGGCCGCCAAATGTAGGCGGAACTGATTTTGCTCAATACGACATTGGCAGTGTCAGAGATATCTGCCGGGCGCGTGGCCGCTATGTCTGGGTTAAGGATGGCACTCAGACCTTCGGCGTAACAGACCTTGAGGATGAATCACACCCTGACCGATTCCGCCCGTTCTATACGGCAGAGAGCCAGCCAGATGGCATCATTGGGTGCGGCGTGTGGCGTGACTTCGTCGTGATGTTTGGCAGCAGCACTATCGAGTATTTCTCTTTGACTGGAGCTGCAGATACATCAGCGGCAATTTACGTCGCTCAGCCATCACTGATGGTGCAGAAGGGGATTGCCGGTACTTATTGCAAAACTGAGTTTATGGACTCGTTCGCCTTCATTAGCCATCAGTCTACTGGCGCGCCATCCATCTACATGATCAACAACGGTCAGGCTTCGCAGATCGCCACTGCAACAGTGGAGAAGGTATTGCGTAGCTACACGGCTGACGAGCTGGCTACAGGCGTGCTTGAGTCAATTCGGTTTGACAGCCACGAACTGCTGATCGCCCACCTTCCTCGCCACGTCCTGTGCTATGACGCCACCGCCAGCCAGAGCGGGCCGCAATGGAGCATTTTGAAAACCGGTCTCTTCGATGACGTGCATCGCGCCATTGATTATGTGTTCGAAGGTAGTCAGGTAACGGTGGGTGACAAGTTAGAGGCTGTCACCGGAGTGCTTAAATTTGACTCATCCTCACAATACGACAAGCAGGCTGAACATCTGCTGTTTACCCCCATGTTCAAGGCTGATAACGCCAGGGTGTTCGATTTTGAGCTCGAATCAGCAACTGGCGTATCTCAGTGGGCGGAGCGTCTTTTCATCTCAGCAACCGTTGATGGCTCAAACTATGTCCGAGAGCAAATGGTCGATTACAACGCGCCATTCATTTACGACAAGCGCGCTATATGGCGTCGAATTGGTCGCGTCAGGAAAAACATCGGCTTCAAGGTGCGTGTGATTACCCGCTCTCCGGTGACTCTGTCTGACTGCTCATTGAGGATTGAATGATGGCCGATGATGGATTGAAAGAGCCGGTAATCATCCAGGCTACGCGCATCGATGCCACGCTCCTGCCTCGCAACATCTTCTCCCAGCCTTACCTGCTTTACGTTATTCAACAGGGAACTGACCTGGGGAACGTGGCGGGGAAGGCAAACGAGGCTGGGCAGGGGGCCTGGGACGCTCAGAAGAAGAATGATGAGCAGGATTTGGTGTTGGCCGACCATGAGTCGCGAATAACAGCTGCAGAGGCGACGCTCGTTGATCATGAGCAGCGCATCGCTGCGGCAGAGGCGACCCTGGTTAACCATGAAACACGAATCGCTGCAGCAGAAGCTGAACTTGTAGACCACGAAACGCGCATTGCGGCCAACGAAGCAGAGCTAGCCGATCACGAAACGCGCATCACCCAGAACACAACGGATATCGCAGGCCTTACAGGCCGCATGGCGACTGCAGAGGGGAATATAACCACCCTGCAAACGACCGTTGCGAATCACACCTCCAGAATATCCGCGCTTGAATATGCAACGACGCGCAAGAAGTCTGAGGTGGTTTACAGCGGAGTTTCGCTTGTCATCCCAACCACTGGAGCAAACCTTGTCACCCTGCTCAAGGCGCTAACGCCTACCAGCGGAACACTTGCCCCATTCTTCAACACAACAACAGATAAGCTTGTTGTTTACAACGAAAACAAGACGGTCAATTTCAAACTGTCTCTGATTGGGTCGTGGCCTGGCGGAACGACAAACCGTTCTATTCAATTAACGTTCTCCGGGGCAGTATCTGACACGTTGGTTAACAGCAGGAACGTGGCCACAACCACAGATAACGTATTGCTGGCGACGTTCTTTAGCGTTGATGCTGGCGGTTTCCTTGCAACTAACGGTAGCACTATGACGATTCAATCAAATGGCGCTGCATTTACGGCCACGTCTATCAAGATAATCGCGGAGCAATGATGATTGAGTTCAAACCAACGCGAAATATCGACCTGATTGAAGCCGTCGGCAACCATCCCGACATCATCGCTGGCAGTAACAACGGTGACGGGTTCGATTATCAACCCGGACATCGTTATTTCGAGGTGCACGTGCATGGCCAGTTTGGCGGAATCATCTACTTTCACGAAATCCAGCCACTGACCTTCGACTGCCACGCGATGTACCTGAAAGAGGTGCGAGGATTCAGCCAGAAAATCGGCTTAGCCTTCTGGAGATTCATCCTGGCGAATTTCAATGTGCAATGCGTTACCTCATTCGCCGCGCGCAAATTCAGACATGGTCAGATTTACTGCACGATGCTTGGCCTCAAGCGCGTCGGCACCATCAAGAAATACTTCAAAGGCGTTGATGACGTCACTTTTTATGCCGCCACTCGCGAAGAGCTGACGGAGTTCCTGGAACAGCACTCCAAATAGGAATCACGCTATGTTTGATGTTTTTGAAAACAGCCGCTGCGGAAACTCCAAGCGGATGAAAGAAAGCCGCATGCGCAAAGGTGGCAAAGGTGGCGGCAATAACGGCGCTGGCGCTGCAGCAGATGCAACGAAATACGCCGCTGACCTGCAAAACCAGCAGTTTGAGCGCATCATGGGTAATCTGGCACCATTCACTCCGCTGGCTCAGCAATATATCGGCCAGCTGCAAAACCTCTCCACGCTCGGTGGCCAGCAATCAGCGTTGAACGATTATTACAACTCCGGCCAATACAAAGACCTCGCCAATCAGGCGCGATACCAGCAACTGGCATCTGCGGAAGCAACCGGCGGCCTTGGCAGCACCGCTACAAGCAACGGATTGGCGACAATTGCTCCTACTCTGGGTCAAAACTGGCTTTCAGGCCAGATGAATAACTATCAGAACCTGGCAAACATTGGCCTCGGTGCGCTGCAGGGGCAAGCCAACGCCGGAGCAAACTTCGCTAACAACGCTGGGCAGTTGTCGATGCAAGGCGCATCGCTGGCGGCTGCAAACGCTAACCGCCCATCTGGACTTCAGCAGGGGATTGGCGGCCTAGCAGGTGGCGCTATGTCTGGCGCAGCTCTGGGCAGCATCGTCCCTGGGTTGGGCACTGGATTAGGAGCTGCTATCGGCGGCGGCCTGGGGCTTCTTGGAGGGCTGTTCTAATGGCTACATGGCAACAGGCTGGTAACTCTGGTGGTCTGCTTGCGGGGATTGGCGGCATGAATTCCAATGCCCCTCAGGCTAACGATATCAATACCACGTTAGGCCTGATCCGCGACAACAATGACATCGCCCGCTCTGGTGCAAATAACGTTGCCCTTGCCGGTCTGCGTGGTCTCGCTGGTGTCGCAGATATCTACAATCAGCAGCAGCAACAAGAAGCACAAAACGCGTTCAATCAAGCGCACGCCGACGCATGGAAAACTGGAGATGTGTCATCACTTCGTGATTTCGCGGCCGCTAACCCTGCATTCGTCACCAAAGCGCAACAAGCTGTATCTGGCCTGAACGAACAGCAGAAAAGCGACATGACAAATCAGGCGGCTGGATTGCGACTGGCCTTATCTCAAGGACCAGAGACCTATGGCCAATACCTGCAAAAGAATGCGGGTGATTTGTCGCGCATTGGTGCGAACCCGAATGTGTTGGCGCAGATGGGCATGCAGAACCCGCAGGGAGCTGCACAGCTCTTTGACACGCTTGGACTTGCGGCGCAGGGCGATAAGTATTTCGATATCGTCGGTAACAACGCCAAGCTGCAGCAAACCGGACAGATTGCGCAAGCCAATCTCAATCTTGGACAGCAGCGATTGCAACAGCAGGCAGCTTATCAGCAAGGTCAGCTTGAGCAAGGTCAGCAGCAGTTAAACCTTACAGCTCAGAAGAACCAGGCGGATAACGCTAATAAGCGCCTAGAGCTCAGCCTGAAAGCGGGTGAGAATAGCGCTAAATCCCTTGCCACGCAGCAAGCATCAGTGCAGAAGATGCAGGACTATGTAGGCGCGCACCAAAGCAACGTTAATAACGTGGCCGGGATGTATGACACAGTGAATCAAGTCAAGGCTATTCCGCCAGATGTTTTTGATGGCGTGTTCGGGTTCGGTGGCACCGTTAATTCGCGAATTCCTGGTACGCAGTCAGCCGACGCATGGGCGAAGATCGAACAGATGCAAGGACAAGCCCGATTGATGGGTGTAATTGGCATGAAAGGGACTGGTCCAGTTTCAGATTCAGAGGGACAAGCTGCAGCTCGAGCGTTCCTCGCCATAAATCAAAACATGTCACCAAAGGCGGCGCGTTCGGCAATTGATAACTGGCAGCGTGTTCTGCAGCGGCAGACGTCATACCTGCAGAAGCAACAGCCGGTAGTTGATACCTATCAGCAGAAAATCGACGCCTTCAATAATTCGCAGAGCGGAAGTGGAGCAGTTCCACGCGCTGGCATTAGCGAAGGTGGATATACCTTCCTTGGCGGCGACCCAAGCAATCCTAATAGCTGGAGAAAAGACTAATGGCAGGCCCATGGGAAAAGTATCAGAACGCAGCACCGGCCGAATCTCCTTCCGATGGGCCATGGACTAAATACCAGCAGCCGCAACAATCGCCACCACAGCAAGGTGGCGATATTGTTTCTGATGCTGAGCAGCGCTTCGGAATCCCTGCTGGATTGCTCGGTGCGGTAATCAGCAAGGAAAGCAGCGGAAATGCCAATGCCATGAGCGGAAAGGGCGCTATCGGCCTTACGCAGGTAATGCCTAACACCGCTCGTGGGATGGGTTATGACCCAGAAGAGCTAAAGCGTAATCCTGTTATGCAGGTAGAGGCTGGGGCGCGCTATTTAAAGCAGATGATCGACGCTCACGATGGAAACGTATCTGCTGCTCTGGCTGCGTATAACTGGGGCCCCGGTAACGTCAAAAAATATCTCCGTGGTGAGAAGACTCAGGTTCCAGCCGAGACTGTAAATTACGTCAATGATCCACGCTTTGCTCAGTGGACTCAGCAAGCGGCGCCAGGCTCAGACGACGAGCTCGCTCAGTTGGCTAAGCAATCATCACAACCATGGGCGCAGCAAGCTCCTGCACCAACTGCATCGCAGAATATCGAGCAGGCAGCTAGGGGTTTGGCGAACATCCCGTTCGATATCCTTCAGGGTGGGGCAAACCTCGTAAACGCTGGTAGCAGAAAACTAGGTGCAGGAAATATTCTTGAGCCTATTTACAGACCTGTTGATCGACCCACGGATCCATATGCACAAGCAGGTGAGGCCATTGGAGCATATTTAACACCAGGAGTCGGACCTGTAGCTGGAGCAATGATTGGCTCAATTGCCAATGCAGGTAATGAGCCTGGAGACTTTGCAACAAATGCCACTAAGGAAATGCTGCTTAATGCCGCATTACTTGGCGCGCCTGCAGCATTGCGCGGTATCAGAGCTATGTCTGGAGCTAGAACCGGCGCTACGCAAGCAGCCGCTGCAACTCCGGCAGCAATTGAGACCGCGAATGACGTCTCCAATCTTGCAAGGACAGCTGCAGGGCGTGACGTGCTTTCCGGCCAGGCGGCTAATGTCACAGACGACATCGCAAGGGCAGCAGAAACCGCCGGTGTTGATATCAACGCCCTAACGCCAGGCATGCGTTCAGGAAGCCGTGGCGTAGCTCAGGCAGAGGGCGCGTTGGCATCGACCCCAGGAGTTGCTCAGGATGCACATCAGGCAGCATTTAACGAGATTACCTCTAAGTTTAACCAAAACCTTGATGATCTAGGCGCGGCAGCAGGTACTGCATCAGAAAAAAGCTCATCCATAAAGCAGCGCATCATGGGCAATCTGGATGAAATGAAAAATGCGGAACGCGCCGCATGGGATGACGTAAGAGCGACAATGCCCAATCAGAAGATGCCACTAAGCAACGCCAACGCCGTTATCCAAGGAGAGAGATCTGCTGGCGTTCCACTTAGCCCTGAAATGAAGCAACTCTTGGGGGCAAATCGTGGTGGAGTAACGTTTGATGGGATGAAGGCATGGCGGGCGAAGTTTGCTGACGCAGAGCAGAAATATATCCGCAGCGGAGAGGCTAACGCAGCTCGACGAGCTGGAGAGGTGCGCAGGGCTATCACTGACGATATGCGCAACATGGCAGAGCAGGGAGGGTTTATTGATGATTGGACGCGCGCCAATGATCTTTCTAAGGCGAGATTGACGGCGCAAGAAAATGCAGAATCAATATTTGGGCGCGGGCTGGCGAATGACGTTCTGGTAACTAATGGAGTTAAGGCTCTGCAGTCATCATCAGCTAAAGGCTTAAATGGTCCATCAGGGTTTCACTCGATCATTTCTGCGCTTCCAGAGGCCGAGCGAGTGCCAGCAATATCTTCAATCCTGCAAGATGCCATCTCTCATGGCGTTAGGGGAGGAAAGTCAGATGCGGCAGGGATTAACCATATCGCAACGCTGCTCACCCCACAGAATGTTAATGCGATCAATCGATATTCAAAAGATTTAGGTCGAATTGCTGATGCATATGGAACCCTGGCAAGAGCTGCAATTAAGCCTCAACAGTACGTTGAAAGAACAGGGCGTACCACTGAGGTTTTGAAGGCGTTAGATTCAGGACTTCCAAAGATCGCTCAAACCGTTCTTGATGCGACAGGAAACTCTACTGCTGGTGCTGTTGTCGGGGCCACTGGGGGAGGAGTTATAGGTGCCACGGTGGGTGCTACTGCTGGTGCAGTAATCAAGAGCACAGTAGCCAAGATATCTAAAACAAGGAGTGGGCGATACGCGATTGAAAAGGCGATTCAGGAAGCAACCAGGGCTGTTAAATCGGGGGCAACCCCTCAAGCAGTAGCTGAAGCAGAACGCAGATTCATGGCTAACAAGGTTGCTGTGAAGGCGATACGAGATGCAGTAGGAAGCGAGGAATTTGAGAGGCTAGCCCGCTCAGGAATCGTGGCATCTCTGAGCGGGATGAATACAGGGGAGTAAATGATAGCCACGGACGGCTATTTGCATTCTATAGTCATTTCTTTCCTATTGAACCCAGACGACTTGGAGATATCTGTATACCCAGACGGACAAGCATTATTTGCCTCTTCGTAACAAACACTCCATGGAGCTGCAGCTCCGCATTCGATAATAAACTGCTTTTTACCATCTGCTGTTTTTATCTGTGTTGACTGAGCGCACCCAGTTAAAGAAAATAAAATAAGCGTATAAAATAATTTATTCATAATAATCACCTGCAGTTTGGTTTAGTCACACTCAATTTCTTTTGTCGATGTCCAGACATAAGGCTCTGAACAAATGGTTTCTCCATCTTTTACAACATCCCAACCAAAAATATATCCATCGTCACCAACTATTTGACCAGCTACAGCGTTGATTGTTGTTGCGAATACAACGCCAAATATAAATCCGATAATTATTTTTGCCATAATAACCAAAATGCTATTTGTTTTTGTCTGAATATAAAGTGATCAGCGTTTCGATCACCACCTCTTTAAATCTTTCAGCATGCTCATTAGCTAGTTTCTCTGCCTCATCACGATAGCCAGATACTTTAGATGGCTTAGATAACGATTCCTCTATGATCATGGTTATTTCAGAGTTCAATGATCTGCCATTGAGTTTGGCTCTTTGCTTAAGCTTATCCTTTAATTCTGCAGGAATTCGCAGGTTAAACTGAGGGTCTTCTCTGCCCATCTTATCTGCCTCACTGTAGTCGGTGACGCATCATAAGACTTAGCTGTTCATAACTACAATAAGACCACCGTGATACTTTGTTATAATATCAACGCCTTACATCAATCGATCGTCACAGCCGATCAATATCAAGTTATTGATCTGTAGTTCCAATTTGATGATTCACCCACCGATTAGTAGTGTCGTGCATAGCAGTACAAAAGGTGGAAAAAATGAGATGGAATCGCCGTAACACTTGGTTTGCTGTCATAGCATCTTGCTTAGCATTCTGGGTAATTACCATTCTAATAATTAACTACATGTAACAGCACCCAACACCAGGGCCCGGCTACTTAGTCGGGCTTTTTTTATACCTAAAAACCACCGCAGGCGTGACCTGTGGGGATTCCACACGCCTGGAGAAAATAAATGGCCGATATCGTCCCTAACGTTGTCGTCTCGATGCCTTCGCAATTGTTCACGCTGGCTCGCTCGTCCAAAGCTGCAGCTAACGGCAGGATTTACATCGGCAAGATTGATACTGACCCGACCATCCCGGAGAACCAGATTCAGGTTTACCTGGAGAACGAGGATGGTTCACATGTGCCAATGGCACAGCCGATCATGATAAACGCTGGCGGATATCCAGTGTATGGCGGTCAGATTGCCAAGTTTGTAACTGTCGAAGGTCATAGCATGGCCGTTTATGACGCATATGGCGCTCAGCAGTTCTATTATCCAAATGTATTGAAATATGACCCTGACCAGTTTAAGCAGTGGTTATTAACACAACTATCTAGCCCTAATGGCTCTTCGATGATTGGTTTTGATATCGATGTAGATTATCCAGTAGGGACTATCGGACATGCAGTTAGCAACATATTCAAAACTGAGCAGCACATCCAATTCTACTATGACAAAATTGGGAATTGGGATGATGCAATCTTTGCTGCTCAAGTCAATGTTTACACTAAAGGATACTCTCCTAAGCTTATACTTCCTGCCGGAACGATAACTCTAAATAGACCAATTCTTGGCGGCGTGGCTCTCGGTGACAAAATCCACTCAACATATCCTGCGTTGAATTTCTATAACTCAGCTACTGGGCAATATGCGGCCACATGGCCATTGATAATCCATGGCGTGTTTAACAAGCAGCGCGATGCGACAACTGGAATGCCTTCGGGTACGCAGATTAAATTCTCTGGCTCAGCATCTAGAGCAGACGTTAGCTGGCGTGACTATGGAGTAATACACTGCGCGCCTACTGAGGTCGCTCAAATCAGGCAGACGGCACCAGTTTTAAAATTCTGGCCTGGTTACGCAGATTTGCGTGATTTCAACATCTGGGGGGTCAATAAAGATGCAAGCAGACACCCTAATGTTCATGGGATCGTAATTCACAACGGAACCCAAGTTAATATTCGTAATGTTACGGTATATCAAGTATATGGTTCCGGCGTGCTGTTCGATTGGTCTTGGGATAGCATCGTAGAAAATTGCAAGTTTGTGCAATGCGGGCGCATGTCACCAACTTGGGGGGCGTGGCAGACCGCAGGAAATACAGGGTACGACTATCAGACATATGCAGCTATGCACGTACTTAGATCTCGCTCAACGGATAACAGCAACTTTATTAGATTCAAAAACAACCACATAGAAGACTGCTACTACGGCGCTGCAGACATGATCGTAAGTGGAAACTCATCTCCAATATGGCTGGAGGATTGCCACTTCGAGTGCGATGCTGGAGATGGCGTTGGAGCGGCAGGGAAAAAACTAGCAATTGGCCTGGGTAATTTTGGGGTGACTTATTTCACTCAGGACTCAGACCCAAGCTACGATTACACTAATCGTCCTGATACTGGAACCGGTGGTTATTTGGTGTGGCGAGGCGGTGGCATGTATACGCCTAATTACGGAACAGGTCAAGTTGGCGGAATGCTCTTCATGACTCGATACTCTGGCGCAATCCTAAACGATGTAGGCCTTCCAAACGCTGGCGATGTATGGGTTCGCGGCGGCAATGCTGAACCTTATTTCCATGCAAGCAATTCGTTTATTGGGAATATCCAGGTCACAGGTGGTAATAGCAACCAGATACCACTTAAATTGGACGGGGTAAAGTGCGGCAACGTAACAGTTGATTTTGCAAACGCAGTTAGATTATCCAACGTAACATCCAATGGAACATTCAATGCAACTAATTTCAATGGAACGGCAGCATCTAACGTCACCGTTCTTAACGGGGTTTCATTTGCAGTTATGAATGCTCAAATTCCAAATGCGATGGGGATGGTCTACCTGACATCAACCACAACGGCATCAAATATTCGCGCCGGCCGCGGCAACCTTGAAATTGCCGATTACGCTTGGTTCCGCAATCATGTTGGGGGCAACTAATGAGAAGTGTTATCGATGTATCTAGCGGCGGCGACCTGAACAAGTTGGCTCTGCCTGGAACCTATGCCCTTGGATCAGGAAATACCTATCTAAACCTACCAACTGGTGTTGCAGGACATCAGGCCTATGTAGAAACAAAGTACCTGACATCAAACTCAACAGCTCTGTTGCAGATATTGACCTACCGGGTAAACAACGAGCCAGTTGTGTTATACCGCTACATTGACAGCACATCAGGAGAACCTTACCCGCAAGGAACGTTATCATATCGCCCATGGTATAAGATGGCTGCGTTTACGCCTGTTTGATTAAATGGCTATCCAAAGTCGTTCTTAAGATAACCCTCTGGGACAGATATGGGACATGGATGTTTTCTCATCTGTCGATATAGTTTTTTGACACATTCAGCATGGGGCATGCATGGGGCAAAAAATTACCGCAAAACGATACAACTACCTGCTAAGTAGTGGCTCGACTTGCGGTAATGCTTTGTCAATAACCGTGATTCCTTACTACTTCCAACCTATTTCCACTTTTACAGCTGCCTATCCTCAACAAGCCGGACTGGGCCAGATAACGCCGGACCGCTTGCGCAGCAAGACGCGTTTTCATGCAAGAGGGCGGCGTGTCAGGACACGGCGCCCTCTGCAATTGCGCTAACCGGCAGGCGTGAGGTTATGGCATAAGCCATCACTTCACTCTTTTTTGTCGCGGCGGCGCCAGTTGGCCAGATTTTTCAGCGGCTGCTTCACGTAAGGGCTGGCTTTAATCAGGCTGAACAGCAGTTTATTTACCGCCGTCCCCACTTTGTCCATC
>Ga0308162_1000651_pt1 | contig 33797 bp, 22 predicted proteins | sample PhySR2_FD_201370 | JGI IMG/M metagenome (GOLD analysis project Ga0308162, IMG submission 201370) | Phyllosphere microbial communities from UC Gill Tract Community Farm, Albany, California, United States - DLSLS.R2 | ecosystem: Host-associated > Plants > Phyllosphere > Unclassified | place: USA... | reverse complement strand
AACCCGTATCATTGCGCGCTTTACGTACGATAAAAGTGAACGCCATGACTCAAACGTTTATCCCCGGCAAAGACGCCGCTCTGGAAGATTCCATCGCTCGCTTCCAGCAGAAACTGACCGACCTGGGTTTTAACATCGAAGAAGCCTCTTGGCTCAATCCGGTGCCGCATGTCTGGTCCGTGCATATTCGCGATAAAGACTGTGCCCTGTGCTTTACCAACGGTAAAGGCGCGACAAAAAAAGCGGCACTGGCCTCTGCGCTGGGTGAGTATTTTGAGCGTCTGTCCACTAACTATTTCTTCGCTGACTTCTGGCTGGGCGAAACCATCGCTAACGGCCCGTTCGTTCACTATCCGAACGAAAAATGGTTCCCGCTGACCGAAGACGACGAACTGCCGGAAGGCATTCTCGACGCGCGCCTGCGTGCGTTCTACGATCCAGACAGCGAACTGACTGCCAGCATGCTGATCGATCTGCAGTCCGGTAACGAGGATCGCGGTATCTGCGCCCTGCCGTTTACCCGCCAGTCTGACGAAAAGACCGTTTACATCCCGATGAACATCGTCGGCAACCTGTATGTATCTAACGGTATGTCCGCTGGTAACACCCGCAATGAAGCGCGCGTGCAGGGTCTGTCTGAAGTCTTCGAACGTCACATCAAAAACCGTATTATTGCCGAATCCATCAGCCTGCCAGAAATTCCGGCAGACGTGCTGGCGCGCTATCCGGGTGTGGTGGAATCCATCGCTAAGCTGGAAGCAGAAGGTTTCCCAATCTTTGCCTATGACGGCTCGCTGGGCGGCAAATATCCCGTTATCTGCGTCGTGCTGTTTAACCCGACCAACGGCACCTGCTTCGCCTCCTTCGGCGCGCACCCGGACTTCGGCGTGGCGCTAGAGCGAACCGTCACCGAGCTGCTGCAGGGCCGTAGCCTGAAAGATCTCGACGTGTTCACCCCGCCAACCTTTGACGATGAAGAAGTGGCCGAGCATACCAACCTCGAAACCCACTTCATCGACTCCAGCGGTTTGATCTCCTGGGACATGTTTAAGCAGGATGCAGACTATCCGTTCGTGGACTGGAGTTTTGCCGGTACCACGGAAGAAGAGTTCGCCACGCTGATGGCAATCTTCAAAGCGGAAGACCAGGACGTCTATATTGCTGACTACGAACACCTTGGCGTCTACGCGTGCCGCATTATAGTTCCTGGCATGTCCGACATCTACCCGGCTGAAGACCTGTGGCTGGCGAATAACAGCATGGGCGCACACCTGCGCGAAACGCTGCTAGCCCTGCCGGGCAGCGAGTGGGAGAAAGACGATTATCTGAGCCTGATCGCCCAACTGGACGAAGAAGGCCACGATGACTTCACCCGCGTGCGTGAACTGCTGGGTCTGGCGACCGGTAAAGACAACGGCTGGTACACCCTGCGTATTGGTGAGCTGAAAGCGATGCTGGCTCTTGCGGGTGGCGATCTGGATCAGGCCCTGGCCTGGACCGAGTGGACCATGGAATTCAACCAGTCTGTCTTCTCAGCCGAGCGCACCAACTACTACCGCTGTCTTCAGACGCTGTTGCTGCTCGCTCAGGAAGAGGACCGTGAACCTCTGCAGTACTTGAATGCCTTTGTTCGTATGTACGGTGCAGATGCCGTCGAAGCAGCCAGCGCGGCGCTGAGCGGCGAAGAGCCGTTCTATGGCCTGCAGGCTGTTGATAGCGATCTGAAAGCCTTCCCGGCGCATCAGTCGCTGCTGAAAGCGTATGAAAAATTACAGAAGGCAAAAACCGCTTACTGGTCAAAATAAGCGCACATAACATTACCAGATGTAGGCGTATCCAATCGTCTGGGCTATATTACGGGGCAATTTCATTGCCCCTTTTTTTTATTTTTTCGGTAATGACGTTTGATTGTAATAATTAAGTTAATTACGGGTAAATATAATAATACTTACCTGGGCTGGACTGTTACTTTTTGTGGTAAATACTCCATTTTAATTAACTGTTTTACGGGAGGCCTAACGAAAAAATTCAACTCTTTTCATAACTTTTAAAATTTATTTTTATACGGATAATCAAATACTTACTCCGCATTCGCTGTAAATCCATACACATTGCGGGCCTATAAGCCAGGCGAGATATGATCTATATCAATTTCTCTTCTATAATGCTTTGTTAGTATCTCGTCGCCGACTTAATAAAGAGAGAGTTAGTGTGAAAGCTGACAACCCTTTTGATCTTTTACTCCCAGCTGCAATGGCCAAAGTTGCCGAAGAAGCGGGTGTCTATAAAGCAACGAAACACCCGATGAAGACGTTCTATCTGGCGATCACGGCCGGTGTGTTCATCTCAATCGCTTTCGTCTTCTACATCACTGCCACCACCGGTACTGCCGGGATGCCTTTCGGCATGGCCAAACTGATTGGCGGCATTTGCTTCTCACTGGGTCTGATTCTTTGCGTCATCTGCGGCGCCGACCTTTTCACCTCTACGGTGCTGATTGTTGTGGCGAAAGCCAGCGGAAGAATTACCTGGGGTCAACTGGCACGCAACTGGCTAAACGTCTATGTTGGTAACCTGATTGGCTGTCTGCTCTTTGTTCTGTTGATGTGGCTCTCTGGCGAGTATATGACCGCCAACGGTGGCTGGGGGCTTAACGTCCTGCAAACCGCTGACCACAAAATGCACCATACATTTATCGAAGCTGTTGCTCTCGGCATCCTCGCAAACCTGATGGTCTGCCTGGCCGTCTGGATGAGCTACTCGGGTCGTAGCCTGATGGACAAAGCCATGATTATGGTTCTGCCGGTTGCGATGTTTGTTGCCAGCGGCTTCGAGCACAGTATTGCGAATATGTTTATGATCCCAATGGGGATTGTTATCCGCAACTTTGCGAGCCCGGAGTTCTGGACCGCAGTTGGTTCAAATCCGGAAAGTTTCTCTCACCTGACTATCATGAACTTCATTACTGATAACCTGATCCCTGTCACTATCGGGAACATTATCGGTGGGGGTCTGTTAGTTGGGTTGACATACTGGGTCATTTACCTGCGTGGCGACGACCATCATTAATGGTTGTCTCAGGCAGTAAATAAAAAATCCACTTAAGAAGGTAGGTGTTACATGTCCGAGCTTAATGAAAAGTTAGCCACAGCCTGGGAAGGTTTTGCGAAAGGTGACTGGCAGAATGAAGTAAACGTACGTGACTTCATTCAGAAAAACTATACCCCGTATGAAGGTGACGAATCCTTCCTGGCTGGCGCAACTGACGCGACCACCAAGCTGTGGGACAGCGTAATGGAAGGCGTTAAACTGGAAAACCGCACTCACGCGCCAGTTGATTTTGACACCTCCGTTGCTTCCACCATCACTTCTCACGATGCTGGTTACATCAACAAAGCCCTTGAGAAAATCGTTGGTCTGCAGACTGAAGCACCACTGAAACGCGCAATCATCCCGTTCGGTGGCATCAAAATGGTTGAAGGTTCCTGCAAAGCGTATAACCGCGAGCTGGACCCAATGCTGAAAAAAATCTTCACCGAATACCGCAAAACCCACAACCAGGGTGTATTCGATGTTTACACCAAAGACATTCTGAACTGCCGTAAATCTGGCGTTCTGACCGGTCTGCCAGATGCGTATGGCCGTGGCCGTATCATCGGTGACTACCGTCGCGTTGCGCTGTACGGTATCGACTTCCTGCTTAAAGACAAATACGCACAGTTCGTTTCCCTGCAGTCTGACCTGGAAAACGGCGTAAACCTGGAAGCGACCATCCGTCTGCGTGAAGAAATCGCTGAACAGCACCGCGCACTGGGTCAGATCAAAGAGATGGCTGCTAAATATGGCTGCGATATCTCTGGTCCTGCTACCAACGCTCAGGAAGCTATCCAGTGGACCTACTTCGGCTACCTGGCCGCGGTTAAGTCTCAGAACGGTGCAGCAATGTCCTTCGGTCGCGTATCCACCTTCCTGGATGCGTACATCGAACGTGATATCAAAGCAGGCAAAATTACCGAGCAAGACGCTCAGGAAATGATTGACCACCTGGTCATGAAACTGCGTATGGTTCGCTTCCTGCGTACCCCTGAATACGATGAGCTGTTCTCTGGTGACCCAATCTGGGCAACAGAATCAATCGGCGGTATGGGCGTTGACGGCCGTACTCTGGTAACCAAAAACAGCTTCCGCTTCCTGAATACCCTGTACACCATGGGTCCTTCTCCGGAGCCGAACATCACCGTCCTGTGGTCAGAAAAACTGCCTCTGAACTTCAAGAAATTCGCCGCTAAAGTGTCTATCGATACCTCTTCTCTGCAGTACGAGAACGATGACCTGATGCGTCCGGACTTCAACAACGATGACTACGCTATCGCTTGCTGCGTAAGCCCAATGGTTGTTGGTAAACAAATGCAGTTCTTCGGTGCACGTGCAAACCTGGCGAAAACCATGCTGTACGCAATCAACGGCGGCGTTGATGAAAAACTGAAAATGCAGGTTGGTCCTAAGTCTGAGCCGATCAAAGGCGACGTTCTGAACTTCGACGAAGTGATGGATCGTATGGATCACTTCATGGACTGGCTGGCTAAACAGTACGTCACTGCGCTGAACGTTATCCACTACATGCACGACAAGTACAGCTACGAAGCCTCTCTGATGGCGCTGCACGACCGTGACGTGGTTCGCACCATGGCATGTGGTATCGCGGGTCTGTCCGTTGCCGCTGACTCCCTGTCTGCAATCAAATATGCGAAAGTTAAACCAATTCGTGACGAAGACGGCCTGGCTGTAGACTTCGAAATCGAAGGTGAATACCCGCAGTTTGGTAACAACGACTCTCGCGTTGATGACATGGCGGTTGACCTGGTAGAACGTTTCATGAAGAAAATTCAGAAACTGACTACTTACCGTAACGCTATCCCGACTCAGTCTGTTCTGACCATCACCTCTAACGTTGTGTATGGTAAGAAAACCGGTAACACCCCAGACGGTCGTCGTGCTGGCGCGCCATTCGGCCCAGGTGCTAACCCAATGCACGGTCGTGACCAGAAAGGTGCAGTTGCCTCTCTGACCTCCGTTGCTAAACTGCCGTTTGCTTACGCGAAAGATGGTATCTCTTATACCTTCTCTATCGTGCCAAACGCGCTGGGTAAAGACGACGAAGTGCGTAAAACTAACCTCGCGGGTCTGATGGATGGTTACTTCCACCACGAAGCGTCCATCGAAGGTGGTCAGCACCTGAACGTGAACGTAATGAACCGTGAAATGCTGCTCGACGCGATGGAACACCCTGAGAAATATCCTCAGCTGACCATCCGCGTATCTGGCTACGCAGTACGTTTTAACTCCCTGACTAAAGAACAGCAGCAGGACGTTATCACCCGTACTTTCACTCAGTCCATCTAACTGGAATTGACTGAAATCACGCGTTAAAAAGCGTACAATAAAGGCTCCACGTCAGTGGGGCCTTTTTAGCACCCTCTCCATCTCAGTCTCTTTTGTCCGCTATCTATACTTAATGGATAACAGCCAAAACAGACTTAACACAGCCGGTTTTGAGCTGTGCATACACAGGCCCCGGACGGGCCGATGCTGGAGATATCACCGCAATGTCAATTATTGGTCGCATTCACTCCTTTGAATCCTGTGGCACCGTCGATGGCCCGGGCATCCGCTTTATCACCTTTTTCCAGGGCTGCCTGATGCGCTGCTTGTACTGCCATAACCGTGACACCTGGGATACGCATGGCGGGAAAGAAGTAACCGTTGAAGATCTGATGAAAGAGGTGGTGACCTACCGCCACTTTATGAACGCGTCCGGCGGCGGTGTCACCGCGTCCGGCGGCGAGGCCATCCTGCAGGCTGAATTTGTCCGCGACTGGTTCCGTGCCTGCCGCAAGGAAGGCATCCATACCTGTCTCGACACCAATGGCTTTGTACGCCGCTACGATCCGGTTATTGATGAACTGCTCGAAGTGACCGATCTGGTCATGCTCGATCTCAAACAGATGAATGATGAGATCCACCAGAACCTGGTTGGCGTCTCCAACCATCGCACGCTGGAATTTGCCAAATACATTGCCGACAAAGGCATCAAAACCTGGATCCGCTATGTGGTCGTGCCGGGCTGGTCAGATGATGATGATTCCGCGCACCGTCTGGGCGAATTTACCCGTGATATGGGCAACGTGGAGAAAATTGAGCTTCTGCCCTATCACGAACTCGGTAAACACAAATGGGTGGCGATGGGTGAAGAATATAAGCTTGATGGCGTGAAGCCGCCGAAAAAAGAGACCATGGAACGCGTCAAAGGTATTCTTGAACAGTACGGCCACAAGGTGATGTATTAAAGAAAAGGCCCGGTGAAAACCGGGCCTTTTCTATATTCTATTTGAAGACGCCGTTAATAACGGACGTCACAATCGCGGTACTCAATGCGATTAAGACCAGGTCATCCCCCACCACCCGCCATTCATAGCCCGGATAAGAAGGAAGTTGACCCAGCATAGACGCTGGCACGGTTTTCTTCGCAATGCCCGGAGGCAGCGGTTTACCACGCGCCAGGTTTTTTGCGATCCCCGGAGGCAGAGAATCATAGCCCGTTAAGCCGTAGTTCAGTGCCAGATGGCGGGCATGATCGAAGCTCACGCGAACGTCGACATCATTACTGACATCTTTGCTGTTTTTGAAGCTCTTATCCGATTTTCCCGGATTATCCTTACCGTTGTTTTGCTTATTACCATGGTCACCAGAATTCCCGTTGCCATGATTGCCGCTATTACCTTGTCCGCCACCGTTTCCGTGACCACCGCCATTCCCATTTCCAGGATTAGCCATGACCGGAGCGGTTGCAAACGTTAAAGACAACACTACGGCAAGCGCAGTAGTGGAAAAACGACGAATAGACATGATGGCTGCCTTATTGTGGTAGGACTCCTGTGAATTATCGCCTGGTGAGATAAACACACAATAAGTAAAACTCTTAGTTGTGATGGGGACAAAAAAGCCTGTCATCGACAGGCTTTTATTTAATCAGGCATGCGCCACTGGCGTTGGGTGCTCGCCCGCTTTGCGCAGTAGCATTAAGAGATAAATAAACGATACGCTGGCGATCATGATAAACAGCAGGTTATCAGAATAATTCTGCATCAGCATCGCGGTAAACGTCGGCCCTAATAAACTGCCGATGGTATAGCTCAGTAACAGCGCCTGGTTCATCGCCACCAGCTGGTGGTGTTCAACTTTCTCACAGGCCCAGGCCATCGCAACAGGATAGAGCGTAAAGCCCGCAGCCCCAAGTATAAACAGGGCCGGTGCCATGGCGGCATTGCTGAGCATCGCAAGGCATCCCATGATCACCACGAAGACCTGAACGCGCAGCACCAGCAGGCGACCAAAGCGGTCAGCCAAACGACCGACAGGCCACTGCCCTACAATCCCGGCGCTGACCATCACCGCCATCCAGAACCCTATTCCGGAATCGCTCACGCCCTGATGATTCAGGTAGAGCGGCATCAGGCCATAGAGCGAACCCAGCACAATCCCGGAAATAATACAGCCGTTAATCCCCAGGCGCGCATGGCGCAGCCTCAGCATCGGCCAGATGTGGGTCGCTTCCTGATGCTCGCTGTTCTGGTTCACAATGCGCGTAAACAGCAGCGGCAGGATTGCGGCCAGCACCATGCCCGTTACCCACGGCAGAACGCTCATCAGGTCGGTTGGCAGCTTGCTAACCATCAGTTGCCCCAGTACGGTGCCGACGTAGTAAACCATCATATAGGCTGCAAGCAGGCGTCCGCGGTTACGTGATGTGCCGCTGCACATCAGCGCACTTTCAACCACCACCCAAATCATCGCGCAGCCTACGCCAGCGATAAAGCGCCATGCCATCCAGCTCCAGAAACCAACCATCAGTCCCAGCCCGGCACACCCGGCGGCAAAAATCAGCGAAGCCAGATAATAGCTGCGATTAAAGCCAAAACGCTTAATCAGGCTACCGGTTAATAATGTGCCCAGCAGGTTCCCGGTAAAAAAGGACGAGCTGACCATACCCACCTGCCAGGTCGGTAAGTTTTCATGGGCGAGCCACAGCGGGACGAGCGTATTTAACACTGCGATCGCCAGGGTCAACAGAAGCAGGCCACAGAGTAACAGAAGCACTGGCCGGGTATAGGTGGTCATGGATTAAAAACCGTGAGGAAGTTCAGATTTCGTGCGCATCATGCCACTGGCAAAAACAAAGTCAATCCACTGATTTAAGCGCCACGCACAATATGATCCCTGTCGATTTAAAAAACTTATCCTGCTAATGCCACGCCTGCTATAGATATTAATTATGTCTCTGTTTTTATTTATTAATGCCCGAAATTAAAACAAAACGACAGTCGAAAAATTTCATGATTGAAAAAAGAAAAGCCGGGCGCTCGGGCCCGGCTTGATAGAACTAAATACAACGCTAACTGGCGATAGCCATACCAACGGTCATATGCAACCCGTAGAACACACCGCGGCCAATCAGTTCACCCGCCAGTACCAGCACAAAGGCCAGTGACAGCAGCGGCAGCGCGGGCTGATAACCTTTAAGCTGAGGGGCGATCCAGAATACCAACGCCGCGACCAGCAGAACGATGCGCCAGGCCATCAGAGAACCGTAGTCCGGGACCAGGGCAGATGCCTGCTGAATCGAACTGTGAATCGTTGCCAGCTCCGCCCCTTGCATCAGAGCAACCACAGCACTCACGACCAAAGCCAGTAGCGAAACGGCAGGCAGCAAACGCATTGCCCAGCCATCCACACCCGCCACGCGCAGCAGCAGGTAGCCCAGCAGCGGCCCGCCAATAAACATCGTCAGGAAGAAGCTCATCGGCGTCCAGACGCTGTACCAGGTTGGGACAGTATCAATGGTGTTATAAACACGCACCATCATCCACACGAACACCACGCCCAGCACCATCGTCACAATCAGCCACAGGCTACGCAGCGCCGCAGGCAATTTATTCAGCGCGGCCAGCAGCCAGCCCAGTCCGCCAACGGCAAAGAAAATCGCCCCACTGGCAATCTCGTTACTGAGGGACGATGCGCCCACGCGGTTCAGAGAGTTGAACGCGCGCATTGGTGAACCGAGGTGCAGCGTAGAAGCAATAAAGCCAAGCCCCATCAGAACCCACAGGCCAAACATGCTTAGCACCAGACGCTGCTGCTGTTCAGCGTTGAGATTACCTTTCAACAGCGCCAGCGCGAGCACAATAAAGCCACCCGCAACACACTGCCCAAAGACCGTGAAGATCATCAGCGGCCATTCATGCCATCCACTTCCCATCTCACACCTCCTTCGGGTTTGCCAGATAGCCGGTGGTATCACCTGTAGGACGGCTGTTGGCGTTAGGTTTAATGACAATACTCGGCTTGGTGAAGTGTGCGGACGGCAGCGGCGCAACGGCAGCAAGCTGGCCATGTTTTTTACGCAGCTCTTCAATTGGGCCAAAGTCCAGCGCGCGCAGCGGGCAGGATTCCACGCAGATCGGTTTTTTACCGTCGGCCACCCGGGAGTGGCAGCCGTCGCACTTGGTCATATGACCTTTGGCTTCGTTGTACTGCGGCGCACCGTACGGACACGCCATGTGGCAATAGCGGCAGCCGATGCAGACATCTTCGTCCACCACCACAAAGCCGTCTTCACGCTTGTGCATCGCACCACTCGGACAGACTTTGGTACAAGCCGGATCTTCGCAGTGGTTGCACGCAATTGACAGGTAGTAGGCAAAGACGTTCTGATGCCAGACGCCGTTATCTTCCTGCCAGTCGCCACCGGCGTATTCGTAAATACGGCGGAAGCTCACGTCCGGCGTCAGGTCTTTGTAATCTTTGCAGGCCAGCTCGCAGGTTTTACACCCTGTGCAGCGGCTGGAATCAATAAAAAATCCATACTGGGTTGTCACCGGTTACTCCTTACACCTTTTCAACCTGAACAAGGTTCGTGTGGGACGGGTTGCCCTTCGCCAGTGGCGACGGCCGCTGTGTGGTCAGTACGTTAATACTGCCCGCCTGGTCAATGCGGTTTGCATCCGGGTTATACCAGGCCCCTTCCCCCAGCGCGACAACGCCAGGCATCATGCGCGGAGTGACTTTGGCTTCGATATGTACCTCACCACGACCATTGAAGATGCGTACGCGGTCACCATTGTTGATTCCACGTGCTTTGGCATCCATCGGGTTGATCCACATCTCCTGGCGGCACGCGGCTTTCAGTACGTCGACGTTGCCGTAGGTTGAGTGGACGCGGGCCTTGTAATGGAAACCGGTCAGCTGCAGCGGGAATTTCGCGGTAAGCGGATCGTTGTAGTTTTCGAAACCCGGCGTGTAGATTGGCAGTGGATCGATAACATCCCCTTCCGGCAGCTCCCAGGTGGCGGCAATTTTTGCCAGCGCTTCGGAGTAAATTTCGATTTTGCCCGACGGTGTGGTCAGCGGGTTAGCCTGCGGGTCTTCGCGGAAGGCTTTGTACGCGACGTGATGCCCTTCCGGGTCACGCTGTTTGTACATCCCCTGCTTGCGGAAGGTATCGAAGTCCGGGAGGTCCGGAATCGCTTTACGGGAAAGTTCGTGCAGATGGCGCATCCACCCTTCCTGCGTCCTCCCCTCGGTAAACTGCTGCTCTACGCCAAGACGCTTCGCCAGCTCAGAGGTCATCTCATAGATGGTTTTGCACTCGAAGCGCGGTTTAATCGCCTGGTCGGTAAAGATCACGTAGGACATGTTGCCGCAGGAGGCATCCAGGGCGAAATCCATCTGCTCTGACGCGGTGCAGTCCGGCAGCAGGATATCGGCATATTTCGCCGACGATGTCATGTGGCAGTCAATCACCACAATCATTTCGCACTTCTTGTCATCCTGCAGGATTTCATGGGTGCGGTTGATTTCGGAGTGCTGGTTGATAAGACAGTTGCCGGCATAGTTCCAGATCATCTTGATTGGCACATCCAGTTTGTCTTTGCCGCGCACGCCGTCGCGCAGGGCGGTCATTTCCGGGCCACGTTCAATCGCATCCGTCCACATAAACATGGAGATGCTGGTCTGCACGGGGTTGTCCAGCGTCGGCATACGTTCAAACGGGACTTCATACGAGCCTTCGCGTGCGCCGGTGTTACCGCCGTGAATGCCGACGTTGCCGGTCAGAATGGAGAGCATGGAGATAGCGCGGGTCGCAATTTCACCGTTTGCATGACGCTGCGGTCCCCAACCCTGGCTGATGTAGGCTGGTTTAGCTGAACCAATCTCACGCGCCAGCTGAACAATACGCTCCACCGGGATCCCGGTGATGGTGGACGCCCACTCTGGCGTTTTCGCTACGCCGTCGCTGCCCTGTCCGAGAATATAGGCCTTGTAGTGACCGTTAGCAGGCGCGCTGGCTGGCAGGGTTTTCTCGTCATAGCCGACGCAGTATTTATCCAGGAAAGACTGATCGACGAGGTTTTCAGTGATCATCACCCACGCCAGCGCTGAAACCAGCGCCGCATCGGTACCCGGACGGATTGGGATCCACTCGTCTTCACGTCCGGCACCGGTGTCGGTGTAGCGCGGATCGATGATGATCATACGGGCATTGGATTTAGTACGGGCCTGTTCGAGGTAGTAGGTTACCCCGCCGCCGCTCATGCGGGTTTCGCCCGGGTTGTTCCCGAACAGGACGACCAGCTTACTGTTTTCGATATCAGACGGGCTGTTGCCGTCGGCCCAGCCGCCGTAAGTGTAGTTCAGGCCAGCCGCAATCTGCGCGGAAGAGTAGTCGCCGTAGTGATTGAGATAACCACCGCAGCAGTTCATCAGGCGTGCTACCAGCGTTTTTCCCGGCGGCCAGGAGCGAGTCAGCGTGCCGCCGAGCGTCCCGGTGCCGTAGTTCAGGTAGATGGACTCGTTGCCATACTCCTTGATCAGACGCTGCATGTTGGTCGCGATAATATCGTAGGCTTCGTCCCAGCTAATGCGCTCGAACTTCCCTTCCCCACGCTTACCGACACGCTTCATCGGGTATTTAAGGCGATCCGGGTTATAGACGCGGCGACGCATGGAGCGCCCGCGCAGGCAGGCGCGAACCTGATGTAACCCTTCATAGTTATCGTCCCCGGTGTTGTCGGTTTCGACATATTTAATTTCACCATCCATCACATGCATGCGCAGTGGACAACGGCTACCGCAGTTAACGGTACAGGCACTCCACACCACTTTTTCCGGCGCTGAGGCTGGGGATAATGCATCCGCCGCCGATGCTAGTCGGGTAAAAGGGAGCGTGAAGGCGCTGCTGGCTACAGCCAGGCCGCCAATTGCCGTGGTTTTCATCAACCCACGGCGAGTGACCTCGGCAGCCATTAACGCTTCAGGCGCTTTGATTTTCATAAAGACTCACTTTGGTTGCTCACAAAGAAAAGAGAGGCGGCACAGACCGCTATATAGTTTTATATATAACGAATTTCTTCGTTATCAGCTTTTTATGCTGACTTTCATTCGGAGGAGTATTACTACTTTAGAGGGAGAGATTATTGAGTCGTATCAATTAGCAGGCATAAAAAAAGCGCCCTGAGGCGCTTTCTTGTTTTAAGACAAATTATTAGCCGATGAACTGCTGGCCCTTCATGTAGGGACGCAGCACTTCCGGGATCTCAATACGTCCGTCTGCCTGCTGATAGTTTTCCAGCACGGCAACCAGCGTACGACCCACAGCCAGACCAGAACCGTTCAGGGTGTGCACCAGACGGGTTTTCTTGTCGGACTTGCTGCGGCAGCGAGCCTGCATGCGGCGGGCCTGGAAATCCCAGACGTTAGAGCAAGAGGAGATTTCACGGTAGGTGTTCTGCGCAGGTACCCAGACTTCCAGGTCGAAGGTTTTGCAGGCACCAAAGCCCATGTCGCCAGTGCACAGTGCCATACGGCGGTACGGCAGGCCCAGCAACTCCAGCACTTTCTCCGCGTGGCCGGTCATCTCTTCCAGCGCGTCCATAGACTCTTCCGGACGGACGATCTGCACCATCTCAACTTTGTCGAACTGGTGCATACGGATCAGACCGCGCGTATCGCGACCGTAAGATCCTGCTTCAGAACGGAAGCACGGAGAGTGTGCAGTCAGTTTGATTGGCAGGTCGTCTTCGTCGATGATCTCATCACGCACGAGGTTAGTCAGCGGCACTTCCGCGGTTGGGATCAGCGCATAGTTGCTGCTGTCTGCTTCCTCGTCCAGCGGACGGGTGTGGAACAGATCGCCGGCAAATTTCGGCAGCTGACCCGTACCGTACAGCGTATCGTGGTTAACCAGATACGGTACGTAGGTTTCGCTGTAACCGTGCTGCTCGGTGTGCAGATCAAGCATGAACTGTGCCAGCGCGCGGTGCAGATGGGCAATCTGACCTTTCATGACCACGAAGCGAGAACCGGTCAGCTTAACCGCCGCTGCAAAGTCCAGGCCCGCGTGCATTTCGCCCAGGGTCACGTGATCGCGAACCTCGAAGTCGAACTCGCGAGGCGTGCCCCAGCGTTTCACTTCAACGTTGTCGTTTTCATCTTTGCCGACAGGCACGCTGTCGTCAGGAATGTTCGGGATAGCCAGGGCGATATCACGAATTTCGGTCTGAAGAACGTCCAGTTCAGCTTTCGCCTGATCCAGCTCTTCACCCAGTTTGTTCACTTCCAGGCGTAATGGCTCAATATCTTCCCCGCGCGCTTTCGCCTGGCCGATGGATTTCGATCGAGAATTACGCTCTGCCTGCAGATTTTCAGTTTGTACCTGCAGAACTTTACGACGCTCTTCAAGAGCGCGCAGCTTATCTACATCCAGCTTAAAGCCCCGGCGTGCCAGTTTTTCAGCGACTGCGTCTGGCTCATTACGCAGCAGATTGGGATCGAGCATGCTTATCCTGTGCTTATCGAATTAAAATAGGAAAAGTGACCACAGCCTGCGGTCACAGGGATACAACGCCAACATTACCGCAACGATAGCGCTAACGGTAGCGTTTTATAGGGCTATTTTGATCCTGTCCGGCAAGCCAGGCGAGCTTTTCGCCAATCTTACCCTCAAGACCTCTGTTTGTGGGGTGATAATAGCGGGTTTGTGCCATCTCCTGCGGGAAATAGTTCTCTCCGGCGGCGTAGGCATTGGGTTCGTCGTGGGCGTAACGATACTCCTGCCCGTACCCCATCTCTTTCATCAACTTTGTTGGTGCGTTACGCAGATGAACCGGCACATCATAGTCCGGCCGCTCGCGCGCATCAGACATTGCTGCTTTGAAGGCGGTATAAACCGCATTACTTTTCGGCGCGCAGGCCAGGTAGACGATTGCCTGCGCAATGGCGCGCTCGCCCTCAGCGGGCCCGACGCGGGTAAAGCAGTCCCAGGCGGAGATAGCCACCTGCATAGCGCGCGGGTCGGCATTACCGACATCTTCTGACGCAATCGCCAGGCAGCGACGCGCAACATATAACGGATCGCCGCCCGCGGTGATAATGCGCGCGTACCAATAGAGCGCCGCATCGGGGGCACTACCGCGCACAGACTTATGCAGCGCCGAGATCAGGTCGTAAAAACGATCGCCTTTATTATCAAAACGCGCGCTGCGCTCACCGGCTATTTCAGTAAGCAATTCAGGCTTCAGCACCCGCTTGCCGGAATCATCCATTTCGGCCATATCGGCCATCATTTCCAGCGTGTTCAGAGCCCGACGCGCATCGCCGTTAACCAGCTGAGCAATCGCGAGGCGCGTCTCATCCGGTAGAACGATGTCTTGTCCGCCATAGCCCCGCGCTTTGTCATCCATCGCCTGGGTGAGCACCTTTTCGATATCGTCTGTAGTCAGTGATTTGAGCAGGTAAACGCGCGCACGGGAAAGAAGTGCTGAGTTAAGTTCAAAGGATGGGTTTTCCGTGGTGGCACCGATGAAGAAGATCGTGCCGTCTTCAATATGCGGCAGGAAGGCATCCTGCTGGCTCTTGTTGAAGCGGTGAACTTCGTCCACGAAGAGGATGGTGCGCCGCCCGGCATTGCGGTTCTGCCGCGCACGCTCGATCGCTTCGCGGATCTCCTTCACGCCGGAGGTCACGGCAGAAATCCGCTCAACGTCCGCGTTTGCATATCGTGCGATCACTTCAGCGAGGGTCGTTTTACCGGTGCCTGGAGGCCCCCAGAGGATCATCGAGTGCAGATGCCCGGCCTCAATGGCGCGTGGCAACGGTTTCCCGGCAGCCAGCAGATGCTGCTGGCCGATGTACTGCGCTAAATTTTCTGGCCGCATACGAGCGGCCAGAGGTTGAAACGCATTATCTGAAAAATCGAGCGACAGATTGCCCACTCATGCCTCTTACTTATTGCGTTGGTCATCCACCGTTACGCCCTGCGGCGGGGTAAAGGTGAATTTCGATGCATCAACAGCGCCGTTTTGCTGCGTTTTCAGCTGGTAGCTGCTGCGCTGGTCATCTTGCTCAACCGCACCGAACTGATTGATCGTGCCGTTGCTGCTCACGTTAATGGTGAACTGCTTCAGGTTGCCGTTGCTGCCTTTCGGCGTCAGGACAAACTCATCACCGTTTTGTTTGATGTTGTACTGCTGCCAGTCGCTGGACTGGTTGCGGGCAATCAGCATAAACGGCGTATTGCTGGTCGCATCTTTCAGCCAGGTCGCCGTGGCTTGTTCAACAAACGGGTTGAAGAACCACAGGGTTTTACCGTCAGACACCAGAATACTCTCATCCGGCTGGGTCATGTGCCAGTTGAAGAGATTTGGGCGTTTTACCCACAAATCTCCCTGGCCTTCCTGCACCGCGTTGCCGCTGCCGTCAGTCACTTTTTGCGTGAAGCTGGCGTGGAAGCTGCTTACTTTATCCAGTCGGGTTTTAAGGTCGCTGGCTGCATCAGCCCAGACGCTGCTGGCGACAAAACTGGTGAGTAATGCACAGGCGATGGCGTTTTTTTTCATTGTTATTCCTTAAAATACGTCGTCCCAAAATGGGGTTTCCGTCTTCTATTCTGGCCCTGCCCGAAGACAGGCGACAGAAGAAAATGCTTAATTTTGGCTGATTTACCCTTCTTTGCAATCGCTGAAGGTTAATCAAACGGCGGCGGAGCCAGCACCTCGCGGTTACCGTTATGCCCCTGCTCGCTCACAATCCCCTGCGCTTCCATCTGCTCGATGATACGCGCCGCGCGGTTGTAGCCGATGCGGAACTGACGCTGCACGCCAGAGATGGACGCTTTGCGTTTTTCGGTCACGAAGTTAACCGCCTGATCGAATAACGGATCCAGCTCTTCACCGCCGTCAAAGCCACCGCCGCCGCCTTCGCTCTCGCTGTCAGAGGTGATCCCGTCCACGTATTGTGGACGACCGCGCGCTTTCCAGTCCTGCACGACAGCGTGAACTTCCTCATCGCGGACAAACGCACCGTGGACACGCACCGGCGAGGTCGAGTTCGGGCCTGAGTAAAGCATATCACCCATACCCAGCAGCGACTCTGCGCCGCCTTGGTCAAGAATGGTACGGGAGTCAATTTTACTTGATACGGTAAACGCAATACGCGTCGGAATGTTCGCTTTGATAAGCCCAGTAATAACGTCCACGGAAGGACGCTGCGTCGCCAGCACAAGGTGAATACCCGCCGCACGCGCTTTCTGCGCCAGACGAGCAATCAGCTCTTCCACTTTCTTACCGACGGTCATCATCAGGTCAGCGAACTCATCAACCAGCACGACGATATAAGGCAGTTTTTCCAGCACCGGGTGCTGGGCATCCATGCTGTCACCCGGCTTCCAGTAAGGGTCCGGAATAGGACGTCCCATGCGCACCGCCTGGGCGATTTTCTCGTTATAGCCGGCCAGGTTACGCACGCCCAGCGCAGACATCAGCTTGTAGCGGCGTTCCATCTCATTGACGCTCCAGCGCAGCGCGTTGGCGGCGTCTTTCATGTCCGTCACCACTTCCGTGAGCAGATGCGGAATACCTTCGTAGACCGACAGTTCCAGCATTTTCGGGTCGATCATGATGAAACGCACATCTTCCGGCTGCGCTTTGTACAGCATGCTGAGGATCATGGCGTTCACGCCAACTGACTTACCGGAACCGGTGGTACCGGCAACCAGCAGGTGAGGCATTTTCGCGAGATCTGCCACCACCGGATCGCCTGCGATATCTTTACCCAGCACCACAGTCAGCGGGGACGGGTTATCGCGGAACTTGGTGTTATCCAGCACTTCTCGCAGGTAAACGGTCTGACGTTTCTTGTTCGGCAGCTCAAGGCCAACGTACGGCTTGCCTGGGATCACTTCCACCACACGTACCGCAACGGTCGACAGGGAACGCGCCAGGTCTCGTGACAGGTTAGAAATACGCGCTGCTTTTACGCCTGGCGCCAGATTCAGTTCGAATCGCGTGATCACCGGACCCGGTGAGTAGTTCACCACATCCGCCTTGATGCGGAAATCAGCCAGACGGGCTTCGACCAGACGCGCCATTTGTTCGAGCGCAAAGGTATCAACCGGCTCCACTTCTGACGGTGGCGGCGTTAACAGATCCAGCGACGGCAGCGGCGTGCTTGGACGCTGCAGCGGACGGCTATCGCCGTTACGCATCAGCAGCGGGTGAATAAGGCTTTCCTGCGGCTGAGGCGCAGGCTGCTGGAACTGCGGCGGCTGTGGTGGCTGCTGCGGTTGCGCATACGGCTGCTGAGCAGGTTGTTGCGGCTGCGCGTAGGTCTGAGCTGCTGGCTGCTGGCGCACAGGCTCAGCGTCCGGCATTACGCTCGGCGTAAACAGCGGTTCGCTTGGGCCATCATCCACCAGATCTTTCATCGGTGAGAATTCAAAATCCGTCAGCGAGAACGGGTTCGCGCCCGAAGGCTGTTCACCAGAATAACGCTGTTGCTGCGTAGCGGCGAACTGGCGAGCTAATTCCGCTTCTGCCGCATCGTCTTCATCTTCCTGGATTTGCTCGTCGTGCTGATATTCTTCACCGTAACGCTGATTCTGCTGCGCGGCGAACTGACGCGCCAGCTCATCCTGATGAAGTTCATCGGCGTCGTCTTCATAGTCCGATTCACGCGCTTTTTCCTCAGCCATACGCTGGGAAGGCAGCTTGATACCGTAGGAAGCCAGCTCGCGGCGCGTGGGCACACGTACGCGATTAGGACGAGGCAATTGCGGGCCAATGCCCTCTTTCACCTGAGGACGAGGCGCGCCGCCGGTCGCCAGGCTAAAGACTGGTGCCGCAGCGGCGGCAGCGACAGAGGCTTGCTTCACGCTCTCTGCCACAGGCGTTGGATCGACTGGCGGTACGGAAACGGAAGGCGCTTTTGCGACAGGCTCTTGCACCGGCTCCGGCACAGGTTGATACCAGGCTGCCAGCTGCTCGCGCTCACGGGCGCGGCGCTCTTCCACTTCTTCAAAGTAGTACAGTGGTGGACGAGATGGTTTCGCCTCCTCCGCCACGTCAGGCTCAGGTTGTGCGTATGGCTGCGCAGGTTCAACCGGTTCCGGTACATACGGCTGTGCGACCGGCTGCTCATATTCCGGGTACCCCTGTGGTTCATACACGGGCTCCGGCTGATAAGGCTGCTGCCATTGTTCCTGCTGCACAGGAACATAGCTTTCTGGTTCAGGCGCAATAACAGGTTCCGGGGTGTGAACACCCGGCGCAGTCTGCCAGTCAACCTGAGGTTGCTGGATAACCGACTCCGGTGCAGGAACGGGCGCGGATGGCATTACGGCTTCCGCTGGCGCAACGAAAGCCTGCGCTGCCGTGGTAGCGGCAGCAGCGGCTGCGACCGGCTCTGTCACTGAATGACCATTCAGCAGCGGATCGTATTCATCAAAATCGCCCGGCATCGCACGGTTGCCGGAGAACAGAACATCATCAGGATCGACGGCAGCGCCCGCCGCACGGTACTCAACCTGCTCGTCTTCATCCATGCGTTTGCCGGAGAAGAGCGCCGCATCTGTTTTACGCCCAAGCGGATTGGCAAATTTTTCAGCGACGCGCTGACGACGCGCGAGCGCGCCACGAAGAATACGGGCCCGACGAGATTCACGACGCTGTACCGGCGCCTCGTCTTCCTCTTCGTACTCATCTTCATATTCGTCTTCATCGACCCACGTATCGTCACGGCGGGTACGGTTACTGGCGAAAGTGAGGATAGTGAGAATAAAGCTGCCGATCTTCTCGGCGATGCTCACCCACGACCAGCCAGTAAACAGGGTCAACCCTGCGGCCCAGATGCAAAGCAGCGTCAGGGTACCTCCGCTGCTGTGAAGCATCGGCTGCAGGGCGGAACTCAGCAGGCTGCCGATGACGCCACCGGAGGCGAAGTACCAGATATCGTCGGCGTTTATCGCCGCCAGCCCGCACGATGTGAGGATCAATGCCAGCGCGCCAATCAGGCGCAGCGATACCGCGAAGTAATCGATGTAGTCGTCATTCTGACGATGACGCCAGGCAAACCAGCATCCGCCAATGATAATGACGGGAATGGTATAGGCCATCACACCGAAAATGAAAAAGAGCGTGTCCGCAAGCCAGGCACCCGGTACACCGCCTAAATTATGGATAGGCTCATGCCATGCGGTTTGCGACCAGCTGGGATCGGAGGGGTTGAAACTGAGTAAGGCTGCCATCAGCCAGACGGCGAAAAGGGCAATAACCAACAGCAAAGCCTCGAGGAGACGACGTCCGCTGCTTAGCTTCGATAGTGTGACTTCTTTGTCTTCAGTGTATTCCTGGCTCAAGAAAGGCTCTCCAGGTATCAGGCATATCCTGCCTGTTTGCTAAAACGGACAACAGCGCCGGGGACTCCCCGGCACTGTTGCTGTATGGATTAACAGGAGTGTAATCAAACTACACTGATTTTGCACCTGTTCCGTGTTAGCGCGTCTTAATTACCAGACGATTGCTCTGTTTAACCTCTTCCATCACCACATACGTACGGGTGTCGTTCACGCCCGGCAGACGCAGCAAGGTTTCACCCAGCAGCTTACGGTAGGCGGACATATCAGGCACGCGGGTTTTCAACAGGTAGTCGAAATCACCGGAAACCAGATGACACTCTTGAATTTCTTCAAGTTTTTGTACAGCGGAGTTGAATTGTTCAAACACATCCGGCGCACCACGATTCAGAGTAATCTCAACAAATACCAGAAGTGAGGCATCCAGATAATGCGGGTTAAGCAGAGCCGTATAGCCCTGAATAAAACCCTGTCTTTCCAGTCGGCGCACACGCTCAAGGCACGGCGTCGGGGAAAGTCCCACACGTTTTGAAAGCTCGACGTTGGAAATACGCCCATCCTTTTGCAATTCATTAAGAATGTTACGATCGATACGGTCGAGATCTTTGCCAGGGCGCTTCTTGCTATCTACCATTATTATTGTCTCTCTGTATTCCTTCCCTACTCCTGCCTGGACCCTGTGCACATCACTGTTCAGAGCCTGTACCCGTTAGTCATCACATCGCCTGGTTATGTATTATATCCGTCATACTTCAAGTTGCCTGTGCGTTGGCTTGACTCGGCCTGTGGCCTCGCCCCTTCGGGGCCAGCGCAAGCGCTGTTCAAACTGGCCAGGCCAGTTTGTCCTCGCTCACCCCAGTCACGTACTGATGTACGCTCCCGGGGATTCGCTGCGTCGCCGCCTTCATGCAACTCGAATTATTAGGCTATAGACGCGATGCGGATTCGGGTTCTGTTGGTAAGAAGACCGTTGCCCGAAGGCAGTCACCGACATCACGTATGGCGTCTGTCCACGCCATGCGTAGATTTCACTGACACGGTAAAAATGGCATTTACGTGCATGCCTATGCGGCACACGGTTAACGCGGTTTTTTTTCTTCCTTGAATGTTTTCGCAAAAGCGCAGGTGATTGTCAAAGCAAAACATCGATTTTTAGTACAACATGCCGGATATTCATTACGGCAGGGTATTAATCGTCATTTTATTGCCTTATAAACGACCGGATTTCAGGCGAAATAGTGATGTTATAGCGCCTCATTCATCGTCCGTGGCTATTACACAGATTGATATCAAAATTGCTGCGCTCTTTTTTTACGACAACAAATTCCCTACAATCCAGCCCAATGTCTGCCAACAACAATGGGGATCTCATGGGCACGGCCAAACACAGTAAGCTGCTAATCCTTGGTTCTGGACCTGCGGGATATACCGCAGCGGTCTATGCTGCACGCGCTAACCTGCACCCGGTACTCATCACCGGTATGGAAAAAGGCGGTCAGCTGACCACCACCACCGAAGTGGAAAACTGGCCAGGGGACCCGAATGACCTGACCGGGCCGCTGCTGATGGAACGTATGCACGAGCATGCCGCCAAATTTGAAACTGAAATTCTGTTCGACCACATCAATAAGGTCGATCTGCAGAACCGTCCGTTCCGCCTGACCGGCGACAGCGGCGAATACACCTGTGACGCGCTGATCATCGCCACCGGCGCCTCTGCCCGTTACCTTGGTCTGCCGTCTGAAGAAGCGTTCAAGGGCCGCGGCGTATCTGCCTGCGCTACCTGCGACGGTTTCTTCTATCGCAATCAGAAAGTCGCCGTGATCGGCGGCGGTAACACCGCAGTGGAAGAAGCGCTCTACCTGGCAAACATCGCCTCTGAAGTGCACCTGATCCACCGTCGCGACACCTTCCGCGCGGAGAAGATCCTGATCAAACGCCTGATGGATAAAGTGGCAAGCGGCAACATCGTGCTTCACACTCACCGTACCCTGGAAGAGGTCACGGGTGACCAGATGGGCGTTGCCGGTCTGCGTCTGCGCGATACCCAGAACACCGATAACATCGAGTCGCTGGAAGTGGCGGGCCTGTTTGTGGCGATCGGTCACAGCCCGAACACCGCGATCTTCGACGGTCAGCTGGAGCTGGAAAACGGCTACATCAAAGTGCAGTCCGGCATTCACGGTAACGCGACCCAGACCAGCATCCCGGGCGTGTTCGCGGCTGGCGACGTGATGGACCATATTTATCGTCAGGCGATTACCTCTGCAGGCACCGGCTGTATGGCCGCGCTGGATGCTGAACGCTACCTCGACGGACTGGCTGAACAAGGTAAATAATCTTTACAAGTCAGTAACAAACGTAAATAAAGGCGGCCACAGGTCGCCTTTATTTTTCCCCACGTGTAACATGCAGTGGTCTAATTTCTTATAACGTCACCTGCAAAGTACGCAATGGAAAAAACCCGTCAACAAGAGTTAACACGCTGGCTTAAACAGCAAAGCGTTCTTTCCCGCCGCTGGCTCATGATTTCCCGTCTTCTGGGACTCGTCAGTGGTTTGTTGATTGTTGCCCAGGCATGGCTGCTGGCCCGCATTCTTAATCATATGATCATGGAGAACATTCCGCGTGAAGCGCTCCTGTTGCCCTTTATTGTCCTGATTCTGGTTTTTATCCTTCGTGCGTGGGTCGTCTGGCTGCGTGAACGCGTTGGTTTTCATGCCGGACAGCATATCCGCTACGAGATCCGCCGTAAGGTCCTGGATCGTCTTCAGGAGGCCGGTCCTGCCTGGATCCAGGGTAAACCTGCGGGGAGCTGGGCGACGCTGATCCTTGAACAGATCGACGATATGCACGACTACTACGCCCGCTACCTGCCGCAGATGGCGCTGGCCGTTTGCGTCCCGCTGCTGATTCTGATTGCGATTTTCCCGACCAACTGGGTAGCGGCGCTGATCCTGCTGGGTACCGCCCCTCTTATCCCGCTGTTTATGGCGATGGTCGGTATGGGTGCGGCGGATGCTAACCGTCGTAACTTCCTCGCGCTGGGCCGCCTGAGCGGTCATTTCCTTGACCGACTGCGCGGAATGGAAACCCTGCGTATTTTTGGCCGGGGTGAAGCGGAAACGGAAAATATTCGCCTGGCGTCTCAGGATTTCCGTCAGCGCACCATGGAGGTGCTGCGTCTCGCATTCCTCTCTTCTGGCGTGCTTGAATTCTTCACTTCGCTGTCGATTGCCCTTGTGGCGGTCTACTTCGGGTTTTCTTACCTCGGCGCGCTGGATTTCGGCCACTACGGCACAGCCGTAACGCTTTCAGCAGGTTTCCTGGCATTGATCCTGGCTCCGGAGTTTTTCCAGCCGCTGCGCGATCTTGGCACCTTTTACCATGCCAAAGCACAGGCGGTTGGCGCGGCCGACAGCCTGAAAACCTTCCTTGAAACACCGCTGGCGCATCCCGAGCGTGGTGACATCCTTCTGAACGCCAAAGAGCCCGTGACGATTGAGGCGAAGGATTTTTCTGTACTGTCACCTGAAGGCAAAGTGCTGGCAGGTCCGCTCAACTTTACCCTGCCTGCCGGGCAGCGCGTGGTGCTGGTCGGAACCAGTGGCTCAGGGAAAAGCTCGCTGTTAAATGCACTCTCCGGCTTTATGGCTTACACCGGTTCGCTGTGCATTAATAAAACTGAGTTGTGCGATTTGGAGCCTGATGCCTGGCGCCAACAGCTGAGCTGGGTAGGACAAAACCCGCAGCTTCCGGCTTCCACTCTACGCGAAAACGTGCTTCTGGCTCGCCCGGACGCGCGGGAAGACGAGCTGCAATCGGTCCTCGATCGCGCCTGGGTTAGCGAGTTTCTGCCGCTGCTCCCGCAGGGCGTGGATACGGTCGTTGGCGACCAGTCTGCCGGGCTGTCCGTAGGGCAAGCGCAGCGTGTGGCGGTTGCCCGCGCGTTGTTAAACCCTTGCCAACTGATGTTGCTGGATGAGCCTGCCGCCAGCCTGGACGCGCACAGCGAACAACGCGTGATGGAAGCGCTTAATGCCGCATCACAGCAGCAAACCACGCTGATGGTCACCCACCAGCTTGAAGGTATCGCCGACTGGGACCAGATTTGGGTGATGGAAAACGGTCAACTCGTTGAGCAAGGCGATTATGCCTCACTCGTTGCCGCGCAGGGGCCTTTTGCGGCCCTTCTCGCGAATCGTCAGGAGGACATCTGATGCGTGCCCTGCTCCCTTATCTTGCCCTGTATAAGCGCCACAAATGGATGCTGACGCTGGGGATCGTGCTGGCGATTATTACCCTGCTCGCCAGCATCGGCCTGCTCACCCTTTCTGGCTGGTTCCTGTCTGCCTCTGCCGTTGCAGGTTTCGCCGGGCTCTACAGCTTTAACTACATGCTCCCGGCAGCAGGGGTACGTGGCACCGCCATTACCCGTACCGCCGGGCGTTACTTCGAGCGTCTGGTCAGCCATGACGCCACATTCCGCGTGCTCCAGCACCTGCGCATTTACACGTTCAGCAAGCTGCTCCCGCTCTCCCCTGCCGGGCTGGCGCGTTTTCGTCAGGGTGAATTGCTCAACCGCGTGGTTGCAGATGTCGATACGCTTGATCACCTCTATCTGCGCGTGATTTCACCGATAGTCGGCGCGTTTGTGGTGATTGTTGTCGTCACGCTGGGTCTGTGTGTTCTGGACGTCCCTATCGCGCTGACGCTCGGCGGCATTATGCTGCTGACGTTGATTATCCTGCCGCCGCTGTTCTATCGCGCCGGTAAATCCACTGGCGAAAGCCTGACGCGCCTGCGGGGAGAATATCGTCAGCAGCTGACCTCCTGGCTGCAGGGACAGGCAGAACTGACCATTTTCGGTGCCAGCAAGCGTTACCGCGCGCGTATGGAAAGTACGGAGTTGAACTGGCATGAAGCCCAGCGTCGACAGTCTGAACTCACGGCCTTCTCCCAGGCGCTGATGATGCTCATCGGCGGCGTGGCTGTTATCGCGATGCTGTGGATGGCCTCCGGCGGCGTTGGTGGAAATCTGCAGCCAGGCCCGCTGATTGCACTCTTTGTTTTCTGTGCGCTGGCAGCCTTCGAAGCGCTGGCACCAGTGACGGGGGCCTTCCAGCATCTTGGACAGGTTATCGCCTCTGCCCTGCGCATCACGGAAATTGCCGAGCAGGAGCCAGAGGTGAAATTCACTGCTGAACAGAGTGCGGTTCCTGCGCAGGTTGCGCTGACGCTGAATAACGTCAACTTCGCCTATAACACACAGACGCAGAATGCACTTGAAGATATCAATCTCTCCGTTAACCCGGGCCAGCGCATTGCAATCCTTGGGCGGACCGGATGCGGTAAGTCAACGCTTCTGCAGCTGTTGACGCGCGCCTGGGATCCGCAGCACGGTCAGATTCTCTTTAACGAAGTGCCGCTGGTTGATTTCAGCGAGCAGATCTTACGCAAGACCGTCAGCGTTGTCCCACAGCGCGTGCATCTGTTTAGCGCCACGCTGCGCGACAATCTGCTGCTGGCAGCGCCGGACGCATCTGACGATGCACTTCGTACCACGCTCGAACAGGTCGGGCTGCATAAGTTGCTTGAGGACGAAGGTCTGAATAGCTGGCTGGGTGAAGGTGGTCGTCAACTCTCCGGTGGCGAACTGCGTCGTCTGGCGATTGCCCGTGCGCTGCTGCACGATGCGCCGCTGATGCTGCTCGACGAGCCCACCGAAGGGCTGGACGCCACCACCGAAAGCCAAATCCTTGATTTACTGGCGAATGTTATGGCCGGTAAAACGGTGCTGATGGTGACGCATCGCCTGCGCGGACTGGCGAGTTTCGATCGGATAATTGTGATGGACAACGGACACATTATTGAGCAAGGTAGTCACGCAGAACTGTTGGCAAAACAGGGTCGCTACTACCAGTTTAAACAACGTCTGTAGACTATATTTGTACCGATCCTCACTCGCGTATTGGAGTTCTGCTGTCATGCGCCTGGTCCAGCTGTCTCGTCATAATATTGCGTTCCCTTCACCTGAGGGGGCGCTACGTGAACCTAACGGGTTGCTGGCGCTCGGCGGCGATCTCAGCCCTGCTCGTCTGTTGATGGCTTATCAGCGCGGAATTTTTCCGTGGTTTTCTCCAGGCGACCCGATTTTATGGTGGTCACCCGATCCACGAGCCGTATTGTGGCCAGCGCAGTTTCACATTAGCCGCAGCATGAAGCGCTTTCACGCGAAGTCGCCGTATCGCGTAACCCTGAATCACGCTTTTGGTCAGATCATTGAAGGCTGTGCTGAAGATCGGCACGAAGGCACGTGGATCACCCGAGATATCATCACCGCCTATCATCAATTGCATGAGCTGGGTTACGCGCATTCTATTGAAGTATGGGATGGCGGTGACCTGGTGGGCGGCATGTACGGCGTGGCTCAGGGAACACTGTTTTGTGGGGAGTCGATGTTCTCGCGTGCGGTTAATGCCTCAAAAACGGCACTGCTGGTGTTCTGCGAGGAATTTGCCCAGCGTGGCGGACGACTGATGGATTGCCAGGTGCTTAACGAGCACACCGCCTCGCTCGGTGCCGTCGAAATCTCCCGCCGCCACTACATTGAACATCTCGATAATTGCCGTCAGGAGAAGCTCCCGCGCGACTTCTGGGTACCGCGTACACTCTTTCTGCCCAATGCCTAAATGTTTTCCGCATATTTTTTATGAGGGTGTTATAATTATGCCGCAGAGTAGCTTCTGCCTGTTGCCCCGCCGCCGTTTGGGACCCTCGCTTCAGATAACGTCCTGACGTTTATCCTGTCGTTTCCCCTTTACGAATGCGCTTTCCGTTCGGTTGTACCGTGACGCTTGGGCAATGCGCTGAAACTGTTTTGCTGCGTTTTAAACGCGCAATTCTTTACTTAATTGATGAATTTCGGCATTATCTTGCCGGTTCAAAACTTGGTAGTGATACCCCAGAGGATTAGATGGCCAAAGAAGACAATATTGAAATGCAGGGTACCGTACTTGATACGTTGCCTAATACCATGTTTCGCGTAGAGCTGGAAAACGGTCACGTGGTAACTGCGCACATCTCCGGTAAAATGCGCAAAAACTACATCCGCATTTTAACGGGCGACAAAGTGACTGTTGAACTGACCCCGTACGACCTGAGCAAAGGCCGCATTGTCTTCCGTAGTCGCTAATTGTTTTCGCCTGTAATGGCAGATGAATATTAAATAAGGCCGGGATTTTCCCGGCCTTATTTTTTTGTGGTGCAGTTGATTATTTGAACAATTATTTGACGGTTCGGTTCAGCTTCCGGGCTGTCTGTTCGACAGTGTGGAGAGTAAGGGGGATGAGACCTTATTTTCTATTTTGCTAAGCTGCGTGTGCGGCAGTGCACTACACATCTACCAGTGCAAACATCACATCACCTTTCTAAGCTGCCTGTACGGCAGTGCACATCGTGAAGCAGGCCGAGTTTGATTACTTCATTTTCTAAGCTGCCTGTACGGCAGTGCACCACTACCCGTCTGAAGCTTGGACGATTATTCATTTCTAAGCTGCCTGTACGGCAGTGCACATAGTAATGCCGGGGGAGTCCAAAGCCTTTATTTTCTAAGCTGCCTGTACGGCAGTGCACTGTAAGAATCTACTACTTCAATAATGTCAGTTTTTCTAAGCTGCCTGTACGGCAGTGCACTCACGGCTACGCCTGCTGACGACCTGGCTGCGTTTCTAAGCTGCCTGTACCTGAGGACATGCAGTAGTCGCTCAACCCTTTTCGCCATATGAGTGATTCGAGTTCGCTTAACGCCGTTTGAGTACCGTGCAGGCGTAACACCGCGCCGGGCTTAATGCCATGTGCAGGGAAGCTGATACCAATATCACCCTGATGACCGTGCAGCGCGAACATTTGCTGGTGCAACGTCTGGGCCACCGCAGAGACAACATCAGCATTGCGGGAAGCATGCGCCTCCACGGCGGCCAGTTTACCCAGGCGAAGCCGGGGCTGGTCTGGCAGACGTTTAATCCGCTGCCTGACAAAATCGCCATGCGCCTGACGAAATTGAGCATCATCTGCGACATCCTGCGACTGCGCACCATACTCATCAAACCAGGCGCAGCAGATACTCATCGGTCTGTCCGACTGACCGCACGCAACCTGCCAGGCTCTGCGCCCTTCCCGATAGGCTTCAAACAGCGCTTCCGTTAGCGCGGGAGGTAACGTTGCGGAGGAAAGCAGCACGCGAGAACCGAGCATTCCCGCCCAGTTCACCAGCCGACAAAGGGCGTGCAAATCATCAACGTCAAAATCATCAGGCTCATCAAGCACCAGATCGCTGGTCAACAGACGCAGCATGGCAGGGATCTGCCTGCCGCCGCGCACGCCTTCCGTTGCAGGCATCAGGTGATCGATGGTTGTCACCAGCACCGGGGCACTGACCAGGCGATTGAGCGCCGGTTCTTTCGCCAGCCACTGCTGGGCGATACCGCTACTGGTCGCCCCTTCGTAATGCACGTAGTGATGGCTGGCGAAGAACGTTTCGTCGCTGGCGCTGCTGTTATCTTCAGCGTCATTACCCTGATATAACTCTTTCACTGCTGCGGCACCTGTCACGACGGCCAGCGTGTCGTCATCCAACCCCAGGCGCGACTGCAAAGCCTGGCCCGTCTGCAGCGTCAGCGTGCGTAACCCCAGCGCCACGCTAAAACGACACCCAGCCTGCTCATCTGCCAGAGCGTACATTATCCGGGCATTAGCAAAGGTTTTACCGCATCCCGTCGAGGCCATATTGATGCCGAAGAAGCCCTGCTCGGCACTCTTCTCGCGCAGTGCAGACGCAACGTCCCACGCTTTGTTTTGCCAGTGAAAACGCTCTTCTTTCGCCCTTTCCCGGAACGTTTTATGCCGGGCGATGGCGGGCATAGCCGCAATAAATGCCTGCGGCATAACGAGGGCGTCTTTGATTAAATCGGCAATATCAAAAACCAGCCCGCCGCGTCGGGTTTTTCCGTGCATGACCGCCAGACCATGAGGTATGCCCGTCACCCAGGCCGCGACAGCCGCCAGCCCGTAGGCCAGATAGTTGCCCTGATCGAGAAAACGGTTCGCCATGTCCGCCCCGCCTCCCCGTTTGGCGCGGGTAAAGGTGCCGTAACCCACCGTCAGGCTGGCCACTTTGTAGAGTGATTTTGTGAGCTGTGCTTCCTGTAGCATCAGTGACGTATGATCCTGCGCGTTTTCCATACCCTGCTTCGCACGCTTCAGAATAGTTTCCAGCGCCTCCCGATCGGGCTGAAAAGACGTTTCCCGCAGCATCCGCAGCCCTGCCCACTGTTTTTCGATTTGCTGTAAACGAATAAGCTGAAACTGCTTTGCCGCCTGCAGACGTTTTGCTTCATCAAACCAGAATGAGACCCAGTTTTGTAAATACGCCGTCGGACGATATTCGCTTTGCGGGCTGAGCCATGAGACGTCGATATCCACCTCGTTCGCAGAATAAAGCGGCGTGCCGTCCGTTCCGCAAAAGCCGACCATTACCCCTGCCCGCGCAAACTCCCGCATTGCCATTTGCGTAACGGATGTTCCCATTCCCAGCATTACCGCTGTCGTATTGGCGATGGGAATATTCCAGTAAAACGACTCTTTGCCTTCCTGGGTGACATATTCAACGCGTCCGCCATTAACCTGGATGCGACATTTCTCCAGGTAATAAATGTTGGCGCGTTTTGAATGCAGGATGGTTTTTAAATCTGTAGGGGTGATGCTGTTTACGGACATAGCAAGGGATTTTATTTCAAGATGTTGAATGCGCGGTATGTTATCGGAGATAAGATGAAAACAAATGTGACGGGTATCAAATGAAGAGTAATTACCATGATAATAAAGCGAAAAATTACTTTATCATTTAATGCATTATTTTTACGAATAATATATTCGTTAGAATATAATTTGTGCGTGAATGAATTTTTTATTTATTGTGAAAAATAGAGAGTGCGGGTTTGATGGTATTAAGGTTTAAATAGGTAAGGTGAATGTTTTAGAAGGGTAGTTTTAGTTGTGCTGCCTGTACGGCAGTGAACCCTGTAGCGACTGTTTGTCGATGTTGCTCATTTTTCTAAGCTGCTTACACGGCAATGAACTACGTAAGTGAATGCACTGCTTTCCCTTTCGTTTTCTAAGCTGCCTGTACGGCAGTGAACGTCAGCATCGGTGAATGGTCTGTAATTTTCACTTTCTAAGCTGCCTGTACGGCAGTGAACGGCAGAGCTGGAGAGTAATTTGGTTGAGGCGCATTTCTAAGCTGCCTGTACGGCAGTGAACTTACCGGAGCATCTCCAGCGTTATTTCGGTGATTTTCTAAGCTGCCTGTACGGCAGTGAACTCACGAACGCAGACGCGACAATCAGTTTTGATTTTCTAAGCTGCCTGTACGGCAGTGAACGTCTTTATGTACGAAAGCTCAGTAGCCAGCGTTTTCTAAGCTGCCTGTACGGCAGTGAACAATTATATCAGTCATGTGATTATCTGCCCTGGTTTCTAAGCTGCCTGTACGGCAGTGAACCAACGGCCCCCACGAAATGACCAACTATCGCATTTCTAAGCTGCCTGTACGGCAGTGAACATCTTCAGATCCTTCGCAGAACAGGATAACGCTTTCTAAGCTGCCTGTACGGCAGTGAACTAGTCGGAACAGTCGGCCGCCAGCTCAAGTACCTTTCTAAGCTGCCTGTACGGCAGTGAACTCTACCGTTTTGGCCTGGAGTATTACGCCCTTATTTCTAAGCTGCCTGTACGGCAGTGAACTTTGCCCTCTTCGTCCACCAGCGCACGTACCATTTCTAAGCTGCCTGTACGGCAGTGAACCGCACTATCCCCGCGATAGTGCGCGACTATCTTTTCTAAGCTGCCTGTACGGCAGTGAACCAACGCCGCGTGGCACGCGCCGTTTTGATATTTTTCTAAGCTGCCTGTACGGCAGTGAACCTTTTCCGTGTGCTGCGCGATCCTTCTAGTGCTTTCTAAGCTGCCTGTACGGCAGTGAACTGTCGCTGGCGCCGTTTAAACCCTCCTGGACTTTTCTAAGCTGCCTGTACGGCAGTGAACTAGTGTTTATCAATTGACGACGGCGCTTTTGCTTTCTAAGCTGCCTGTACGGCAGTGAACTGAAAGGAAACAACGCCATCTTATTGTTAGCAAACAAAATAATCAACTTTTACGCATAAAACCTTTTTTTTTGGAACGTAAATTCGCACTATATAAATCAATACGTTACGTGAACATCAGAAAAAAGGGTATAAACCAATGACGTCAGAGGAACACCCCCGACGCCTCGCATTGCACTCAGGAAATAATGTGAATTACCGTTTCTGCACGTTGAGGTGCAACGACATCCGCGGCCATCGAATGCGTAATGTCATGCAGCAACCCCGTCAGGTGCGGCAACATATCGCGGTCAAAATGCGACACCAGCAGCACATGGTTTAACGCCCGGCAGTAGTCGCATTTCGTTTCTGTATCTTCCAGCAACCACTCTTTTTGTCGCGGTTGTTCCGCTTCGTCCTCAAATTCCACCACCTGAAAATCACGCATTGATTCTGTGAGGCCGGATTTCACCTCTTCCAGCCAGGCTCCGAGACAACGGCAAACGGGCTGCGTTTGCGGGAGTGATTTGCAGTCGAGGAGGATTTCGGTGAGCAGTTTGCAGCGCTCGGTCAGGGTTGGGAGATCGGGGTTGAGGGAGAGTTCGGTGTAGAGTTGGGCGAAATTGTTTTCTGTATTCATTGGGTAATTCCTTCACACACTTTGAATTTACCACCGCAGGAAACGCCAATTTGCTGGTGGCGGACGAAAAGGAATTGGCGTACCAGTGTGTGTGCTACTGGCGCTTCAAAAGAAGCTTCCGATTCGCCCGCCAGATGCAGAATTATACCCTTTTCCTTAGGGCGAACGAAGCCTGCAGCATTACTGCTGCTCACACACTTTCAGGACGCCAATCCCGGCACCTGATTTTGCAGGTGCGCCGCCATTTTATTACTGTGAATTTATCCAGCAACTGACTTCGAAGGAAACTGGAAAGCGCCTCGCAAAATTCCTCTGCGGCCACATGCTCTCCCCCCTCTCCTACAACAAAGGACGTCCAAAAAGAACAAATAATAATGTAATTTAAGTGCGAGAGGTGCAGGACGGGTTGGAATCCGTGATTACCTCTCCGGACGCACTTTGAAATCGGAAAATAAGCCAATCAAAATAATAAACAACTGATAATTCAGTTTTAGATTCACCACATTAATTATTTAAGCCCATTCATCCATCAAGATGATAAAGAGTAATCTTTTTCCCTATTTAACAAAAGTGAGAGCATGATCACTTGATCAAATCTTTTCGTATAAGAGGATAAACGCATTAAATTAAAGGAATATAATATGTATTACAGCGAAAAAATCATTAGGAAAATTGGAACCGATAAAGAGCTAGCAGTGCGATTAGATAAAGTGTTAGCTGGAGTTAAAGAGGGGGTCGTCTATTATTTAAATGGTCTGGAGGATGGCGTAACACGATTACTTTATTATACCTCTTGTCTTACAGACAATTATCAAGATGTGTGTAATAAACTAATATCTGAGGATAAAAGATTTTTGTTTTCTCTGTATGAACTGATAAAACATCGGGATGTTATATTCCGGATGATAAAAATATACATTGAAACACTTCTAAAAAATAAGAGTGAAGTTGAAAAAAAATCAATCCTTGAGAAATTAACACCCTTTACAACACACTACTCTATAAAATACATTTCAAAAAATGGTTTAATATATGCTGTGACATCTTATATATGCCATGGGAATAAGATGAGTTTAGTAGTTCAAGATGCATTAATGAAAAAAATAGGTAGCAGAGTCGGATGGGTGGTGGGAGGCGCAAATATTTATGGTATTGTTCAACATGCTGCTGAAAGTGCAAATAATCTAAAATATTTTTGTCCATTATTTTATAATGCTTTATATAGAGAGGGATTAGAAATGCTGTATTTCTTGATCGAACCGATTATCCTGAAAGCAGGATATCTGAATATTAGCTTAGCCTCAGATGAAGAAATTACCCAAGCATTAAAGAGAATGATGTGATAATGTTTAATTTAATAAATGAATTTCTTTGGCGTTGTGTTAAGCGTTTATTTACCAGTATTAAAGATGATTGTATTAATGATCTTATAGGTTGGGGGGTTATTTTTTTTATTATAATGGTCTCCATTTTCGTTTCGACTCTAGTCAATAATAACAAAGTTTCATTTATAATTATCGTCTCGATAGTAGTGACTATATTTTCATTAGTACTTTTTTATAAAGGAAAAAAATAAATGTCTATACCAGCATATATGTGGCTTACCGATGAAAATAACTCACCTATAATAGGTGAATGTTTAATGCCTACACGATTGGGTTCCACAGAGCTTAAATCGTTCAATCATTCTGTATGGATCCCTACAGATTATAACACTGGAAAACTTACTGGTACGCGCCTACATGTTCCGATTACATTTGAAAAAGAGATAGATCGCCTCACCCCCTATTTATTCAGGGCGGTATGTCAGGGCAGAACACTTAAAACAGCTTTAATTAAAATGTACAGGATTAATGAAGCAGGAATAGAAGTAGAATACTTTAATATAAAGATGGAAAACGTAAAAATTACAAGGATTTCTCCCATTTTATTTCCAATAGGCGTTGCAAGTAAGCATATGGAAGAAATTGAAATTCGTTATGAATCTATAGAATGGATTTACTGTGATGGGAACATAATGTTCAAAGACTCATGGAATGAAAGAGCAGTGGCATAAAAAAGAACTATCAAGAGTCCTTTTTTATGTGACCATCTTACTAAAACTAAAAACGGCAACCGAAGTTGCCGTTGTGCTTTTACCTTACAACTCAGTGAGCCGCTTCCGGCTTGTGCTTCGCCGCGCTCTGGAAATCGTACGTCAGTTCGTTCTTCGCCTGGTCCAGCGCCACGGTCACCTGGCCGCCGTCCACCAGCGAGCCAAACAGCAGCTCGT
>Ga0308162_1000644_pt1 | contig 34083 bp, 29 predicted proteins | sample PhySR2_FD_201370 | JGI IMG/M metagenome (GOLD analysis project Ga0308162, IMG submission 201370) | Phyllosphere microbial communities from UC Gill Tract Community Farm, Albany, California, United States - DLSLS.R2 | ecosystem: Host-associated > Plants > Phyllosphere > Unclassified | place: USA... | reverse complement strand
CAGCGTTGATAGTGCAATCGGCACCCACAGCGGAAACCCTTCCGCTGCCGCCAGCGAACCGTAAGAGAGCCCGACAATGCCGTCGGCAAGACAAACCAGGAAAATGGCTTTTATTACTCCGCGATCACGCGGTACTGCACCCAGACGCATCACAATTTGATCTCATATCGAACAGGAAAGCCGTTATAATGAACGCGCCAGAATCGTTTTACAAGACGAACAAATCGTTCGATATAAAGAACAGGAGAGGGTTTGACCACGCCAATTGATATTATTGCTGTCGGATTACTGCGCGAACGTCAGCGCGCAGGGCTTTCACTGACAGAGGTGGCGCGTCGCGCCGGTATCGCCAAATCTACGCTGTCGCAGCTCGAAGCGGGCAATGGCAATCCCAGCCTTGAAACGTTATGGGCGCTGTGTGTGGCGCTAAACATTCCTTTCGCGCGTTTGATGGAGCCGGAAGTGAAGCGATTGCAGGTGATTCGCCGTGGCGAAGGCATGATCGTCTCAGCGGAGATGGCGGATTATCAGGCGGCATTGCTGGCAAGCTGCCCGCCCGGCGGACGCCGCGATCTTTATCTGGTTACTAGCCAACCGGGCGCGCCGCGCGATTCAAAACCGCATCCGCCGGGCTCGGTGGAGCATGTGATTATCGCGCGTGGCCGGGCGCTGGTTGGGCCGCGCGATGCGCCGGTCGAACTGCATCCCGGTGACTACATTTGCTATCCCGCAGACGAACCGCATGTTTTCGAAGCCTTAGAGGCGGATACCATGGCGGTGCAGCTGTCGGAGCAGAATTGAGCGAAGGTTGATCAGGTCGCCATAAATGGCGCCACTACGGAATTGCAGAGTGACCATCAGAATTTCCTATTGTTAAACCCGATGATTCACGTGCGGCGCGGTGGCATGCTGTAGTTTTCGCCGCTAAGAATCAGGAACATATGGACATTATTCCCGCCCGACCTCATCACGCCGCTGCCATTCAGAAAATCTACGCCTGGCATGTGCTGCACGGCACGGCGACCTTTGAAACTGAACCGCCTTCGGCGAGCGAAATGCAGAATCGCGTGCAGGATGTGCAGCAGCGCGGCGGTTTTTGGCTGGTGGCGCAGGAGGATGAGCAGGTGCTGGGTTACTGCTATCTGGCGCCTTATCGCCCGCGCTATGCCTATCGCTTTACGCTGGAGGATTCGATTTACCTCGATCAGCAGCAAACCGGCAGAGGCATTGGTCGCGCACTGTTGCAAAAAGCCATTGCGCTGGCAGAAGCGGCGGGATTTCGCCAGATTATCGCGATTGTTGGCGATAGCGCGAATGCCGGATCGCTGGGATTACACCGGGCGCTCGGTTTTGAGCACACCGGTGTAATGAAATCAGTGGGATTCAAACATGGCCGCTGGCTGGATACCGTAGTGATGCAGCGTTCACTCGGTCACGGCGACAGCCAGCCGCCAGAACGTTAAGCGACTGCCTCCATCGCGATCATACGATGCGTGCCCTTTTCCAGCAGATCGCGATCGTGGCTCACCAGTAACACCGCGCACTGCTGCTCGCGCGCCAGCGAGGTGATGAGCTGGATGGTTTGCTGCTGCACCAGCGGATCCAGACGCGATGTAGGTTCATCGGCAAACAGAAATACCGGATCCAGCAGCATCACGCGTAACAGCGAGAAGCGCTGCAGCTCGCCGCCCGACAGTGAATCGGGACGACGCGTCAGCAGTTCCGGCGTCAGCGCCAATTGCTCCATCAGCGCATCCCGCCGCGTGGAGGCGATGCGATGACGGCGCAACACATCGTCCAGGCTTTGCGCCAGCGTGCGGGTCGGTGGGAACAGCGCAGACGGATCCTGATAAATCTTCTGGTATTTCAGCCCATCGACCGCCGCATGCCGCGTCACCTTGCCTTGCTGCGGGGTTAGCAGGCCGAGCAGCACATCGCCAAAGCTACTTTTACCGCTGCCGCTGGCACCGTGTAATCCAACGATTTCCCCGGCGTGCAGCCTGAAGTCTTGCGGCACGCCGAGCGATTTACCGCCGCGCTGCAAGCGGATGCCCTCAGCGCTCACCACCGGTTTACTGCCCATAACGGTTTGTTGCCGTGCAGGCCAGGCGGTGGGATCGGCGGCGAGTAATTCACGCGTATAGCGCTGCTGCGGTTCATGTAACACCTGTTCCGCCCTGCCCTGCTCAATCACCTTGCCTTTATGCATCATGATCACCTCACCGCCCAACTGGCGCGCCAGCGCGATGTCGTGGGTGATGGTGAGCAGTGTGCCGCCGTCGGCCACTTCCCGGCGCAGCAAAGCGGCTACTTCATCACGACGCGCCACATCCAGCCCTTTGGTTGGTTCATCGGCAATCAGTATCTCCGCGCCACCTGCCCGTGCGGCGGCAAAGGCGGCGCGCTGCGCCATCCCGCCGGAGAGTTGCCACGGAAAACGCGGCGCCGCGTCCTGTAAACCAAGCTGCTGTAAATCGCGCTGGGCCGACAGTGCGCTGGTGGATTTCGCGTTTCCGCGTACATAACGATAGCCTTCCGCAACCTGCTGCAGCACTGACATGGTGGGATCCAGCGACAGCCACGGCTCCTGCGGCAGCGACGCTAATGTGCGGCCCCATAATTCACGCAACAATCCGGCATCCTGCGGCAGGGTAAAACGCTGTTCGTTGATGATTAGCGTACCGCTGGACTGTAAATCGTCAGGCAAAATGCCCATGACCGCTTGTGCCAGCAGGCTTTTACCTGAACCGGTTTCACCCAGCAAGGTCAGCGGTTGTCCGGGCTGCAGGGTTAAATCAACCGGCTCCACCAGCGTGGCACTGGCGGTTGTGACGCTGATGCCGATAACCTGTAATCCTTTCATTTACGCTCCTCTTTCATTAACAGATTCAGGCTGATCAACAGCAGAAACAGCGCGATTACCGGCTGCATTAGCAGCCACGGTGCTTCCCAGGCAAACGGCAGCAGTTCGGTCATCATCAATCCCAGTTCTGGCGTCGGCGGACGTACGCCGACGCTGATAAAACCAAGCGCAGAGACCGCCATGATGGCGCTGCTGAACGAGAACAGAGTCAACGTGGTTAATACCGGCGCTAACGCTGGCCACAGGTGTCGGCGGAAACGGTAGAACGCCGAAAAACCGAGCAACTTTGAGGCCTGCATGCCGGGTGCCTGCACAATCGGGCGCAGGGTTGCGCGCGTGACGCGGAAGAACTCCACCCACAGCACCAGCGAAATCCCCAGCCACAACATGCCGGGAGAATCCGGCGCAATCGCCGCTAACAGCAGCACCAGCAGCAATCCCGGCAGCGCCAGACACATATCGCCGAGCATGCTGAGCAGACGATCCAGCCAGCCACCATACAGTGCGCTGAATACGCCAGCCAGCACGCCCGCCAGCAGCGCGCTCATCACACAGAGCGCCGCGAGACCCAGCGAAAGGCGCAACGCGGCACTGAGGCGCGGCAGCATGTCGCGACCAAGATGATCAAACCCGAGAAGATTGGCGCCGCTCGGCGCGTGCAGCATTTGCAGCAGATCCTGTTCCAGCGGGTCGCCATGATGAATCAGGGGCAGCAGGAAGGCGAAACCAAGCAGCAAGCACAACAGCAGCAGGCCGATAAGACGCGAAAATGAAATTGTCATGCGCGCGCTCCTCTGGGATCAAGCAGATGACAACCCGCATCCACCAGCATATTCAGCAGCACGAACAGCAGTCCGAGCGTCATGGCGCTGGCCTGAATCACCGGCACATCGCGGGCGAAGATGGCATGCACCAGCGCGTGACCAATGCCAGGCCAGGCAAACAGCGTTTCTACCACCACCACGCCTTCCACCAGCCAGACAAACTGCATGCCGAACCAGGTCAATACCGGCGATGCGAGGTTGCGCAATCCATGACGACGCAATAACGTTGCGGGCGCTAATCCTTTCTGCGCGCCCCAGCGGTAATAGCCCGAGTTGACAACCTGATACGTGGCTTCACGCACCACGCGCACGCCCACCGCGGTTAACGACAATGCCAGCGTCAACGATGGCAACAGAAAATGACGCAGCTCGCCGTGCCCGGCGCTGGGCAGCCAATCGAGCTGCAGCGCCAGCAGGACAATCAGCAGCATGCCCAGCGCAAAATGCGGCACCGATTTCAGCAGTGCGCTCAGCCAGAATAACGCGCGGTCGAGCTTGCCATTGGCGTGACATCCCGCCCAAATGCCCAGCGGCAAGGTGAACAGTATCGTCAGGAAAAGCGATGAACCTGCCAGCGCCAGCGTTTGACTCAGCTGCCAGCGCAGTTCATCCATCACCGGTTCGCCGGAGACCAGCGAACGACCAAAGTTGAACTGCAGCAGATCGAATAGCCAGTGCAGCAACGCGCTGCCCTGCTGCAGCGAGTCACTTAGCTCCTGCTGCACCCGCGCCACCGCGCTGGCATCCACACGATCGTAGCCATAACGACCGCTGGCAATACGCCATGCCATATCGCCGGGCAAGGACTGCACCAAAAACCAGGTGAGTAATCCCACCGCCAACACCACAAAAGCTGCCTGCGCTACGCGCCAGCCAAGTAGTTTGAACATCATTGCTCCCACTCCATCTGACGCAGACCAAAGTGGCGTTCAAACGGATCGAGCGTGACGTTTTTCAGCTTGCTGTTAATCGCGGCCGATTGCTGATACCAGGCAATCGGAATCACTGGCAGATCCTGCTGTAACGAGGCAGTGATCAGGTTACGCGCCTGCGCACGTTCTGCCGTGTCAGTGGATTGCGTTAAGGTGTGCAACGCCGCGCTAAAACCGGCCGGATGCCAGTTCATCGCGCCCCAGTCGCCGCCCTTTTCCGCATAATCCTGCAGTAACGTGCCGGTGGGATCAGGCGTGAGTGCAAAGTTGCGGGAAAACAGCGCCAGTTGTAGACGATTGCTGTGATGCTGCGCCGGAATTTCGCTGGCGTTGGTGGAGTTGATCTTCACTTCAATGCCGACTTTGCGCAGCTGCTGCTGGATAACCATCGCCATCAGCGGCAGTTCGGGACGATCGGGGAAGGTCAGCAGCGTCACACTAAAGCGCTGGCCGTTACGTGCTAACACGCCATCTGCACCCATTTTCCAACCCGCCGCCTGCAGTTGCTGTGCCGCCTGCTGCGGATTGAATTGCAACGGTTGCAGTGCGTTGTTGTGCCATTCACCCATATTCGGCGGGAATAACTGAGTGGCCGCGCCCGGATAACGCAATACCGCCATCGCCAGCGCGTTACGGTCAATCGCCATGCTGATCGCTGCACGCACCGGCTGTTCGGCTAACAGCGGATCGCCCGCATTGAGTTTCAGCATCAGCGTGCGCGGCACCGGAATGGCCGGCAGTTGTAGCGCTGGCTTGCGCGCTAAACGCTGACGGCTGGCAGCATCCAGGTTGAATACGTAATCCGCGTCGCCGCTTTCCGCCAGCAAGGCGCGTGTTTCGGCGCGCCCGGAAGAGAGATAGCTGGCGGCCGCAATCGCTGGCTTTTTGCCCCAGTAATCGTCAAAACGTTTTACTGCCAGCGATTGCGGTGGCTGGAATGACGTCAGCATAAACGGGCCGCTGCCGATGATGCGGGTGATGTTGCCCTGCACATCCCAGCTAGCCAACGCCAGAATCTGGGAACGGCTCTCTGCTAAAACCGAAAGCAGCGGCGTAAATGGTTCGCTCAAGGTGATGGTGACGCGTTGCCCTTCCCCGCTGATAGCGGTGATCGGCGTTTTATCCAGCAGCCCCGCCTTGCTGCGCGCGGTGTTGAGTGATTTCACCACCGCGGCCGCATCCAATGGCGATCCATCATGGAAGCGCACGTTGGGACGCAAATTCAATTGCCATTGCAAACCATCTGCCGACACCTGCCAGCTTTGCGCCAGCGCCGGAATGGGCTCGGCGCGTTCGTTCACTTCCACCAGCGTTTCCACCACATCCATTCGCAACAAAATGTCGCCGGAGAGTGCGGGATCGGCGCCTTTGATTTCAAACGGTGCCGCAATGCGCACCGTTTTATCCTGATGTTCAGCCGCCATTGAGGCGTAAGAAGCCAGGCCTAACGCCGAAGCGATAAGCAAATTTTTCATTGATTTCATTAAGATTTCCGACTGAAGCCGCTACAAATTAGGTGAGTTAATTACGTTATAACATAACAATACACATTTCAACACAGATTGCTGGCAAAGACGGGTAATTGACGCTGCGCGCAGTGCTTTTGCTGCGCTATGCTGAAAACGAACGTTTACTTTATGGAGCAGCAGAGATGCCAGAAATCGTTGTGTATGCGGCAGAAGGTCGCACGATTGAGCAGAAAAAGAAGTTGTTAAAAGCCGTCACCGCGGCGGTGGCTGATTCGTTTGAGATCGATGCTAATTCAGTAACGGTTTCCATCATCGAAACGCCAAAACATCATAAGTCGAAAGGCGGCGTGCCGTTTGATGAGCGTTGAGTCGGGTGTATGCCTAAAAGCCCCAATGGGGCTTTTATTATTCAGAGGATAAAGACGGCTGGCCCTTTATCTTCAATCGTGTTGAGAATGCGTAATGCCGCTTTGTTTGGCTTGCTTTCGTTGCGCTCCCACTTGGATACGCTTTCCACAGACATTCCGGTGGTTAACGCCAGCGCTGCTTGCGACATATTCCAGCGCAGTCGCACTGCTTTAATTTCTATACCACTCATCGTACGTACTGGAGGAATGTTACGCGCTTCTATAGCAGCGTTAATTTCGGCAACTGTTTCATCTTTCACTGCGCCAAGCTGATTATAACGTTGCGCCATGCTCTGGATTTTTTTTAAACGATCAGTCATTACAGTTTACCTCAATCAACTCTTTAGCTTTAACTAACGCCTCGATTAGCTCGTCGGGCATAGCAATGAAATCTCGCGCGATGCTGCAATAGGCATCAATTTCATCGTCTTCTAACTCTTTGCCTTTCTTCTTCGAAAGCTGGCTTTTTAAATACATATCAAAAAAGTAAAGATTCTTCCCATCATTGAAAAATACTATGCAGCGCGCCCCATCAGAAGCACCGATGCCAGGTAAACCGACTCGCTTCTTATAAGTAAATCGACCCAGGCAATCGCCGTGAAGCCCGGCAAAAATGGACATCGCTGCCTTACACAAAATTTTGTCGTTGATGCGTGCTTTTAAACGTTCTTCCTGAAATTCTGGCGTGAGAAAAATTCCCATGGTCGCTTCCTTGCCACTCTTTCATCCGTAAGCATTACTATAGTCGTGCTTACGGGTAAGATCAATTTTCATGCGCTTACTGGCGTATCCCAATCGCCTGAAAGTCAGTATCATAGACGTTCTGCCGCTTACCAGGATAAGTGAACCCGCCCGCTATGACCGACCATACAGCACTATTTTCGCGGCTGACTTTTACCCTTGCTGATAACAGCCGCACGCCGCTGTACAAACGCTTTGCCACTGCAATTAAAGATGCGGTGCGTGATGGCGTGTTAGTGCATGAAGAGATCCTGCCGAGTGAGCGTGACTTCAGCCAGTCGCTGAACATTTCGCGCATTACCGTGCGTAAAGCCATGGATGCGCTGGAAAAAGAGGGCGTGGTATTGCGCTCTCGAGGCTACGGTACGCAGATCTGCACCCAGTTCGAGTACTCACTGAAAGAGCCGAAAGGCTTGTCCCAGCAAGCAGTGCTGCGTGGTAAAAAGCCCGATACCGTGTGGATTAATAAAAGCAAAATCCAATGCGATGCAGAAATCGCTGAGAAATTGGGGCTGAACAAAGGCAGCGAAGTGTATCTGCTGAAACGCATTCGTTATGTCGATCAGCAAGCGGTGTCGGTGGAAGAATCCTGGGTACCGGCGCGCTATATCACTAATGCGGATGAGATTGGCATTTCGCTGTACGACTATTTCCACCAGCAACAAATTCTGCCGGTTAAATCGCAAAGCAGAGTGAGTGCTCGCATGCCTGATGAGGCGCTGCAGCAGCAGATCGCCCTACCTGACAACGTACCTGTGTTGGTGATCAAGCAGCTGGCGTTAGATGCGCAGGGCAATCCGCTGGAGTACAGCATTAGCTACTGTCGTAGCGATATGTATGTGTTTATTGCGGAGTAAGGCGCTGTTGCCAGTAAGCTGTTAACGTGGCGCGATCGGGCGCGCAATCGCCGCCGCGTTGTGACACCACATAAGACGCCACCGCGTTGCCGAGCGCAACGCTTTCTGCCAGTGGCCAACCCGACGCTAATCCCGCCAGTAATCCACCCGCGTGGCTGTCGCCTGCACCTATGGTATCGACCACTTTTGTCGGCAGCGCCGGCATCCAGCCCTGTGTTTCCGCGTTAACGAAACCGGCGCCTTCGCTATCAAGTCGCACCACCATCGCGCCGCCGAATCGCTGCTGCCAGCACGTCATTAACTGATGCGCATCAATGGGTTCTGTTTGATTCAAACGTTCATGCCACAGCAGTTCGGCTTCCTGTCTGTTCACTGTAATCAGTGGGTGGCACGCCATAACGCGTTCGAAATGCGCATCACCGATATCCGCCAGACGCGGACCGAAATCCAACAGCAGCTGATACGGCTGGCTTTGCTGCTCCAGCCAGTCGATCAGCACATCACCGCTTTTGCTGGTGAGCTGATAGCCGGAAAGGTAGATCCAGCGATTGGCCAGCTGCGGCAACGTGTTCAGCAGCGCTGCATCCCACTGATTTTCCACGCCGCTCACTGACAGAAAAGTACGCTCGCCATCAGGTTCCACTAACGCTAAACACCAGCCGTTATCGCCTTTCGCCGTTTCCAGCACGCTGTGGATGCCATATTCCGTCAGCTTCTGCCGCACAATGCTGGCCCAAGTGCCGTTGCCGAGCGGCAGCGCATTGATGGACGGGATGCCAAGCCGGTGCAGCGCAATCGCCACATTCAGCGCACAGCCGCCCACGTTGACGCCCTGCTGGTGGAGCTCAATATCGCTGCCACGATGGGGCAACGAGTAAGCATCAGCAATCACATCCACTACCGCCGCACCAATCACAAGCACTGGCAGACGGCTTTCAAGTCTCTGCAGATCATCAGGCGTCAACATAAGCGGCCTCGCGCTGCTGGCGGAAACGCGTGAATGCAGCGCTGTAACGAGTGAAATCCAGCGCGTTAGCGGCATCCAGCTCGGCTTTCAAGGCAACGTCGATGCTGTCGATGCCGTGCAGCGCGCCGCAAATGGCCACCGCCATCGCGCCGATGGTATCGGTATCGCCGCCGAGGTTAGCGCAAAGGATCGCGCAGCGATTAGGATCGGTCTCGGCCAATTCCACCATCGCAATCGCCGCCGGTACCGATTCAATGGTGCTGGTGCCGGTGCCTACCAGATCGTAAATATGCTGCATGGTGGATTCCACGCCCCTGCCCTGCACGACCACGCTTAACGCCAGTTCGATGCGTGCCGCCATCGACGCGCTAAAGGTGGTGACACGCTTTTCCTGTGCCGCGCGTGCGATCGCGGGCAGTTCATCGCGGATCGTTGCCCAGTTGGCACCGTCAATGGCGCGTGAAACAGCCCACGCAATCACCGTCGCGCCGGAAATCGCGACATCCGATTTATGCGTAGGGCTCGACGCCAGTGCGACGGCATCAATAAAAGCCGGTAAATCGCGTGCTGGCAGCAGACAGCCGAGCGGTGACACACGCATCGCTGCGCCGTTAGTCGTGCCGTTATTTTCCAGCTGCGACACTGGCGTGCCGGCTTTCATGGCGTTGAGCGCGATTTTTGAGGTCGGTCCAAGCACGTTTTTGTTGAAGGCATCAAACGACTCGGCCCACTGCAAAATATTCGCACCAATGGTTTGGGCGTTGATCTCGCCGTCGTGAGTGACGATCGCATCAGCCAACGCCAGCGCCATAGAAGTGTCATCGGTAAAGGCCGCCCGGCCAAAGTAGCAGGCGGCGTTGTTCTCAGCCGGACCGGGCAGGAAGCGATCGATCCAGCCAAAGTGCTGCTTCACGCGTGAGCGCGGCCATAATTCGGATGGCATGCCCATCGCATCGCCCAGCGCCTGGCCGTAAAACGCGCCTAAAATCCGTTTTTCTTGCGTTGTCATCGTCATGGTGAAATCTCTTATTTATGGCTGTCAGCGGTTGCTGAATTTTCGAAAGCGGTAAGTTCATCGCTGCGTTTTTTGCCGTCGCGGAACAGGACGATAAAGGCGATGGTGATCATTACGATCATCACGCTGCCAAACATCCACATGCCTGCCCAGTTGAAAGTCTGCCCGTCGCGGGGTTGGTCGTAGGCGAACATTTCCTGCATCAGATAGCCGCCAAGGCGGTAACCCAGCAGGCTGCCGATACCCTGACAGGCCAGCGTGATCAGCCCTTGCGCAGCATTACGCATCGCCACTGGCGCTTTCTTATCAACATAGATGTAAGCGGTGATGAAGTAGAAATCGTAGCTGACGCCGTGCAGCAGAATGCCCATGAACAGCAAGCCGTAAGTCAGCATGTTTTGATCGCCACCGAACACGAAGAACACGTAGCGCAGTGCGGCGGTGGTTAATCCCAGCAGCAGCACTTTGCCGATGCCAAAGCGTTTGATGAAGAACGGTAGCGCCAGCAGGAAGAAGATTTCCGAAACCTGGCCGAGCGTCATCCAACCGGTGGCGTGCGGCAAGCCGACTTCCGTCAGATAGCCTTCGGCAAAGATGTAGTAAAACGCCAGCGGCATGCTGAACAGGAAGGAGCAGACGAAGAACACAAGAAAGCTGCGATCCTTCAGCAGATGCAGCGCATCCAGACCAAGCGCGACGCGCAGGCTGAATTTGCCGGTGCTTTTCGGCTCGGTGGCGGGCAACGTCAGGGCAAAAATGCCCAGTAATAGCGAGCTTGCGGCGGTGATCAATAACGGCACGTTGCTGGCTGAGATATCGCCATAGCCCAGCAGCGGCGGCAGGAAACCACAAACGATGCCAGACGCGATCCAGCCAAGTGTGCCCATGACGCGAATGCGCGGGTAATCACGCTCCACATCCGCGACGTGCGAAAACGCGATGCTATTGGTTAAGGCGATGGTGGGCATGTAAGTGAGCGCATACAGCAATAGCAACGGGAAGAAACCGCCGAAATGCGTTTGCTGAGCTGCGAAGAACATCAGAATCGATCCGACGATTGTTAGCAGCGACAACACTTTCTGCGCCTGGAAGAAGCGATCGGCCAGCGATCCGACAAGGATCGGCGACAGGATGGCGGCTATCGAAGTACAGGCGTAACACCAGGCGATCTCAACCGGCGAGAAGCCGTTTTTGCTGAGAAATGCCCAGAGCGGTACAAACCATGCGCCCCAGATAAACCACTCAAGAAACATCATGAACGACAGTTTTGGGATTGTTGTTTTCATTTAAAAGGACTCCCCGGTGTAGGTGGAGGCAAATCTAACACCGGATATAATACCTTTGTAATACCACTGGTGGATTTTTTGAACTGGTCCACAACATTTTAAATGATGGGCAACGGTATGAGATGCGAGATATCTGGGGGCGGAGGATGGGAATAAGGACGCGCCTGACGCGCCCTGTGATGCTTAGCGGCGGTTTTTCCATACCGTCTGAATATTGCAGAATTCGTGGACGCCAAAGCTCGATAGTTCACGACCATAGCCGCTCTTCTTCACGCCTCCAATCGCAACTCGCGGATCTGACGCACCATTGCCATTGATAAATACCGCGCCGGTCTCCAGTTTTTCCGCCAGTTCGTTGGCCAGCGCTTCGTTGCCGCTCCACACTGTTGCACTCAGCCCAAATTCGCTGTCATTAGCCAGCTCAAGGGCATGTTGTGCATCACGAGCGACACTAATTGCTGCGACCGGGCCAAAGATTTCCTGCTGGAAAGCTGTCATGGCTGGCGTGACATCGGCGAGGATCGTCGGGACGTAATAGTTGCCTGGGCCGTCAATTTTATGGCCGCCTAATACCAGACGTGCGCCTTCCTTGATGGTCTGCTGCACTTGATTATCCAGCTCGTCACGCAGATCGTAACGCGCCATTGGTCCGATGTAGGTATCTTCTGCCAAAGGATCGCCGATCTTCAATGCCTGCACCGCTGCGCTAAAACGCGCCTCAAACGCTTCTGCGACACTTTCTTCAATAATGAACCGCTTGGCTGCCATACAGACCTGTCCGGTGTTCTGATAGCGTCCTGTGACCGCTGAGGCCACTGCAGCATCCAGGTCTGCATCCGCCAGCACGATGAAAGGATCCGCGCCGCCCAGCTCCAGTACAGTTTTCTTCAGTACTGCAGCGGCTTGCGCTGCAATTGCACCGCCTGCACGCACGCTGCCGGTTACCGCTACAGCGGCAATTCGTGGATCTTTGATCGCGGCCGAAACGCCATCGTTATCGACGTTGATCACGGTAAAGCCGCCTTTAGGCAGTTCGGTGGCGTCAAACAGCGACTTCATGAGGTTAGCGGATCCCATTACGCTCGGTGCGTGCTTGAGCACGTAGGTATTGCCCGCCAGCAACATGCTGACTGCGCCGCGCAGAACTTGCCAATAAGGGAAGTTCCATGGCATCACGGCAAGGATCACACCGAGCGGACGAAATGACTGCCACGCTTGCTGGTTTTCTACCAGCGTTGGTTTGTCGGCCAGGATCGCCGGACCATGCTCTGCATACCAGTCACACAGATTGGCGCATTTCAGTACTTCAGCACGTGCCTGAGCGATCGGTTTGCCCATTTCCAGTGTGGCCATGGTTGCGAGCTCATCCTGACGCTGGCGAATCTGTTCAGCCAGTTGACGCAGCACTTTCACTCGCTGCGGCATCGCGGTATAGCGCCATTCTGCATAGGCATCAGCACTTTGCTGCAATGCGGCTTCCAACTCGGCTGCGCTCTGCAGCGGATAGGTTGCGAGGATTTCGCCGCTAGTAGGGTTACGGGAGATAACGTTGTCAGTCATGAAAGATGTCCTCGTCATAAGTGATGTGATGTTCGATGAAGTTCACTTTACGCCGGGATATAGTTTCTTAAAAATGAATAATGATGAGGAAGTTGTTCATTTATGGAGAAATAGAAGGATCCAGATCGCATATAACTGATGATTTGGTGGGATCAAACAGGATGTTATCGCGATGGGGCTGTTTTAAACATTTTGCCTGTCTAAAGCCGCTTCAGTCCTGGCGTTATTAAGTTATACAGTGAATAGATCTTAAAGAAAGATCATATAGAGATCTTAAAGAGATCCTAAGAGATCCCCGATCGTCGCAGGCCGCACCCCACAAGGGCTCAGAAGGTGATCGCGTTCACTATAATGAGTAAAGTGTTCACTGGAGTCAGTAGTTTATTCACTATAGAGAGTAGAATGTTCACTATAAACAGTGTTAATGTTCACTGTAATCAGAAAACGACCCTTTTCATCCACAGAATGAAGATCTCAGGCTATGGCAGATAAAGAGAGTGAAAACAAGGCGTTACTCGAGCCTTTTCTGTCGGTGACAAAAAACAGCGGTGAAGTTATTCAACTCCACCCCAATAAAAATAACACCGTACAACCGGTCGCTTTAATGCGCCTGGGTCTGTTTGTTCCTACATTGAAGTCCACAGCGCGCGGTAAATCAGGCGCGATGGCATCGACCGATGCAACGAAAGAGCTGAAGAACCTTTCTTTAGTGAAATCGGAAGGCTATGAAAAAATTACCATTACCGGCGCAAGGCTGGACATGGATAATGATTTCAAAACCTGGGCCGGTATTATTCAGTCTTTCTCGCGTTATCCTTCTAAGGGCGACACCGTGACGCTGCCGTTTATCGATTTCGTCAAGATGTGCGGGATCCCGTCGGCAAACTCTTCGGCTGCGCTACGTAAGCGCTTAGATGCCTCTCTGCGACGCATTGCGACCAATACGTTGTCCTTTGAAGGGAATGGCAAAGCCTATCACACTCACCTTGTGCAATCGGCGTATTACGATCGTGAAAAGGATCTGGTGCGCATCCAGGCCGATCCAAAGTTATTCGAGCTCTATAATTTCGACCATAAAGTGTTACTGCAGCTGCGAGCCATTTCGCGTTTAAAACGTAAAGAATCGGCTCAGGCGTTGTATACCTATCTCGAAAGTTTGCCAACGAATCCGGCGCCCATCTCTCTGGCGCGTTTGCGTATGCGTTTAAATCTGGGCTCGAAAACCACCACGCAAAATCACGTGGTGCGACGTGCGATGGAGCAGCTCAAAGAGATCGGCTATCTCGACTATTCGGAAGTGAAACGTGGCCGTTCGGTGTTCTTCATCATCCACAGCAGGACGCCGAAACTCGACGGCATCAGCAATCTCGAAAGCATCGATTCGCTGGAAGATATTGAGTTCGAAGAATGATGTTGCCCGCTTACTGTAATCAGTAATTCTCCTTAAGCTGTGTCACTTTTTGAGCAAAAGTGACACATGCTCTATCCGCTAACATTCACTGCAATCAGCTGTCCTCACGTGATTCACTGTAATCAGTAACGTTCACTGTAATCAGAAACCTTCTGCTTTTATTGTGTCTTATGCGATGTTTTGCACCGCGTTGTAGCCTTTCTAAGCTACTTACAAGGATAGTGAGTACTTACAAGGGCGGTGACGCAGTACTTAACTTCCTTTTTTCACTGCCTCTCTACTGATCACAGTGAACGTTTGTTTGAGCGCTCGCTTTCACTGATTACAGTGAATGCCAATTACAGGCTGCATACTGAATACAGTGAACGTTCAAATGCAACTTAATGATTTATAACCATTAAAAAAGTCTGTTTCAAATTGATTCACTGTAATCAGCAGTTTGACTGTGAATACAGCCAGTAAAAGTGACAGGGTTGGTCACTAAGCTGATTACAGTGAACGTTTGGTTTGCCTTCTCACTACAGTGAACTGAAACGTGAGACGTTCGTGCTGACGCTCATATACCGCTTGAACAACATGTCACGCTGTCACTGATTACAGTGAACGTTACCAACTCGTCCCCTGCCCTGCCAGGTTTGCAGCATGAAACAAACTCGCTTAGCGCATCGTTTTTTACTGAATACAGTGAACGTTGGGCGTTTTAATCAGCAGCGTGTTTTACTGATTACAGTGAATGTTGTTGACGACATTCTGGGTATTTCGCTGTAACGCATATGGCGCTTCCAGGCATATCAGCTTGTCGGCAAATAACACTCTACTGATTACAGTGAACGTTTGTCTTATCATGCTTGTCGGGCTGTACTGATTACAGTGAACGTTCTGTATAGCGTCATAACTTTTACTGATTACAGTGAATGTTCTCGGTCTGGCCAAATTGACTTACTGATTACAGTGAACGTTTTATCGCAGTGCGACAACGTCTACTGATTACAGTGAATCTTTGCCGATGAAGAGTACAAGGCTTTTACTGATTACAGTGAACGTTTGGCGTTATGTGAAAACGTCGCGAGGGTTTGCTGATTACAGTGAACATCTCACCAGCATGGCACTATCGTTGCTCTCTCGCCTGTTTTTACTTCCAGGCATCATCTACTGATTACAGTGAATCTTCAGCCACCGCTCGCTGATTACAGTGAACCTTTTACTGATTGCAGTGAACGTTTATCTACGACGCTTATCAGCTTACTAACTACAGTGAATATTCCAGCAATTTTGGTCGCAAGCCCCCTTCTCTTTTCTCTGTTTAAAAGTATACAGAGTAGAAACCGGCTACTGAATACAGTGAATCTTTGGGCCTTTGAACAAGATTTCAGCGGTTCAATATTGAACAAAAAACCGGGATGACTAAATTACGAACGCTGATTACAGTGAATCTTTGCGTTAAACCGCTCTTAATCAAGGTCTTTTCACATAACTTATTCTTCCTGAGCAGAAGAGATATATTTGCCTCATGTGCTGGATTTATGTATAAAGTCATAAATCCTACATGTGTGGAGCAAGTATGGCTAACGATGAGAAGCAGGTTCTGAAGGTCGCACAACGTTCAGAAAGAATGCTGATGAGCCTGACTGAACAGATTCAGGCGCAGAAAGAAGAATTGCGGGAAAACACGTTCTATCAGGTTTACGCTAAAGCGGCGTTAGCCAAACTGCCCAAATTGACGCGTGCGAGCGTGGATTACGCTGTCAACGAAATGGAAGAAAATGGTTATCCGTTCGATAAGCGTGCAGCGGGCAGCTCAACCAAGTATGCGATGTCGATTCAGAACATCATCGATATCTATCACCATCGCGGTGTGCCCAAGTACCGCGATCGCCACCATGAAGCCTTTAGCATCTTTGTTGGCAACCTCAAAGGCGGCGTTTCGAAAACGGTCTCTACCGTTTCGCTGGCACACGCATTACGTGCGCATCCGCATCTGCTATTTGAAGATCTGCGTATTCTGGTCATCGATCTGGACCCGCAATCTTCCGCCACCATGTTCCTGAACCATCAACGTTCAGTGGGATTAGTAGAAGCGACCGCCGCACAAGCGATGCTACAGAACGTCAGCCGCGAAGAGTTGCTCAACGAGTTTATCGTTTCCTCGATTATTCCGGGCGTCGATGTGCTGCCGGCGTCAATTGATGACGCCTTCATTGCCTCGCGTTGGGAAGAGTTGTGTGCCGCTCACCTGCCCGAGCAAAACATCCACGCGGTGCTGTATGACAATGTAGTGGCCAAGCTGAAGAAAGATTACGACTTTATCTTTATCGACAGCGGCCCGCATCTTGATGCCTTCCTGAAGAACGCCATTGCTGCTTCAGACCTGCTGATGACGCCAGTGCCGCCCGCGCAGGTGGATTTCCACTCCACGCTGAAGTACTTAACGCGTTTGCCGGAGTTGATTGGCATCATTGAAGAATCGGGCGCAGCCTGCCGTTTGCAGGGCAACATTGGCTTTATGTCTAAACTGTCGAATAAAGCGGACCACAAGCTGTGTCACAGCCTGGCGAAAGAGATTTTTGGCGGCGATATGCTTGATGCTGCATTGCCGCGTCTGGATGGCTTTGAGCGCTGCGGAGAGTCGTTTGATACGGTTATCTCAGCCAATCCATCAACCTACGTGGGCAGCACCGAAGCCTTAAAGAATGCGCGTTCAGCGGCGGAAGATTTCGCGAAAGCCGTATTTGACCGTATTGAATTCATTCGCCTGAACTGAGGTTACTATGAGCGCAAAAAGAATCACTATTGGCCGAACTTTCAGCCAGACACCATTGCAGACTGAAGAAAGCGCCGATGGCCATTCTCAGACATTTATTCTGGCGACGGGTAAACGCGCCCTGTTCACGCTGGAGCACATCCCGGCGAAGGAAATTGAAGAGAAAACCTTCGTTAAGATGGAAACCAATGGCCGCGATCAGTCTGGCCTGACGCCAGAATCGCTGCGCGACATCATTCGCACCATCAAATTGCAGCAGTTTTTCCCGGCGATTGGCGTAAAGCGTGACGATCGCATTGAGATTCTCGATGGTTCACGCCGTCGTGCAGCGGCTCTGCACTGCAAAACTGGGCTTGATGTGTTGGTTACAGACGTGGCTATCTCGGCGGAAGAAGCGCGCCGTTTAGCCCAGGATATTCAGACCGCGCGCGAGCACAATCTGCGTGAAGTGGGCATGCGTCTGCTATCGCTTAAAGAGAGTGGATTGTCGCAGAAAGAGATTGCGCAAAGCGAAGGCTTATCGCAGGCCAAGGTAACGCGTGCATTGCAAGCGGCAAGCGTGCCGCTTGAGCTGGTAACGCTGTTCCCGAATCATTCAGAGCTGACCTATCCTGACTATAAATCGCTGCTTCAGGCGTATGAGAAGCTGCAGGAAACCGGACAAACGGTTGATGCCCTGATCGATACTATCGGTATGGATGTTGATACCGTATGCGCGCGCGATGGATTGGCCGAAGACGAAGTGAAGAATGGCATTCTGCGTTTAGTGCGTAACGGTAGCCAGACGCTGATTCAGTCACCGGCAAAAGATAAAACCGTGGCGACGCCATTATGGAGTTTCGCCGATAAAGACCGCTTTGCGCGTAAGAAAACGCGCGGACGCATGTTCAGCTACGAGTTTAATCGCCAGTCAAAAGAGTTGCAGGAAGAGCTGGATAAGGTGATTAACGAGACGCTCAATAAGTATCTTAATCAGTAATTGAAATGCCGCCTCCGGGCGGTTTTTTTATGCCCTTTTCAATGCCTCGCCAGCGTAATTTCATCGCTAACTGTATGAAATATAGATTATCGCCGCGGAAATTTCAGCCTGAAATCGCCACTGTTTTAGCCAGCAGCTCAAAGATATCCGTTAATAAATCACCAATACTGATTAACTGACTGCAGCCAATTTAACCAGCTGTGTGCGAAAGCAACAAAAGGCAGCCACAGCAGAATTGCCGTCCAGGCAGCGAGTGAAATTTCATCTGCTCGCCTAATCGATTTCATCTCTATTGATATGAAATATAAGGGGTTTTTGATAAAATTTCAGGCTGAAATCGCCAATTAACTTTTAGTTTCAGCCACCCTCAAAAATCCCTAGGCGAGATTAGCCAGATGATATTCAATGATTTATCCACAGAAAACGTGGATAACTTTCAAGACTCACCTTACTCAATTAACGTTAAAGCTGATGAAAATTGCCAGACCGCATCGCGCACGCGCACCGGTTTATTAATCAGCCCCAACGCATAAAAGCGATCGGCGATGGTCTGCTGCTCTTTGATTACTTCGAAGGCCATCGCACGCGTTTTGTGGCTGCGGCGAGTCAAGGCATGTTCAACTGATGCGATTTCCAATCCCAGCTCCTGAGCCAACAACATCGATGCTTGATGGCGATGGCTATCGATGAACAAACCCGTTTGTTGCAAACTCTCCACCAGCTGTCTGAGGATGTCATCGTGCTGTTCAACGTAATCACGCCGCGCCAGATAGAACTGATGATTACGTACGCGCCCTTCACCATTAACCAAAACCCGCAGCTCGGGATTGCTCTCCGCGGCGCTGAGCAACGGATCCCACATCATCCAGGCATCAACCGAAAGATAATCACTTGCCGTCAGCGGATATTTTGGCGGCGTATACACCACTTTCAGTTCATCCAAACCAATGCCCGCTTCCTCCAGTAGCTGCAGCAGTAGCCAGTGAACGTTCGAGCCTTTGTTAACCGATATGCGCTTACCGCGCAGATCGCTGATGGTACGAATATCGCTGTCATGCGGTACCACGATGCCAACGCTGCTCGGCGCTGGCGGCTCCCACGCGATATAAGTCACTGCATTGCCACTCGCCTGAGCGAAGATTGGCGGTACTTCACCGGTGGTACCAAAATCGATTTCGTTGTTTTGCAGCGCATACAGCAGCTGTGGCCCGGCGGGAAACTCACTCCACAACACGCTTATGCCTTGCTGAGCGAAACAGTGTTCCAGGCTTTGACGGGCTTTCAATACGCCAAGATTGCCAAACTTCTGGTAGCCAATGCGCAGCTCACGCTCCTGCGTCCCGTGTGTATGAGATGTCGACGTAGTTACCGGCGCTTTTCGCCGTCCTTTAATCATTCCCTGATTCGCCAGATGCGTGCGCAATGTGTGGCGGCTGATACCTAATAGCGCCGCAGCCTGGGTTTGATTGTGATCTGTCATCGATAGCGCATTGCTAATAAGGCTGCTGATAACGCGATCAAACAGTTGTTGCGGCTGACTGGTTAGCTGCTGCTGAAGAAAACTGTCGAGCGTTGAATCGTTTGACTCGTTAAAACCATGTTCACTGTAACCAGCAAGTCGCAGCTGTGCGGGCGTCAGCGTCTCTTCACGGCTTAGCAATACGGCGTTATGCAGCGTGTTCTCCAGTTCACGGATATTGCCCGGCCAGCTGTATTCGCGCAGCGCTTCAAGCGCATCAGGAGAAAGACGCCGTGCCGGGCGCCCTAAACGTCGTGCGTAGAGGGCGAGGAAGTGTTGCGCCAGCAGCGGAATGTCTTCACGGCGCTGACGCAGCGGCGGTAATGGCACCACCGCAATATTCAGGCGATAGAACAGATCTTCGCGGAAGCGTCGTTCACGAATCGCCTGCGCCAAATCCACATGCGTAGCCGCGATAACTCGCACATCCACTTTGATCGCTTTACGCGAGCCCACGCGCGTAATCTCACGCTCCTGCAGCACACGCAGCAATTTAACCTGCAGTGAAGGACTGAGCTCGCCAATCTCATCCAGCAGCAAGGTGCCGCCTTGCGCTGATTCAAACCAGCCGGGATGTGACTGCGTCGCACCGGTAAAAGCGCCTTTCTCATGGCCAAACAACTCGGCTTCAGCCAGGCTTTCTGTCAAAGCACCGCAGTTAACCGCGAGAAAAGGGCCATGACGGCGTTGGCTGTGATGATGCAGATAGCGCGCCACCACCTCTTTACCTGTGCCGGTTTCGCCGACAATCAGAACGGTGGCATCCGTGGGCGCGAATTTATCCAGCAGCGATTGAAACGCCAGAGAAGCGGGATCGACTAAGCGCGGTGAGTCGGTGTGGTTATAGGTGGTTAACATGGTATTGAGTCCTGTAACGAGCATATCGTTAACCTAAATGCTCACGCTGACTATTAACACCATATAAAAAGCATAAGCAGTTGCATATGCAGCAATAGCTGTTGCGCCAGAGTTGCAAATGCAACTGTTTTGGTTGACGGCGACAAGGCTAACCGCCTGAAATACGGCGATTCGCGCCAGTTAACAACCTGGCACGCTTTCTGCTAACAGCTATATAACCAAATAAGCAGTTCAAAATGATCATTTTTTAATAAAGTTATATAGGAAAAGCATAATGGCCGATTCCGCGAACGATAAAATTAATGTCTTCTGGTTTTTACCGACGCACGGTGATGGACGCTATCTTGGCACCACGCAAGGCGGACGCCCGGTCGATTTACCCTACTTACAGCAAGTGGCGCTCGCCGCCGACAATCTTGGCTTCTATGGCGTATTAATTCCTACCGGCAAAAGCTGTGAAGATTCCTGGCTGGTGGCCTCGGCGTTAGCGCCGATCACCAAACGTCTGCGCTATTTAGTGGCTGTGCGTCCTGGCCTGCAGCCGCCAACGCTGGCAGCCCGCATGGCGACCACGCTTGATCGTCTATCTGAAGGGCGTTTATTGATTAACGTGGTAACTGGCGGCGATCCGATTGAGAACAAAGGCGACGGCATTTTCCTCAACCACAGTGAACGTTATGAAGTCACCAAAGAGTTCCTCGACGTCTACAGCCGCCTGATGCGCGGGGAGAAAGTGGATTACGAAGGCAAACACATTCACGTTGAAGGCGCAGAAGTGCTGTTTCCGCCGGTGCAGGAAAAGGGGCCGCCGCTCTATTTTGGTGGTTCATCGGAGGCGGCGATTGATGTTGCAGCGGAACAGATCGATACCTATCTCACCTGGGGCGAGCCACCAGCGCAGGTTGCCGAGAAGCTGGAAGTGGTGCGCGCACGTGCAGAGCAGCGCGGACGTAAGCTGGAATACGGCATTCGTTTGCACGTGATTGTGCGCGAGACCGAAGAAGAAGCCAAAGCGGCGGCAGATAAGTTGATTGGTCATCTTGATGAAGAGACCATCGCGCAGGCGCAGAAAATTTTCGCACGTATGGATTCCGCCGGTCAGGCACGAATGAGCGCGTTGCACAACGGCTCGCGCGACAACCTCTATATCTCGCCAAATCTGTGGGCGGGCGTGGGTCTGGTGCGCGGTGGCGCGGGCACTGCGCTGGTCGGCAGCCCGGAGCAGGTGGCTGAGCGTATCCGCGAATATCAGGCGCTGGGTGTCACAAACTTCATTCTGTCCGGTTATCCGCATCTGGAAGAAGCGCATCGCGTGGCCGAATTACTGTTGCCGCTGCTACCGCTGGCTAATGCGCAGCAGCAGCGTGAACGCACCATTAACACTGGCCCGTTTGGTGAAACCATTGGCGGCGATAAGCGTCCGTCAAAACAGACGAGCGCCAGCTAATGCAGGAGAAGGCAATGGCACGGGTAATCATTGTTGGCGGTGGCTTTAGCGGCACAGCGCTGGCGATTCATCTCGCACGAACCTCATCGAGCAGATTACTGATTACAGTGGTCGAACCGCGCGCCAACCTCGGTGGCGGCGTTGCCTATTCCACACAGGAGCCTGCGCACCGCATCAACGTGCCCGCTTCGCGCATGCAGTTAAGCGGTGAAGAGCAGGGCGCGTTTGACCGCTGGTATCGCCAACAGCCGGAATGTTCACTGGACTCAGTAGCGCACTGTGAAGACGGCGCAGTTTATCCGCAGCGCAGCCTGTTCGGTCGCTATCTGGCAGACCAGTTTGCGCAAGCTGCGCAGGCGTATCCGCACGTCACGCTGCGCCATGTTCAGGCCAGCGCCGTGGCCTGGGAAGGCGAGCAGCTGTTGCTCAGCAACGGCGAAACGTTGCGGGGTGATGTACTGGCGTTAGCGATCAGTCATCCGCCACCATCGTTGCCGCGTGCGCTGCAACCGTTCTCGGCGCATCCGGCGCTGATTGCCAATCCGTGGCAGCACGGCGTATTAGACGCCATCGATCCTCAATCCTCGGTGGCGATTATCGGTACCGGCTTGAGCATGGCGGACGTGGTGGCTTCGTTGAGCACCAGACAGCATCGCGGCCCGTTAATCGCCTTCTCGCGCCGTGGACAGCTCTCACGCGATAACCTGAGTGGTGAATGGCCTGAATGGACACTAGCCCCGCAACAAGCGTCCAGCGCACGTCTGTGGCTGCGACATATTCGTGCCGAAGTCGCGCGTGCCGCGGAACAGGATTTGCCGTGGCAGCGCGTGCTCGATCAGGTACGCGTGCAAGGTCAGGATATCTGGCAATCGCTGCCGCTGCGCGAGCAGCAGCGCTTTGTTCGTCACTTGCGCTCGTGGTGGGATGTGCATCGCTATCGCATCGCGCCGCAGGTGTCAGCGGTGATCAGCGCACGTCGCCAGCAGGGCAGTATGAAGGTGCTGGCCGCGCGCCTTAGCGACATCTCCAATGTCGGCAACCAACTGCAAATCACGCTACGCACGCGCGAGGGCGCCAGCGAAACCCATCGCCTCGATCACCTGATTGTCACCACAGGTCCCGGCCATGAAGCCTTAACCGCCAGCCAGCCGCTGCTGCAGTCGCTCAGCCAGCAAGGGCTAATCCGCGCTGACCTGCTCGGTTTTGGTATTGATGTCGATAGCCAATCGCACACGCTCAATGTTAACGGCCAGCCCAACGCACGACTGTTTGTCGTCGGTCCCGCTGCGCGTGCGCGCTTCGGTGAACTGATGGGATTGCCGCAGGTTGCCGATCACGCCGCCGCTGTGGCGAAACATATTTTACAAGAACTGCAAATCGCTCCCGCCGAGCGATGTCCCCCTTCAGCGCTTTAATCTCTCAACATCCTAAAAATTAACTGACGAACGCCGGGTCGTAACACGATCACGGCCTCGCTATGGAGATTGCTATGCCATCGCAACGTGAAATTCGCTTGAACGCATTTGATATGAACTGTGTCGGACACCAGTCGCCGGGCCTGTGGGCACATCCGCGTGACCGTTCCTGGCAATACAAAGACCTGGAGTATTGGGTCGATTTGGCGCGCCTGCTGGAGCGCGGCAAATTTGACGGCCTGTTTATCGCTGACGTGCTCGGCGTTTACGATGTACTCAACGGCAACGGCGATGCGGCGATCCGCCAGGCGACGCAGGTGCCGGTCAACGATCCGTTAGCGCTGATTACGCCAATGGCGCTGGTGACCGAACACCTCGGCTTTGGTCTTACGGCGTCGCTGTCGTTTGAGCATCCCTATCCGTTTGCGCGCCGCTTATCCACGCTCGATCACCTGACCAAAGGCCGCATCGGCTGGAACATCGTCACCTCGTATCTGGAGAGCGGGGCGCGCAACATTGGGCACAAAACCCAGATCGATCACGATAGCCGCTACGATTACGCCGACGAGTATCTGCAAGTGGTGTACAAGCTGCTGGAAGGCAGCTGGGAGCAGGATGCAGTATTGCGTGACCGCGAACGCCGTATCTTCAGCGACCCGCGTAAAATCCATCCCATCAATCATCAGGGCACCTTCTTCAACGTGCCGGGCATTCACCTGTGCGAACCGTCACCGCAGCGCACGCCGGTGCTGTATCAGGCGGGCGCATCGAGTCGTGGCAAACAGTTTGCCGCAGAACATGCCGAATGCGTATTTGTTGCCGCGCCGTCAAAAGTGCTGCTGAAGAAAACCGTCGCCGATATTCGCCGCCGCGCGGTGGAAGCGGGGCGCGATCCTTACAGCATCAAAATCTTCAATCTGCAAACCGTGATTGTTGGCGAAACCGATCTGGCGGCGCAGGCGAAATGGAAAGAGTACACCACTTGGGTCAGCTACGAAGGCGCGCTGGCGCTGGTATCAGGCTGGACCGGTATCGACTTCGGCCAGTATCAGCCGGATCAGGTGCTGAAATATATCCACACCAATGCCATTCAATCGGCGGTCGAAACTTTCTCCACCGCTGATCCCGATCGTCAGTGGACGGTAAAAGCACTGGCGGATTGGGTTGGCATCGGCGGTTTTGGTCCGCTGATTGTCGGCAGCGCGGAAACCGTCGCGGACGAGTTGCAAAGCTGGGTTGAAGAGACCGACGTAGACGGCTTCAACTTCGCCTACGCACTGACGCATGAAACCTTTGAAGATGTGGTGGAGTTGCTGATCCCGGAGCTGCAAAAGCGCGGCGTCTATAAAAAAGAGTACGCGCAGGGCACGTTGCGCGAAAAGTTATTCGCCGCCGGCCCGCAGCTGCAAGCACCGCATCCGGGCGCGGGCTATCGCGTTAAATCCTCCACGCCGCAGGAGGTCTTATGATCGAAATAGATCAGCTCAGCAAACACTATCGCGCGCCCGACGGCCGCATCACCGAGGTGCTGAAATCCATCAGCCTGCAAGTACCGCAAGCCAACATCACCGCGGTAGTTGGGCCGAGCGGCGCGGGTAAATCGACGCTGGCGAAGTGTATCAGCCTGCTGGAGCAACCGAGCGCCGGCAGCATCCGCGTTAACGGCAGCGATCTTTCTCGTCTGGATGGCGAAGCGCTGCGTCAGGCGCGTCGCTCAATTGGTACCGTGTTCCAGTCTTCCGCGCTGCTGCAACGCAAAACCGCGTGGGAGAATATCGCATTGCCGCTGCACTATCTTGGCGTGGTGGATCGCGATATCGCCGCGCGCGTGGGCGAACTGCTCGATAGCGTCGGCCTCAGCCACAAAGCCAAAGCCTATCCGGGCCAGCTTTCTGGTGGTCAGCGGCAGCGTATTGGTATCGCGCGTGCGCTGGCATTGCGCCCGTCGGTGTTGCTGGCAGATGAAGCCACTTCAGGGCTCGATCCCGAAGCCACCGTCACCGTGCTCGATCTGCTGAAAAAACTGCGTGATGACTACAAGCTGGCGATTGTGCTGATCACCCATGAAATGGACGCGGTGCGTCAGGCGGCAGATGCGGTAGCGGAAATTCGCGACGGCCAAATCGTGCAGTATGGCGTGGTGAAAGAGCTGCTGGCGCAACCCGATTCGCTATTGGGGCAGCGCCTGTTCCCGCTGGCGGCGCAGGCGGGCGATGCCGAGCTGGTGTTGCAGCTGAGTTATCGCACCGATGTGCCAGTCGCCAGCGACTGGATTTCGCGCCTCAGCCAGCAGTTTGGTTTGCGTATTGATCTGCTCGGCGCGCACGTCGAGCAGGTGAATGGTCTGCAAGCTGGCCGCCTCAAGGTGGGCATTCACTATCAGCAGGAACGCGTGCCGCTGGCGCGTTTACTGTCGCAGCTGGAACAGCTGGGCTTAGTTGCCAGCGTTTCGGGCAGCGTGTTGCCATTGCGGGAGGCGGTATGAGCGTATCAGTGATGAGTCAGGATACGCCATGGCCAGACATCCCGGCGCTGATGTTGCCCGCTCTGGGCGAAACCGCATTGATGGTGGCGATCGTGATGCTGTTCGTGATCACGTTTGGCGGCATCGTCGGCGTGGTGCTGTTCAACACCTCGGTGCGCGGTCTGTTTCCGCATCGCGGAATTAATAGAGTGTTGAGCTGGATCGTCAACATGGGCCGTTCGCTGCCGTTTCTGGTGCTGATGGCGGCCATCATTCCGTTCACCTTCTGGCTTACCGGCACCACCATCGGCATTCCTGCCGCCTTTGTGCCGATGATCGCCGCGGGTATTCCGTTCTTTGGCCGTTTGGTGGACAACGCGCTGCGTGAGCTGCCCGGTGAAGTCACGGCGGTGGGCTTGGTGTGCGGCGGTTCGCGCTGGCAGATCATCCGCTCGGCACAACTTAGCGAAGCGCTGCCGGCGATTGTGGCGGCAGTGACGCTCAACCTGATCTCAATGATTGAGTACTCCGCAATTGCCGGCACCATCGGCGCGGGCGGTATCGGCTATCTGGCGGTGGTGTACGGTTATCAGCGCTTCGATAATCACATCATGATCGCCACAATCGTGGTGCTGATCGCCTTAATTCAAACCATTCAATTTCTCGGCGACCGTTTGGTCACCGCATTACGCCATCCTCAGGGGACATCGTTATGACAACACAAGATTTCGAGCTGCGTAAAACCCGCCGCTGGCCGTGGCTGCTACTGATTATAGTGGTCGTTTTACTTGCAGCAGGCGGCTGGTTCTGGCGCAGCCAACAGGCGCAGGCGGTGGTTTTTGGCACCACGCTGAAGGTGCATTTTGAACCGGCGATGGCGGGCGAGCAGAAGCTGATTGAATACGTTGGCGAGCACATCGCGCCCGATTATGGCCTGAAGCTGGAGGCGGTTGGGGTGCAGGATCCGGTGCAAGCCGACCGCGCGGTAGCGGAAGGGCAGTATGCCGCCACCGTGTATCAGCATCAGTGGTGGCTAAAGCAAGTGGTGGATGCCAACGGTTTTGCGCTCACCTCAACGCTGCCGCTGTTCCAGTGGGCGTTTGGCATCTACTCCGATCGCTACACATCGGTAGCGGATCTGCCGCAGGGCGCGACCATCGTGGTGCCGGATGATGGCGCCAATCAGGGCCAGGCATTATGGTTGCTGGCGCGTCAGGGTTTAATCACGCTCGATCCCAACGTCGAGCCGCGCACGGCCAAACTGAAGAACATTGTCGGCAATCCGCACGGTTTCGTGTTTAAAGAGCTCGATTTGCTGACCATGCCGCGTGCGCTCAACTCGGTGGATGCGGCGATTGGTTACGTTTCGCAATTTGATGCCGGTAAAGTGCCGCGCGAAAAAGGCATTCTCTTCCCGCCTGCGCCGCGCACTTTCGCCTCACAGCTGGTGATTGGCACGCCTTATCTGGACCAGGAAAACATTGAGAAGCTGAAAAAAGCCTTCTCCGATCCGCGCGTCCAGCAGTGGTTGAAGACCACCGACGATCCGCTGGTAAAAGGCGTATTGGTGCCGGTCTCAGCCGAATAAATGGTTGTTGTTTGAACACCCGGACGCGTCAGGCGTGTCCGGGTTTTTGTGTTGGCTAAAAATCATTTATCTAATTGATTTTAATGTAAATTTATATCAAGAATTGTTGTTTTGGCGCAGCCAGCAAAACGCTTATAACAATCTCACCTGCACTACAAAACAACAACGTGAGGCGTTATGAGTTCTCTTCCATTAGAAAACACCATTCCGGTTTCCGAACCGGTACGTTCGGTCAGTGATGTGGCAAGGCTGATAAACACTCGCACCAAAAATGACAACTACGCGCGCATGATTGTGTTCCTCGCGCTCGGCGGCGTGTTCCTCGACGCCTACGATCTCACCACGCTGTCGTACGGCATCGATGATGTGGTGCGCGAGTTTCAGCTCTCGCCGCTGCTCACCGGCTTAGTCACTTCCTCAATTATGGTTGGTACCATCGTCGGCAATCTGGTGGGCGGGTGGCTGACGGATAAATATGGCCGCTATTCGGTGTTCATGGCCGACATGCTGTTCTTTGTGGTTTCAGCGATTGCGGCGGGGTTAGCGCCGAACGTGTGGGTGCTGATTGGCGCGCGCTTCCTGATGGGCGTGGGCGTCGGCATCGATTTGCCGGTGGCGATGTCATATCTGGCGGAGTTCTCCAAATTCGCTGGTAAAGGCAACAAGGCATCCCGACTCGCAGCCTGGTGCCCGATGTGGTACGCCGCCTCAACGCTGTGCTTCCTGCTGATCTTCGCGCTCTACTTCCTGCTGCCGAAAGAGCATCTTGCCTGGCTGTGGCGCGCGTCGCTGCTGTTCGGTGCGGTGCCGGCGCTGCTAATCATCGCGGTGCGCAGCAAATTCATGAACGAATCGCCACTGTGGGCGGCGAATCAGGGCGATCTGAAATCCGCGGTGCGCATTCTGCGTGATTCCTACGGCATTCACGCGCACGAAGCGGAACACGAAGCGCCACCGGCTGCTGCGGCCCCTAAAGTGATTTTCCGCGTGCTGTTTGAGAAGCCGTGGCGCGAACGCACCATCGTCGCGGGCGTGATGAACATCTGTATCTCGTTTGAATACACCGCCATTGCCTTCTTCCTGCCGTCGATTCTGGCGCAGTTCCTCGGCGCGGGCGTGTTTGAAACCATCTCGGCATCGCTGGGACTCAACGCGCTGTTCGCATTTACCGGCGGCCTGCTTGGCATGCGTCTGGCGTGGAAATATCCGTCGCGCCACGTCGCGATTGCTGGCTTTGCCCTGCAATTCTTTGCGCTGATCGCGCTGGCGTTAATTGGTCATCCGCAAGCCATCGCCGGAATCGTCTTTGCGGTATTGATGCTCGGCTTGTGGCTGTTTGCCGAAGGCTTCGGGCCGGGCGCGCAGCTGATGGTCTATCCAGCGCTTTCCTATCCAACCTCAATTCGCGCCACCGGCGTGGGCTTTAGCCGCGCACTTTCCGGCATCGGTAGCGCGTTAGCGCTGTTCATTCTGCCGATTCTGCAGGCCGCGCTCGGCACCAATATGTTTTGGGTGGTATCGCTGGCAGCGATCATCCCAATCTTCTTCCTGCTGGCGGTGCGCCACGAGCCCACGCTGCATGACATCGACGATCTTTCACCTCAGGAGTCACCATGAGTTTACTGGCAACAGGCACCGATTATGAGGCGCTGGCGGCGCACTTCCGGCCGATTTTCGCGCGCATCGCTGAAGGAACGGTAGCACGCGAGCGGGAACGTACTTTGCCGCATCAACCGATTAGCTGGCTGAAAGAGGCGGGATTTGGCACGGTGCGTATTCCGCAAGAGAAGGGCGGTTGGGGCGCATCGCTACCGCAGCTGTTCCAGCTGTTAACCGAGCTGGCAGAGGCCGACTCGAATCTGCCGCAGGCGCTGCGCGCGCATTTCGCTTTTGTCGAAGATCGATTGAATCAGCCGGATAGCGCGGAACGCGATCGCTGGTTTGGCCGTTTTATTGATGGCGAGCTGGTGGGCAGCGGCTGGACGGAAATTGGCACGGTAAAACTCGGCGATGTCATCACGCGCGTCACGCCAGGCGAAAGCGGCTGGACGCTGAGCGGCGAGAAGTTTTACAGCACCGGCACGCTGTTCGCCGACTGGATTGATGTCTATGCGCGCCGCAATGACAATCAGGGCGACGTTATCGCTCTGGTGAACACTCACCAACCCGGGGTGACGCGTGAGGACGACTGGGACGGCTTTGGCCAGCGCTTAACCGGCAGCGGCACCACGCGTTTCGCTAACGCCCATGTCGAGCAGGAACACGTCTACGATTTCGCCACCCGCTTCCGTTATCAAACCGCTTTCTATCAGCATGTCTTGCTGGCCACGCTGGCGGGAATCGGTCGTGCGGTGGCGCGCGATGGTGCGCAGGCGGTGGCGGCGCGAAATCGGGTTTACAGCCACGGCAACGGCGGCGCTGTGCGTCAGGATGCGCAGATTCTGCAGGTGATCGGTGAAATTACCAGCCTGGCGTTTGCGGTGGAAGCCACGGTGCTCCGCGCGACACATTCACTGCAATCAGCATATGTTGCCCACGTCAGCAACGATGAAGCGCAAATTGCCGCAGCAAATGTGCTGGCCGAAGCTGAAGCGGGGCAGGCGCAGGTGATTGCCAGCGAGCTGGTGACACGCGCCGCCACCGAGCTGTTTAACGCACTGGGCGCATCAGATACGCGCGTCAGCAAAGCGCTGGATCGTCACTGGCGCAACGCGCGAACCCTGTCATCACATAATCCGGTGGTGTACAAAGCGCGTGATATCGGCGACTGGAAAGTGAATGGCACCGCACCCACCAGTGTGTGGCAGATTGGCAGCGGAGAGGGCTGATAAAACCCGGTGCGCATAAATGCGCACCGGGCATGTAAGGTCGCCATTCATGGCGACCTGGTTGTTGGTAATGACTTACTTCTTATCCAGCGACCAGGTCGCGCTGCGCACATCCACTTTCACCGGCAACAGTCCCACGCGCGTAAAGGTATCCGCTAACGCCTGCTGCTCATCAAACACCTGCGGCGACATGCGTGACGCGCCGTAAGGCAGACGTGTAATGGTGGTTTGCCAGATGGATTTATCCAGGCCGGTCGATTTCGACAGAATCGCTGCCGCGTCATCCGGGTTCTTGTTGGCCCAATCGCTGAGTTTGCTCAACTCATCGACAACCTGTTTCGCAGTATCAGGATGACCTTCCGCGAACGGACGGCTGGCGAGATAGAAGGTGTAATGTGGCACTAATCCTTCCGCATTGCGGATTTCACGCGCACCGGCATTGGCTTCCACTTCGGCAAGGTATGGATCCCAAATCACCCATGCATCAATCGCGCCTTTCTGGAAAGCCGCGCGTGCATCGGCGGGCGGCAGATACACCGGCGTCACATCTTTGTAGTTAAGCCCCGCATCTTCCAGCGCTTTTACCAGCAGATAGTTAACGTCAGAGCCTTTGTTCAGACCGACACGTTTACCTTTCAAATCCGCTACGCTTTTAATGGCAGAATCTTTTGGCACCACGATGGCTTCGGTTTTTGGGTTAGCCGGTGAATGCCCAAGATAGATCAAATCGGCTTTCGCTGCCTGGGCGAAGGCAGGCGGCGCATCGCCGGTTGCCGCCAAATCAATGCTGCCAACGTTTAAGCCTTCCAGCATCTGCGGGCCCGCCGGGAACTCCACCCAGCGGATAGCGATGCCTTCCTTCTTAAAGGTTTCATCCAGCGTGCCGCGATATTTCAGCAGGGCAAAGATGTTGGCTTTTTGATAGCCGATGGTGACGGTTTCTGGGTCAGCGGCGAAAGCGTGCGTGGAGAGCAGGCCAAAGCTGAGAGCTAAAGCGCTCAGGACAGGAAGTTTTGCTTTCATGATGATTCTCACGTGGTTTTTTTGCCACCTTAGCAAAGCCCTTATATAACCAATAAATAACTAATTTCGATCGCTTATAACTATTATCTATGTGATCTGGATCATTCACTGCAATCAGCAAGCGCGTCCGCCATTTCCATAGATGCCCATATAATTAGCACGGTAATAATTTGTATAACAAATCAAAATGCCATTGCCAAAAGCTTCTGTCAGGATAAGCCATTCCGCTGCCTGCATAAGGTTTTACCCGTTCTATGAAGTGGTTTTCACGAAGCGCAATGCTGTTTTCTGCCAAAACCTGTCTTGCTGCCTTTCTGGCTTTTTACATTGCTCTGGAACTCAATCTCGATAAACCGGCCTGGTCACTGACTACAGTGTACGTTGCCTCGCAGCTCTATTCGGGATCAACGGTATCAAAATCGGTTTTCCGTTTCTTCGGCACCCTGCTGGGCGGCTTGTTTACGCTACTGATCTACCCCGCCACGGTGCAGGATCCGCTGCTGTTCAGCCTGTGCATTTCGCTTTGGGTGGCGGTTTGTCTCTATCTTTCGCTGCATGACCGCACGCCGAAAAGCTATGTGTTTATGCTGGCGGGCTACAGCGCGGCGATCATGGGTTTTCCCGATGTGGTGTCGCCCTCGGCCATCACCTACACGGTGATCTCGCGTGTTGAGGAGATCACCGTCGCCATCGTCTGCAGCAGCCTGGTGCATCGCCTGCTGTGCCCGGTCTCGATGCGCAATCTGTTAGAGCAGAGCGTGAACCTGTGGTATCAGAACGCGCGCAAGCTGTGCAGTGAACTGGTCACGGCGATGCCCGCTGAGAAGTCGGTGGAGCGCGAAGATATCCTGATTCAGATGGCCAACTATCCGCTTAACGTCGAAACGCTCATCACGCACTGCGTGTATGAAGGCGATGCCGCGCGGCGTCTGGTGCGCTTAGTCAGCGTGCAGTATCAGCATCTCTCCTATTTCATCCCCACGCTGACGGCAATCGAATCGCGCCTCAATTTGCTGGCGCAGCAGCAGATCCGTTTTCCCGACTATATCGCCGAGGTGTTTCAGCAATTTTTGCTGTGGCTAAATGGTGAAGATCAGCTGCCGGTGCGCGACCAGCTCAGCCACGCGCAAGATCAGCTGAAAAGGGCGTGGCAACAGGGCAGGCTCAACAGCGAAGAGAGCATTTTGCTGAGCGGATTGCTGGAGCGCTTACTCAATTTTGTGCGCATCGTTGATGCCTACCAAAGCGTAAGCGAGCGCGTCAGTGAATGGACGCCCGCGGTTAAAGCCGGAAAAATGGCGCGCGCGCACAAACACGTCGATCAGGGTTTGTTGCTGCTGTCATCGTTTACCGCGTTTATTGCCACCTTCGTTACCTGCCTATTTTGGATCGGCAGCGGCTGGGTGGATGGTGCCACCGCACCGATGATGGCGGCGGTGCTGTGTTCCTTCTTTGCCGGCATGGACAGCCCGATTGCGCCGATGAAACTGTTCCTGAAAGGGGTGCTGATCTCTGTGGTGATCAGCCTGCTGTATATCACCTTGCTGATTCCGCAGGCGGTGACCTTCGAAGCGCTGGTGATTTGCCTTGCGCCGGGCTTGCTGGCGCTGGGATTGGTTATCGCCAATCCGTCAACCAACCTGATTGGTCTGATTGTCGCCACGCAGATTCCCGGGCTGATTGGCATGAGCCACAACTTCAAGCCCGATCTACAGCTTATAGTGAACGCTATTCTTTCGACGCTGGTGGGCATTACCTTCGCGGTGGTGATCACGGCGCTGATCCGCAACAAGCGCCCGTCGTGGACCGCCAAACGCGCGGTGCGCAAAGGTATCCGCGAGCTGCTGCAGTTTATCGCCACGGTGCGGCTCAACAGCGTCACGCTGACCGCGCGTCAGCAGTTTGTCTCGCGCACGCTGGATAAGGTCAACATTATTCTGCCGCGTAAGCGTGTTGATCCGGTGCCGGAGTTGGTCTCCGGCGGCAATCTAATTGCCGAAGCCTGGCTGGGCGCAAACTGCTACGACTATTACACGCGTCATCGTGAGCTGCTGCTGGCGCATCACATCGAAAGCGCGGCGATGTTCCATGAGCTGAGTCAGTTCCTCAAGCGTCGGTTAAAATCGCTGCAAACCACGCCGCAGCCGGAATTGTTAGCGGAATTGAATACGTTGTTGCTGCGGCTGGAAGCGGCAGCGTTGCAGGAGAACACGCTGTTTGCGCCGATGTTCCACCTGTTCAATATTCGCTTATCGTTGTTTCCTGCAGCGCGCTGGCCGGAAAACCATTACAGTGCTGAGCAGCATGTTTAAAACGGAGTTAAGCAGATGAAAATGATCGGTTTGATTGGCGGAATGAGCTGGGAATCCACCGCGCTCTATTACCGAATTATCAATGAGCAGGTGAAGCAGCAGCTGGGGGGTTTGCACTCCGCGCGCAGCCTGATGTACAGCGTCGATTTCCATGAAATCGAAAAGCTACAGGTGGCAGGCGAGTGGCAAAAAGCCGGCGAGATCCTGGCAGAAGCGGCGCTCAGTCTGGAAAAGGGCGGCGCGGATTTTATTGTGCTCTGTACCAATACCATGCACAAAGTCGCGCAGCAGATCACTGATGCGGTCCGCATTCCGCTGCTGCATATCGCCGATGCCACCGCACAACGCATTCGTCAGGCGGGCGTAAAAAAAGTCGGCTTGCTAGCAACGGCGTTCACCATGGAACAGGAATTCTACAAAGGCCGACTTAATCAGTCGGAGATCGACGTTTTGGTTCCCGATGCAGCCGGTCGTAAAGTGGTGCACGACATCATTTATCAGGAACTCTGTCTTGGCGTGATCCGCGATGAATCTCGTGCGCAATACCGCAAGATTAT